>SXGT01114366.1_pt1 | contig 29487 bp, 24 predicted proteins | sample 3176221 | NCBI WGS metagenome assembly SXGT01 (sample SAMN11356862, study PRJNA531348) | freshwater metagenome | isolation source: freshwater sample F1-120 | place: China: Fuxian Lake, Yuxi | collected 2017-12-25 | reverse complement strand
GGCGGGTTCCGCGTGCCCGACGTGATGCGCCGCGCCGGCTGCACGATGGTGGAGGTCGGCGCCACCAACAAGACGCACCTGCGCGACTTCACCGACGCGACCACGCCGGCCACGGTGGCGTGGCTGAAGGTGCACCCGAGCAACTTCCGGATCGAAGGTTTCGCCGGCACGCCGTCGGTCGCCGAACTGGTCGCCGCAGCCCGTCCCCGCCAGCTCATGGTGCTCGACGACCTGGGTTCCGGACTGTTGGTGTCGACGCCGATCCCGGGACTCGTCGACGAACCCAAGGTTGCCGACAGCCTGCAAGCCGGCGCCGACGTCGTCTGCTTCTCGGGCGACAAGTTGCTCGGTGGTCCGCAGTGCGGCATCCTGCTCGGCAAGGCGGACGTGATCGCGAAGTGCAGGGCGCACCCGCTCTACCGCGCGTTCCGCTGCGACAAGCTGGCGCTCGCCGCCCTTGAGGCGACCCTGGCGATCTACCGCGACGGCGACCCGCTGCAGGACGTGCCCACGCTGCGCATGCTGGCGGCGAGCGGGGCCGAGCTGCGGTCGCGCAGCGAGACCCTCGCCGGCTTGTTGCGCGACGTCGGGGCCGCCGTGGTGCCGAGCGACTCGTTCGCCGGTTCGGGCGCCAATCCGGCGCGGCCGCTGCCGAGTTTCGCGGTGGCGTTGCGCGGCGGCGACGCCGAATGCGATCGCTTGCGCGCCTGCCGCCCGGTGTCGGTGTTCGCGCGTGTCGCCGATGGGCGCGTGTTGCTCGACGCCCGCACGCTGTTGCTCGAAGATCTCGACGCGGTCGCTGCCGCCGTTCGCCACGGACTCAAGGAACCCTCCGCATGACCACTCCCGACGACAAACGCTTGACCCGGTACGCTTCCGGTTCGGGTTGAGCCGCCAAGCTGCCGCCGGGGAGCCTCGGGCAGGTTCTCCACAAGCTGGGCCCGATCGAACATCCTGATCTGCTCGCGGGTCACCGCGGCTTCGAGGATGCGGGCATCTTCCGTCTCGACAGCGAGCGCGCGCTCGTGCAGACGGTCGACTTCTTTCCGCCGATGGTCGACGACCCGCGGTGGTTCGGTCGCATCGCCGCCGCCAATTCGCTGTCCGACGTCTACGCGATGGGTGGCAAGCCGATCACTGTGATGAACCTGGTCGGTTGGCCGCGCGATCTCGACATCGAACTGCTCGGCGAAGTGCTCGCCGGCGGTCTCGAGAAGACGAAGGAAGCGGGGGCCGTGCTGTGCGGCGGCCACTCGGTGATGGACCAGGAGATCAAGTTCGGCCTGTCGGTGACCGGGCTCGTGCATCCGCAGAAGTTCTGGCCCAACGGTGGCGCCAGGCTCGGCGACGTGCTGGTGCTGACGAAGCCGCTCGGCATCGGACCGGCGACGACCGCGATCAAACGCGAGAAGGCGAGCCCGCAGCTGATCGCCGCGGCGATGGCGCAGATGGCGACGCTGAACAAGGCCGCGTGCGAAGCGGTGCGCGACCTCGAAGTGCATGGCGCCACCGACGTCACCGGCTTCGGGCTCGTCGGGCACTCGCTGGAAATGGCCGAGGGCGCCGGGCTCGCGCTGGAAGTGCAGGCGAAGGAACTGCCGCTGCTCGCAGGTGCGCTCGACCTCGTGCGCGCCGGGGTGATGTCGGGCGGCTGCACGCGCGGCAAGCAGTACTACGGGCCGCGCGTGCAGATCGCGGCGACCGTCGACGCGGCGCTCGCGGATCTGGTGTTCGACGCGGAGACGTCCGGTGGCCTGTTGCTGGCAGTGCCCGAAGCGATCGCCGGCAAGGTCGTGCAGCGGCTGCGCGATGCGGGTGCGCCGAGCCACGCCCTGGTGGGGCGATTCGTCGCGAAGACGGCCGGTGGGCCGGTGCTCCGGCTCAACTGAGCCCGGCTTCAGCGACCGCCGAACAAGCCGCCACCGCCGCCGCCGCCCGCGCCGATGCGGTTCAGGAACTCGCTCGGGTTGAAGCCCGGCGGCATGCCGCCGGGTGGGGCCGCAGGGGCGCGGTTGCCGCCGGCTGGGCGCCCGCCACCCGGTTGCCCGCCGCGGGTTCCGCGGGTGGTGGTGCCGCGAGCGCCCACGACTTCTTCGGCGTTGGTCGGACCCCTGCCGCCGCCGCCCTTGCCGCCGTCGCCGCCACCACCGCCGCCACCGCCGGCCTCACCGGCGCCGCCTTCCGCCTGCGCCACCGGTTCGGGCGGCAGCACGGGAATGCGCGCGGTGTTGGCGCTCAGCACGTCGTCGAACTTGGTGTCGAACACGAAGTGCCGCACGTAGGTCTTCTCGGCGCCTTCGAAGTCGTCGATCTCGGCGTCGCTGACGACGTTCCGGCTGCTGCGCTTGCGTTCGATCGTGAACTCGATCTTGATCCGCTTGGGCAGCTTGTCTTCGACGGCGCTGTCCCACTGCAGTTCTTCCAAGGCCTCGTGGCCGAGCGTGCGGTAGTAGACGACCTTGAAGTTCTTCACGCGGTCGTGCACGAGCTGGAAGCTGCCCTGCGTGATGATGTCGTCGTCGACCATCGGGTCTTCGCGGCGCCACATCTCGAACACGTCGCGGTACTTCTGGTTGGGCTTGAACCAGTAGCCGACTTCGCACAGGGTCGGCTTGCGCGGGATGTTCTGCAGGTCGAGCACACTGCCGACGGCGTCGGTCGTGGTCAAAAAGTCCATGCGGTCGGCGTCGCGACCGCCGACGTCCATGTCGCGGCCGCGGAAGATCGCGTTGTTGTGCACGTTGTAGATCCAGATCGCGCGCAGGTCGCGTTCGATCAGGTTCAGGATGCGGGGACCGGCTTCGGTCGATTCGGCGAGGTCGTCGACGACGTCGCGTGCGTTCAACATCACGTGGAACGTGGTCGCGACGGTGACCATCACGACCGACGTGATCGTCATCGCCAGCAGCACTTCGATCAGCGTGAAGCCGCGCTGCCGGCCCGGAGTCGGAATCGCCATGTCACCTGCCTCCTTGGTTCGCACTGCCCGCGCCGCCACTGCCGCCACCGGCTGGGTTGGCACCACCTTCGCCCCCAGCTTGTCCCATCGACTGCGCCATCGCCGCCGCTTGTTCCGGCGTCATGCCCGAGATCGCCAACGTCGAGATCCGTGCCTTGATCAGCAACGAGTCCTTCTGGTCGGGATAGTCGGCATCGAGCTTCGGGAACATCACGACCACCGCGACCTGTTCGAACTCGGTGGCGCTCGGCGCCTTCTCGGCCAGGCGCTGGTTGACGTCTTCGGCTTGTTGTTCTTCGTACTCGATCGCCGACAGGCCGCGGCTGCTGGCGCGCCGGTAGTCGTCGCGCTTGCGCTGCCAGTCGACGCGCTCGGTGGCGGCGGTGTCGTCGCCGGCGGCGGCGTTGCCGATCTCGGCTTCCGCCTCGGAGACGGCACTCTCGCCGAGCACGATCTTGTAGGAGAAGCCCTTGAAGTCCTCGAGGTCGATCTCGTCGCCGGACTGCGGCGGCGTCTCGCGCGCACCGGCCTGCAACTCCGACATCTTCTGTTCGGCGATCTCGCGGGCGAGGCGCCAGTTGCGGGCATAGGTGGCGTCGATCAGCGCCGTCGTGCGGATGCCGATGTAGCCGATGACCACGGAGGCGACGAGGCCGAGGGCCACCAGGGCTTCGACCAGCGTGAAGCCGCCGTCGCCAGTCCGGTGCGCGGGCGCCATCAGAACGCTCCTTCGCCGACTTCGGCCGGATACTCGATGACGCCGGTCTCCGAATGGTCGACATCGACGCGACCGGACAGGCCGGCGATCTTCATCGACCAGACCATGTCGGGCTCGCTCTTCAGTTGCAGCACCAGGATCTGGTCGCCGGTGAAGCCGTACTCGTCGAACTGCAGCCGGTAGAGCCCCTTCTTGGTCATGCCTTCCTTGCCGTCGCCGGCGCCGGCGAAGACCACGTCGGTCTCCAGTTCGACCCAGTGGTCGGGCCGCTCTTCGAGAACGGACTCGTCCTGCTCGCGCGTCAGCCGTTGCTCGGGCGGATAGACGATGCGCCAGATCGCCCGTTCGAGGTCGAACTCCATCGCCATGCGCTTGCCCTGGATCCGGGCCTCGCTGCGCACCCAGTCGAGTTCGCGTTGGATCTTGCTGCCCGACGCGCGCAGGCGCGCACCGGGGATCATCACGCCGAGGTTGGGCACGATGATGCCGACCAGCAGCGAGATCAGCGCCAGCGTGACCAGGATTTCGACGAGCGTGAAGCCGGACGTCGCCAGACGGCGGCCGTTGCCTCGGGGTGCGCTCGTCAGGGTCAGGCTCACTTCTCTTTGCTCACCTTGCTGGTGACGTCGTCATCGGTGTTCGGCGATTCGTCGGGGCCGCAGCTGCAGACTTCCCAGTCGTTGGGGCCGTTGCCGATGCGCAGTTCGTAGGGGTGGCCCCACGGGTCGTCGGACAGGTTCTCCAGATACCACGGCTTGCTCTTCTCTTCTTCGCTGGTCAGCACGTCGAGGCTGTCGGGCAGCTTGCCCATCTGCGCGCGATACATGCGGACCGAGCCCGCGATGTTGGTGCAGTTGGTCTTGGCGGTTTGCACGCGGGCTTCGTCGCTGACGCCGACGACGTTCTGGAAGACCAGGGTCGCGAGCAGGCCCAGGATCACGATGACGACCATGATCTCGACCAGGGTGAAGCCGGCTTGCAGCGGGCGAACGGGAGCAGGAAGGGTCTTTCGGTTCATGGCGGAGTGTCGGTCGCGAAGTCTATCGAAAGGTGACGGGGAACGAGCGACTTCGACGGCGATCGGGTGGGGTTCCTTCCCGTCCGCTGTTGGCCCTGGTCGCGCGGTGGCATCGGCGGCTGGACCACGCAATGATCGGCGGAATGCGGACTCCTGCTCGCGCCATTCTCGCCGCCGCCATGCTGGCGACCTTCCTGCCCGCCCAGCAACCGCTGACGCCGGAGACCCTGGCGGGCCTGTTGCGGGTCGGGGAACTGGCGTTGAGCCCGGACGGCAAGCACCTGCTGTTCACGGTGCGCACCCCGGATCTCGCCGCCAATCGCAGCGTCGCCACGATCTGGGGCATGCCGACGAGCCCTGGCGCCAAGGCGGCGCCGGTCGCGGCGGGCAGCTCGCCGCTGTGGCTGCCGAGTGGGGCGGCCTACGCGTTCGTGTCCAAGGAGGGCGTCGAGTGCAAGCCGCTGTTCGACGGCCCGGAAATGCAGATCGCGATGCCCGACGGGCTCGCCAACTTCGCCTGGTCGCCGGCCGGCGATCGTTTCTCGTTCACCCGCGCGGTGGCGATCGACAAGCCCGTGACTGCGGCCCATCCCGACCTGCCGAAGGCGAAGGCGCGCGCTTACGACGACCTGATGGTGCGGCACTGGGACACCTGGACCGACGGCACCTTCAGCCATCTGTTCACGGCGCCGTTCGGCAGCAACAGCGGCGACAAGGTCGTCGATCTGCTGAAGGGCGAGCGCGTGCACACGCCGCTGCCGCCGTTCGGCGGTGGCGAACAGATCGCGTGGGCGCCCGACGGCAAGGAGCTGTGCTACACCGCGCGCCGCGTGCCGAATCCGGAAGCGAGCACCGATTCGAGTCTGTGGGCGGTGCCGGTCGACGGTGGCGACAGCCGCAACCTGACGGCCGAGCTGCCGGGCTACGACCAGGATCCGGTCTACTCCCCGGACGGCAAGTGGATCGCGTTCGGCAGCATGGCGCGGCCGGGGTTCGAAGCCGACCGCATGCGGTTGTTCCTGCACGAGCGCGCGACCGGCAAGAACCGCGAACTGCTGCCGGACTTCGACGCCTCGGTGCACGAAGTGCGCTGGACCAAGGACAGCACGCGGCTGTTCTTCACGGTCGAGACCGAAGGCACCACGCAGGTGTTCACGACGTCGCTGGCGGCGCCGAAGGCGACCGCAGTGACCAAGGGCCGGCACGCGCTGTCGGGCCTGCAGGTGGCGCCCGACGGCGCCGTTGCCTACGCGCTGCGCACGACGATGGAGCGGCCGGCGGAAGTCGTGCGCATCGACACCGCGTCGGGCGCGATCGAGGCCCTCACCGACTTGAACGGGGCGGTGTTCGCCACGCTGTCGCCGCCGAGCGTCGAGGCCGAGTGGTTTCCGACCACCGACGGCAAGAAGGTGCACGCCTGGATCGTGAAACCGCCCGGCTTCGACCCGGCGAAGAAGTACCCGTTCGTGCTCTATTGCCAGGGCGGGCCGCAATCGATGGTGGGGCAGGGCTTCTCGTTCCGCTGGAACTTCCACCTGATGGCGGCGAAGGGCTACGTGGTCGCGGCGGTGAACCGGCGTGGGCTGCCCGGCTTTGGCCAGGAATGGAATGACCAGATCTCGCGCGATTGGGGCGGCCAGGCCATGCAGGACCTGCTGTCGGTGACCGACGTGATGCAGGCGCGGCCCTACGTCGACAAGGCGCGCTCGGCCGCCGTCGGCGCGTCGTTCGGCGGCTTCACGGTCTACTGGTTGATGGGCAACGCCGGCGATCGCTTCGCGGCGATGATCGCGCACTGCGGCGTGTTCAACCTGGAGAGCATGTACCTCGCGACCGAGGAGCTGTTCTTCGTCAACTGGGACCTTGGCGGCCCGTACTGGAGTTCGCCGGAGACAGCGGATCTCTATCGCCGCTTCTCGCCGCATCGCTACGTGCAGAACTGGAAGACGCCGCTGCTGGTGATCCACGGCGAGAAGGACTACCGCGTGCCCTACGACCAGGGCCTGCAGGCGTTCACCGCGGCGCAGCTGCAAGGCGTGCCGAGCCGGTTGTTGATGTTCCCCGACGAAGGCCACTGGATCCTGCAGGCGCAGAACGGCGTGTTGTGGCAGCGCGAGTTCTTCGGCTGGCTCGATCGCTTCTGCCAGGGCAAGGGCCGATGAACGCCCGCCTGCTCGCCGGGCTCGGACTGTTGCTGGCCGGTTGCGCGGTGCGGCCGCACTGGCAAGGTGACGTCGGCTTGGCGCTGCGCACGGCGCGCGCCGCCCAGCAGGAGCTGGTGGTGTTCTTCGCCTTGCCGGGACGTGAAGCGAGCGACCGCATGCAGCGCACGCTGGCCGATCCGCTCGTGCTCGGAGCACTCGCCGACGGCGGTTTCGCCGCGACGGTGGCCGACGGTACGCAACGCGCGAACCTGTATGCGACGTGGATCGGCGGCGGCGAAGGCATGGGCATCGCAGTGCTCGACGCCGCCGGCCGTTGCTATGCGGCGCGGCCGGGGCCCCAGGATCCACCGGAGCTGGCGGCGTTCCTGCAGTTCTGCGCCGGTGCGCGCGGCGAACTGGCGACGTTGCGCGACGCGGCGCTGCGGTCCGATACGCCGGCCATCGCCAAACACGCACTCGGGTGCGCCTACCTGCAACTCGGTTGCCGCAAGGAAAGTGAACCGCTGCTGCTCGACGCGGCGACGGCCGGCGTGGTCGACGCGCGGCATCGGCTGGCGCGTCTGCACGCGCTCGACGGCAACGTGGTGTTGGCGCGGCGCTGGTTGCTGCATGCGCCGCGCACGCCGCAGGCGATGGTGACGGAGGGCTACGTGCTGTTCAAGGAACGCAAGCATGCCGAAGCGGTGGCCATGTTCGAGCAGGCGCTCGCGACCAACAACCTCGGCGTCGATCGGCAGCGCGCGTTGCTCTACCTCGGCAAGGCGTTGCACGAGAACAAGCAGGACGAGCGCGCGATCCCGCTGCTCGAAGCGCTGGCGGCGGAGGGCACGGGCAGCACCTTCGAAGCGGGCGCGCTGCACACGCTCGGGCACCTGAAGAACCCGCAGCACGGCCACGCGCACTGACCGCGATGAACAGGTCGCCGGCGGCTCGGGGCCCTGCCGCTGCGTGTTGATGGTCGATCCGGGCTGGTCGTCTGGCTACAACCCACGCCCCATGGCCTCGACTCGTCTGGCATTGCTCTTCCTCTTCCCATGGTCGTGCCTGATCGCGCAGACCACACCCGTGCCCGCGGTGACTCCGGCGGCAGCAGCCCTCAGGCTCGGCATGAACCAACACACCTACGAATGGGTCCCCGGCTTCGCTCGGCTCGAGGACGGCAAGGAGTTCGGCAACATGCACGGCTGCCTCGTCGTCGATCGCGCCGGCAACGTGCTGTGCAACACCGACACCGAACACGCGGTGATCGTGTTCTCGCCCGAAGGCAAGGTGCTGCGTTCGTGGGGCAAGGACTTCCGCGGCGGCCTGCACGGCATGTGCCTGCGCGAAGAGGACGGCAAGGAAGTGCTCTACCTCGCGCACACGGGCCGCCACGAGATCGTCAAGACGTCGATCGACGGCGAAGTGCAGTGGGCGCTCGGTTGGCCGCAGGCGTCGGGCATCTACGAGAACGAAGGCCAGTACGCACCGACGGCAGTGGCGGTTGGTCCCGATGGCCGCATCTTCGCGGCCGACGGCTACGGCAAGTCGTGGGTGCACCTGTACGACAAGGACCGCAACTACGTGAAGTCGTTCGGTGGCCCCGGCAACACCGCCGGCAAGATGCAGACGCCGCACGGCCTGTTGCTCGACCCGCGCGGCAAGGAGCCGCTGCTGCTCGTGTGCGACCGTGAGAACCATCGCCTGCAGTGGTTCACGATGGACGGCGAGCACGTGCGCACGATGGACAAGGACCTGCGGCGCCCGTGCAACGCTTCGCTGCGCCCCGACGGTGGGCTCGCGATCGCCGACCTCGCCGGGCGCATCACGCTGCTCGACAAGGACGACAAGCTGATCTGCCATCTCGGCGACAATCCGGACGAGAAGCTGCGCGCCCGCAATGACGTGAAGCGCGAGCAGTGGAAGGACGGCGAGTTCCTGTCGCCGCACGGCATCACCGTCGACACGAAGGGCGCCATCTACGTGATGGACTGGAACCGCCTCGGCCGTCTCAGCAAGCTCGTGCACGTGGGCGCCCCGACCGAGCCGCAGAAGACCGGCAAATGAACCTGGGCGCGGCCGCGGAAGGCCGCTCGCGGTGGGATTCGGTGCGGGTAGCCGTGGTCGCGGCCGTGGTGTTCACGCTGCTGCGGCAGCGCGCGATGCACGGCGAGGACACCCGGCTGTTCGTGCTCGGACTCGGCAGCGACCACCTCGATTGGCTGGCACGGCACTTCCTGTTCCTGCCGACGATCCAGGCGCTCGGTTCGGTGTTGCGGCCGTTGGGCGCGTCGTGGTTCGACGTGCTGCAGGTCGCGGCGATCGGCGGCACTGCGCTCGGGCTGTTCGCGCTGCACCGCGCCGGCAGGATCCTGCTCGGGAACGCGGCGGGCCCTTGGTTGCCGGTGGCGCTGGCGCTGGTGCCGAGCTGGTTCTTCTTCGCCACGGCGGCCGAGATCCACGGCCTGTTCGTGCTGCCGCTCGGATGCGCCTGGTGGGCGCTGGCGGCATGGCGGGAGCAGCCGACGTTCGTGCGCGCCGGTGCCGTTGGCCTCGCCTGCGGTTTCGCCGCGACGCTGCACTTCACCGGCTACTCGTTGTTGCCGTCGCTCGCGCTCACCGCGTGGTTGCTGCGCGTGCGGCCGTTGCCGGTGTTGTGCCGCCATGTCGCCGTGATGGTCGCCATGCTGCTCGCCACCGTGGCGGTCCTGGCGCTCGGGTTGGGGCATGCGCCGTGGGTGCAGTTCGCGGCCGCGTCGCAGTTCAGCGCCTCGTGGTCGCAGCGCATGCACGCCGGCGAAGTGCCCGGCGTGGTCCTGCGCGAGTTCGTGCTGCCGTTCCTGCCGTGGGCGTTGCTGGCGCTCGCGGCGTTCCGCCAGGCGACGTTGCGCCCGTGGGCGTGGGCGGCGCTCGCGACGCTGGCAGTGCATGCGGTGCCGCCGATCCTCGCGTTGTCGAATCCCGAGCATCTGGTCGAACACGGCGCCTACCTGACCGCGTTCGCGGTGCCGCTGGTGCTCGCGTCCTTCCATGCCGTGCCGCGGCGCGTCTTCGCCGTCGGCGTCGTCGTCAGTGCGGGCGTCGCCGTCGCGCTGCAGTGCGGACGGCTGGAACGCGTCTACGACCCGGCGTTCGTCACTTCGGTGCAGGCGCTGCGGGCCGAGCGCGGTCCCCTGGCGATGATCGTCGCGTCGCGTTCGGCCGACATGGAAGCGCTGACGATCGGGCTCGACGACCAGCTCTACATCGACTCGGACAAGGTGCAGGCGTGGATCAACGATCCGCTGGGCCTGACCCTGCCGCAGTGGTGGGACGCGATGGTTGCGATGCTGGCCGGCGGTCGCACGCTCGTGGTGTGTGACTCGGCGCGGTTGGCGTTCGCGTCGCATTCCCATCCCGAGGTGCGGGCGTTGTGGGAAGGCCACGTGGCGCGCACCTGCACGCTCGTGCCGATCGAGCGGCCGGCGTTGCGCGGTTGGGTCGTATTGCGAAAGCCCGGCTGACGCAGCCTCGGCGGTGCTTCCCGGGCGCCCGTTCGAAATTGCGGCGAGGTCGGATAGTACTGCTGTCGTCATGGGCGGCAGGTTTCGAGGTGCAGACCCGAGGTGGGTAGCCGTAGCGGCGGTGTTCGCGTGCGGCGTCGTGCTGTCGTTGTTGCCGCGAGGCGAAGTGAACCTGGCCCTGGCGGCCGATGATCCGGGCGTGGCGCCGAGCCGGGTTGCCGAAGCGGCCGTGGCCGAAGGCGGTGCCGATGCGAGGGTCCCGGCGCCGGAGATGGCCGAACGGATCGACGTGGGTGCCCTGGCGGCGGCGTTGCCGATCGAGTCCGGCGGCGTCGATCGCCTGGTCGCGGCGCTGCACGACGACGACATCCGCGGCAACGGCCGCGATGCGTTCTTCCTGTTGTGTGACCTGCCCTCCGGGGACGTGCCGGCCTTGGCGGCGGTGCTGCATTCGCGGGATGCGCAGCAGCGCGGCTATGCGCGGGCGATCCTGCGCGTTCGCTGCACGCGCGGTGCCGCGTTGCCGTCGCCGGCGTTGTTGGCGGCGACGATCGAGGATCTGCGCCCGCTCGACGACCGGTTCCTGATCGACACGCACGTGTGGCCGGTGCGCAAACACAGCCTGCTGTTCCTGTGCGAGCACGGCAAGGCGGCCTTGCCCGGCCTGCGGCAGGCGCTCGACAGCCAGGATGTGCAGCAGCGTACCTTCGCCGCGTTCGTGCTCGCGACCCTCGGCGACGACGCCTCGGCGGCGCGCGTGGTGCGGGTGCTGGTGGCCCATCTCGCGGACAACGAGATCGGCGGCGATGCCCTGTTCGCGTCGCATGCGCTGTTCCGGCTCGGGCGGTCGGGACTCGCGTCGATCCACGAATGGCGACCGTACGTCGACGAGCAGGCCCGTTCGCTGCTGGACCTGGTCGTGCTCGATCTGCAGGCGCCGCCGCGCACGCGCTTCGACCTGGAAGATCGGCGCGGTCGGCACCGGGTCACCGGCATCTACCACGATCCGGTCGTCGAGTACGACCTGCATCGTTCGCCGCTACCGCGCTTCTGACGCCGGCGGCAGCGGTCGGCCCGGGATCTCGCCGGCAACCGACGGCGGCGTGCCGGCGAGCGTCAGCGTGCCGTGCACGCCGGTCGTCCACAGTTCGCAGCCGCTGCGCCGCACCAACGGCCCGAGCCGGGTGTCGCCGTCGCTGCTCGCCGCCGACGCGAGGCACACGCGCGGGCGCACCCGCAGGAGCAACGCCGGCGCATTCGCGTTGGCGCGACCGTGGTGGGGCAGCACCAGGACGTCGTGCGGCGAAGCGATGCCGGCGGCGAGTGCGGCGGCGGTGCCGAGTTCCTGGGCGTCGCCGGTGGTCAGCACACGCGCGGAGCCGATCGCCACGCTGGCCCACAGGCTCTGGTCATTGTCGGTGGCGCCTTCGGGCAGCGTCGGCGCGCTCACGGTGAAGCCGGGCAAGGGTGTGGTCGTGGTGCCCGGTGCCTGCACGCGCACCAGGACACCGCAGCGGCGCAGTTGTTCGGCGAGAGCACTTCCGGCCAAAGCCTGGGGCAGGATCGCGGTGCCGATGGCGACCCGATCCAGCAACGCCGGCACGCCGTTGTGGTGGTCCTGGTCGCCGTGGGTGACGACGAGCAGGTCGAGCCGGCGCCGCTGCAACGCCGCCGTGAGGCGTTCGGCCGCGAGGAACGGATGCTGCAGGCTGCCGCAGTCGATCGCGATCTGGTGGCCGCGTTCGGTGATCGCGAGGCACGCCTGGCCGTGGCCGATCGCGAACAACTGGAAGCGGGCCGCAGGTGGCGCCGTCGACGGCACGAAATGCGGCAGCGACAGCAACACGGCGGCGGCCGCCACCGAACGCCGATCGCGCCGGCAGGCGACGAGGCACGCGGCGACCCATGCCACCAGCACCAGCAACCAGGTGGCCGGCACGAACCCGGCGTGCACCGGCGTTGCCGGCAGGTGGTTCGCCAGCTGCACGAGGTCCTGGTACAGCGTCGCCAGCAAGCCGGTGGGCAACGCCAACAGCGCCGCGAGCGATGGCAGCACGAGCCCGAGCAGCGCCAGCGCCAGCCCGAGCAGCAGCAGCAGGCCGACGAGCGGTGCGAGCAGCGGCGTCAACACGACGGTCCACGGCGCCAGTTGGCCGAAGAACGCGAGCGTGAGCGGTGCGGTGAGCAGCGTCGCCCAGCCCGAAGCGCGCAAGGGAGCCAGCACCCATCGCTGCCAGAAGGTCTCGCCGCGCGGCGCGCCGGCCAGCACCAGCCCGACGACGGCGGCATAGCTGAGCAGGAAGCTCGGGCCGAGCAGCGCTTCGGGTTGCACGAACGCGGTCAGGATCGCCGGCGCCAGCAGCATCGGGCCGATGCCGCACGGTCGCCCCAGGTGCCCCGCGGCAGCGGCCAGTGCATAGGCGGCCACGGCGCGCAGCACCGGTGGTTCGTTGCCGGTGATCGCGGCGTAGGCGACCAGCAGCAGCAGCACGACGAACGTGCGCCGCTGCGACGCCCCGATCCGGCGGCGGCCGTGCCAACTGCACAGGCCGAGCAGGAACGCGAGCATCGCGGCGTGGGCGCCGCTGACCGCGAGCAGGTGGCTGAGTCCGGTGGCGCGGTGCGCGGCGACCAGTTCGCCGTTGGGGCGGGTGTCGCGGCCGAGCACCAGCGCCGCCAGCATTGCGCCTTCCTGGGCCGGCAGGTGGGCGAGCAGTTGCCGTTCCATCGCCCGCCGCGCCGTGGCGCACGCCCGCGCCAGCGACCATGGTCCGGGTTGCACGGTGGCGGTGGCGGCGACGGCGTGGATGGAAGGCGCAAGGCCCGGCGCCGCAGCGGGCGTCACGTGGGCGAGCACGCGAATGTGGTCGCCCGGCAGCACTTCGCATTCGGCGTCGAGCGACACGCGCAACGGCACGGGGCCGCGACCGAGCCGCAGTTGCACCGTGCCGAGTTCGGGCGCGCGCACGACCGAGCGCACTTCGCCGTGCAGCACGACGGGGCCGGCGGGCAACGGTGGCAAGGGCGGCGTCGGCGCCCGCAGGCCGGCGAGCAGGGCCGGCAGCGCCAACAGCCCAGCGAACCGGCACGGTCCCCGCAGCCAACGCGCCGACCACAGACCCAGCACCGCCAGCACCGCCGCGGCGGGCACCGACACGGTGGCCAGCACGGCGGTTGGCAGCGCCCACAGACTGCCGGCGCACAGAGCAGGAATCGTCGAGTTTCGCATGCACTGCATCCGTGCCTCGGCGTTGGCAGCGGTTACATTCCGACGATGGTTTCTGCCCTCTACCCCGGCAGTTTCGATCCGGTGACCCGTGGCCACCTCGATCTGGTCGAGCGCGCGCTGCCGCTGTTTGACCATCTGACGGTCGCCGTCGCCGTAAACAGCCAGAAGTCCTCGACGTTCACCGCCGACGAACGGGTGGCGATGTTGCAGGAAGTGCTGCCGAAGGATTCGCGCGTGTCGGTGACGGCGTTCCGCGGGCTCGTTGTCGACTTCTGCCAGAAGCAGGGCATCGGCGCGATCCTGCGCGGCGTGCGCACCGTCTCGGACTTCGAATACGAGTACCAGATGGCGCTGACCAACCGGCACCTGATGCCGTCGATCGAGACGGTGTTCGTGATGCCGAGCGTCCAGTACAGCTATGTGTCGTCGTCGCTGATCCGCGAGATCGTGCGCAACGGCGGCGATGTCGCCAGTTTCCTGCCGCCGCCGGTCGAACGCCGACTGCGCGAGCGGCTGCGTCCCGCTACCTCGTCATGAAGCTCGAACCCGTCCATTCTTCCTCCGCTCCCGCCGCCATCGGTCCCTACAGCCAGGCCGTCAAGGTCGGCAACCTGCTGTTCTGCTCCGGCCAGATCGCGCTCGATCCGAAGACGACGCAGATCGTCGGCAAGACCGCGGCCGAACAGGCCGACCAGGTCTTGAAGAACCTGACCGCGGTGCTCGCCGCGGGCGGGGCCACGCTGGCGCACGTCGCGCGCACGACGATCTACCTGGTCAGCATGGCGGACTTCGCCGCCGTCAACGAGGTCTACGCGCGCCACTTCGGCAACCACAAGCCGGCGCGGGCGACCGTGGCGGTGAAGGAACTGCCGAAGGCCGGCCTCGTCGAGATCGACTGCATCGCCTGCCTCTGACCGCCGCGTCAGGGCTTGATCGCGCCGGCGACCGTCGTCTGCAACTCGTTGCGGGCGTCGGCGGTGCCGGCGTGCAGGCCGAGACCGGCGATCTTGCCCTGCGCGTCGACGACGTGCACGACCGGGCCTTCGACGAACCAGCGCAGCGCCACGTCGGTTTCGATGCCGAGACCCTCGCCGACGACAGTGAAGTCGATGCCGAGGTCCTGCACCGCGCGCGCGATGCCGGCCGGATCGCGATCGAGGCAGATGCCGAGCACCGCCAGGCGATCGCCGTGCCGGCGCGCCATTTCGCGGAGCAAGGCGACCAACGTGGGGGTGTCGTGGTCGGCGGCACTCCAGAACGCCAGCACGACGACCTTGCCCATCTGCTGCGCCAGCGTGAACTCGCCGCCGCCGCGCACCTTCGCGGTGAACGGGATCGCCTTGCTGCCGGGCCGCAGGTCGGTGGCGCTCAGGCGGTCGCGCGCGATGCCGCCCCAGTAGGTCTTCGGCAGGTCCTTGGCGAGTTTGTCGAACTCCTCGAAGCCGGCGTTGTCGGGCAGGTCTTCGCGGTCGCGCATCGTGTCGGCGCGGTGGAAGCGGATCAGCGCGCGCTGTTCGTCGTCCTCGGCCTTCGCCAGTGCCTCGGTGAACACCTGTTCGCCGCGCGGAATCTCGTGCAGCACGGTCATCAGCAGGCGAGCCATCGCCAACCGGTCGGCGAGTGGGGAGGGTTTGCCGAGGGCCGCCTCGAGGCAGCGGGTCCGCAGGTCCTTCTTGCCGAGATGCTGCGCCATCGAGGCCGCGGTCAGCAACACCAGCCCGGGCGCTGCCGCCCCGTCGATGGCGGCGATGGTCTCGCCGGCGCGGTCGCGGTTGCCGGCCTGCAGCAGCAGATCCGCGAGCATCAGGCGGCCGTTCCAGCGGTCATCGCCCTTGGCCCGTTCGGCCACGAACTTCTGCAGCACGTCGGTGTGCCGCGCCAGCAACTCGTCGCGTTGTTCGCGCGTCGGCGAACGGCCGGCGAGGGTCTGCGCTTCCCCGGCAAACTGCTTTTGCAGGTCGGCGAGGGTGTCCTGGGCAGTGGCAGGGGCGAGCAGGAGGGCGAACGACAGCAGCGTCGCGCGGAAGGTCATCATGGCGAGCATAGCGCGAGGCGTGCCAGCAAGGTGGCTGCACACTTGCAGTCGGCGCCGCGATCCCGTGCGATGGGGGTCGTGTCCAGCGTGTTCGCGGTGACTGGCGTCGAAGTGCGAGGGCCTGAGGGTCTATCGATCCGTCTTGGCGAACTGCAGCTGCAGGCCGGCGAAGTCGCCGCGTTGCACGGGCCGTCGGGCTGCGGCAAGACCTCGCTGCTGCTGGCGATGTTCGGCCTGCTGAACCGCCCCGGCTGGCAGGCGAGCGGCAAGGCGAACTGCCAGGGCATCGATCTGGCGACGGCGACGGCCGAAGTGCAACGCGATCTGTTGCGGCACCGGGTCGCGTTCCTGCCCCAGGACGCCCACGCCGCCCTCGATCCGCTGCAGCCGGTCGGAGTGCAGATCCTACAGGCGACGGGTTGTGCCGAGGCCGAGGCCATCGCCATGCTGGCGAAGCTCGGCGTCGCCGACGCGGCCGCGCTGCATCGGCGCACGCCGCACGCGATCTCCGGCGGCCAGGCGCAGCGCGTGCTGTTGGCCATCGCGTTCCTGCGCCGGCCGGCGTTGGTGGTCGCCGACGAACCCTCGGCGAGTCTCGATGGCGGCAGCTACGAAGAGCTCATCGCGCACATGCGCGGTCTCGTCGCCGCGGGCAGTGCGGTGTTGCTGGCGACCCACGACCATCGGTTGTCGCGCGATCTCGCGGCCCGCGTCTGGTCGCTGCAAGATGGCGTGTTCCTGCCGGGTGCCTTGCCGGCGGCACCGTGGCCGCGGCGACCGCAGCAGGACATCGGCACGATTCCGGTGCTGGCGGCGACCAACGTCCGCCATGCGTTCGGCGCCCGCGTCGTGCTCGACGGCATCGACTTCCAGCTGATGCGCGGCGAGATCGTGGCGATCGTCGGCGAGTCCGGTGCCGGCAAGACCACGTTGGTGCGCGTGCTGGTGGGGCACCTGGCGCCCGACACCGGCAGCGTGCAGCGGCCGGAGCGTCGTTCGGCGTTGCAGCTCGTCTGCCAGGACGCGTTCGCGTCGCTGACTCCCGGGCGCTCGCTCGCGAGCCTGCTCGACGAAGCGAAGGCGCCGTTCTTCGATGCGGGCGCGGGCGTCGCGTCGGTGCGCCTGCCGGCGGTGCTGTTGGAGCGCACCCGCGACCGCATGTCCGGCGGCGAACGGCGGCGTGCGGCGCTGCTGCGGGCGTTGGCGGTGCATCCCGACGTGCTCGTGCTCGACGAACCGACGGCGTCGCTCGATCGCGACACCGCGTTGGCGGTGTTGGAGACGCTGCTGGTGTTGCAGCGCAGCCGTGGGCTCGGGCTCGTCCTGGTCACCCACGACCTCGAATTGGCGCACGCGGTGGCGCACCGGGTGCTGACCTTGCGTGGAGGCAAACTGTGTTCCTGAAACCGCTCGCCGTCGTCGCTGCGTGGCTCGCCGTCGCCGTGGCCCAGACGCCGGTGCCGGCGCCGGTGCCGGCAGATGCTGCCTGCGTGCCGTTGCCGGACGCGGCTGTGGTGGCATTCGCCGTGGTGTGGCGGCATGGCTTGCACGACGACCAGGGCGAACTCGCGGGGCTGGCGCGGACCCTGCTCGCGTGTCGCCTGCAACGCGCCCGCGCGGCAGTGCCCGACGTCACGGCCAGCGGAGGCGACGTCGATGCGAGCACGAGTGTCGCCTGGGTTGTGGTCGATCGCGCTGCCGCCGACGCGGCGCTGCGTTTCCTGCAGGCGCTCGCCGACGACTCGATGGCGTTGCCCGACGATGGGTTGGCGTTGGCGCAGGCGCGGGCAGCGTTGGCCGCCGACGATGAAGCGTTCGTGTTGCCGGGCACGGTGTTGGTGGCGCGCGCGCAACGGCACTGGTTCGTGGGCGTCGCCGCCACTCCGACCCGCACCGAACCGGCGACGGTGGTGGCTGCCATGCAGGCGCTGCCGAACGCCCGCGTGCGCGAACTGTTGCGGGTGCAGCGCCCGCGGCGCATCGGCGCGCTCGGGGCCTTCACGACCGCCCAGTGGGAAGTGGCGGCGAAGTTGGCGACGACGGGCGACGACGCCGCGTTCGCGCGCACGCCGATGCAGCCGAACGGCGCTGCCGGCGCGCTGGCCAGCGAAGTGCATTCGCGCATCGACGCCCCGTTCGTCACCGCGGCCGTGCCGGTCGCCGACGAACCGCTGCCGGTGCTGGCGATGGCGGTCGCGGTGGCGCGCGGGCGGGCGGACCGGCGTTGGCAGCAGCGCGCGATCGAAGCGGTGGCGCGCGCCCCGTTCGTGGCCTGGTCCTGGCTGGCTGACGAACCGTTGGTGCTGGTGCATCGGCGTGGTTTCGCCCACCGCAGGTTGTTGCCGGGTGAACGCGCCGCAGCGGCTGCGGCCGAAGCCGCCGCGACCCAGGGGGAGGTCCTGGCGTTGCTCGCCGATCTGCAGCAGCGACCGCCGTCGGCGGCCGAGCTGGACACCGCGCGACGTTCGTTGCGGCGCGAGTTCGCGATCGATGGGGCGGCCATCGCGGCGGGCGAGTCGCGGGGGGCGTCACTCTGGCTGCCGGCCCGGCTGCGCGCCTGCGTCCGTGGCATCGACGTTTCGGCGTGCGACCGGGTGACCGCGGCGGACGTGCACCAGCTCTGGCAGCGGCGCTTCGCCGGCGACCGGGTCAGTTGGCATGCGCTGCTGCCGGTGCCACGGGACGGTTTCGGCTTCTCGCCGCGGTGAAGTGCGGCCCCCCGACCTGCCGATGAGGCGGAGTCGGTCGCGTCCCGCCGGACCCGACGACACGCCGCCGATGGGTTTCATCAACGTCGCCGAACGCACGATCAACGCCAAGCTCGTCTACTACGGGGTCGGCGTAGGCGGCAAGACCACGAGTCTGCAGCAGGTGCACGGGATCCTGTGCCCGCGCAACGAAGTCCAGCTGGTGTCGATCAACACCGAAGAGGACTCGACGCTGCTGTTCGACTTCCTGCCGATCAACCTCGGCTCGGTCGGCGGCTTCAAGATCCGCATCCAGGGCTTCACCGTGCCCGGGCAGCCGAAGTACCGCCGCATGCGGAAGTTCGTCTTGCAGGGTGCCGACGCCGTCGTGCTCGTCGTCGACAGCCAACGCAGCCGCGCGCAGGAGAACATCGACGCCTTGGCGAGCATGCGCGAGAACCTGCGCACCGCCACCGGCACCTCCGAGGACATCCCGATCGTCGTGCAGTACAACAAGCGCGACCTGCCGGACATCCTCGACGAGGCGGAGTTGGACCGCTCGTTCAAGTTCAGGCCCGACATCACCACCTTCCCGTCGGTTGCGACCGAAGGGCAGGGCGTGTTCGAAGCCTTCGTCGAAGCGGCATCGCAGTTGGTGGAGCGCAAGGTCGCGCTCTACGGCCTCGGCCGCGGCCAGGCAGAACCGCGCGAAGTGGCCGAAAGTGTGCGGCAGAAGCTGTATTCGATCTGTGACGAAGTGCGTCGCTCGCGCACTGCGGTGCCGGTGGCCGAACTGCCACAGACCCGCGTGGCCCTGGTCGATCCGCCGACGTCGTCCGGTGGCGGTGGGGGCGAAGACGAGGTCACGTTGGCCAACCTCGCCTTGCCGGTGTCGGCGAATGCGGTCGCGACCGCGTCCGACGACGACATCGAGCTCAACTACCAACTGCGCGAAACGGCCGGCAGCAGCGCGCCGCCGACCAACGTGCAGGTGCTGAGCGACGAGGAGCTGCACTTCGATCTGGCGGCGGGCCTCGTCGTCGAACCGACGACGGCCGAGGCCAAGGCTGCCGACGATCTCGATCCGCATCTGCTCGACAAGACGATGCAGTCGAACGTCGAGCTGGCGCGGCGCTTCGGCGACCTCGATGAGAAGCGGTTGCTGCTCGAGCACAAGGTGCAGGAGATGGTTGAAGCCGCGCAGCAGACGGTGCACGACCTCAACCGGCCGCTGTCCGCGGTGCGCCTGATGTTGTCGACGATCGACAAGGGCTACCTCGGCGAAGTCACGCCGGGGGTGAAGCAAGCGGTGCAGAACGGGCTGCTGGCGGCACACCAGATGGAGCGCCTGATCCGCGATCTGCTCGACAGCTCGCGGCTCGACCACGACGGCGTGCAGTTGGCGTTCTCCGACTGCAACCTCGATCTGCTGCTCGTCGACGTGGTGCGCACGCTGCAGTACGAGCTCGCCGAAAAGTCGGCGCGCATCGACGTGCACCCGTTGCCCTGCGTGCGGGCCGACGCCTGGGCGTTGACCAAGGTGTTCATGAACCTGCTCGGCAACGCGATCGCCTATGGCCGCTCCGACGTGCCGACGGTGATCACCGTGTTCGCCGAGGACCGCAGCGACCAGTGGGTGCTAGGCATCCGCGACAACGGCATCGGCATCCCTGAGCAGGACCGCAAACGGCTGTTCCGCCGCTTCGAACGCGGCAGCAACACCGGCGGCATCAGTGGCACCGGACTCGGCCTGCACATCGTGCGCGAGATCGTGCAGGGCCACGGTGGCTCGGTGACCTTCGAATCCGTGATGGGTCAGGGCACCACGTTCCTGCTGCACTTGCCGAAGGTGCCGATGCAGGCGCCGCATTCGCCGACCAGTGCGGTGGCGAGCAAGCGCGACCTCTGAAGGGGCGGCGGGGAAGGCGGGCGGGGCGAAAGACGCGCCTGCCAGAAAAAGCCACGGCCACCGTGCGAACACGGTGGCCGTTTGCGTCTGGTACCTCCGGAAGGGATCGAACCTTCGACCCGCGGATTAAGAATCCGCTGCTCTACCAGCTGAGCTACGGAGGCGAGTTGGGGCGAGGACGCTAGCGATAGCAACGCCTTCGTGCAAGCGTGCGCATCGTGCTTTCGTACGATCGCTTGACCGCCGCCGCATCGAGCGGCACACTCCTCGCCCCGAACGGTGCAGGAATGCACCCGGCGGTGTCCGTACGGTGGCTGTAGCTCAGCTCGGTTAGAGCACCAGGTTGTGGTCCTGGGGGTCGCGGGTTCAAATCCCGTCAGCCACCCCACTTTTCGGCGCCCCACGTTTTCGGCGGCAAGCCACGCGCGCGGATTGCCCATTCGCAGCGACTGCATGGCAAGGGCAGGCGGGGTCGACGAGACACCAGGGTCGCGGCAAAGTTCGACTTTCCGGCGATTTCCGAACACGTACCGGAGCCGGCCCGCTACCCCGGTAGGCGGGGTGACCGCCCCAATTGCGGAGAACTCGTGGCCCACGACTTCGAAACCAAGATCCAGGCAGCGGCGTCCGGCGATCGCGCGGCGTACGACGATCTGTTCGCCAACAACCTGCCGGCCTTGGTCGCCTTCCTGCGCGCCAAGGTGGGCGGCGAGCTTGCCCATCGCGAGTCGGTCAGTGACCTGGCCCAGTCGGTCTGCCGCGAGGTCTTGCGCGATCTGGCCCAGCTCGAGTTCCGCGGCGAGGAGCAGTTTCGCGCCTACCTGTTCTTGCAGGCGACCCGCAAGGTGATCGACCGCTATCGCTACCACAAGCAGGAGATGCGGGACCCGGCGCGGGTCGAGCCGCTGCCGACCGACACGGCCGATGTCGCCGAACGCGGGCTCTACGGCGCGCTGACACCGTCGCGCGTGGTCGGGGCCAAGGAGGAGCTGACGCGGGTCGAACAGGCCCTGCAGTTGTTGCCCGAGGCGCAGCGGGATGCGGTCCTGCTGTCGCGCATCGCCGGCCTTGGCTACCAGGAAATCGCTGCCCAAAAAGGCATCAGTGAAGCGGCGGTCCGGGGGCTCGTGGCGCGTGGCCTGGCGCGGCTGGCGGGACTGCTCGGCCAGGTCGACCCCGACACCCGCAGCTAGCCCTACTTCAGCCGGACGCCGCGCAGGAACCGCAGGAACGCACCGGTGCCGGCCCGCGATCCAGGGTGGAACCCGGCCAGCATCGCCAGGCGCGTCGGCACGGTCTCGCCGACGGTCGGTCCGAACGTCGCCATGGGCAGTTCCGGATCGACGGTGCGGAGCGAGTTCGCCACCTGCGCGGCGATGCCGGGCCGCACATCGGGGGCGATGAGCAGGCAATCGTGGCCGCCCGACGAGAAGAAGCTGGTGCGGGCCGAGAGCAGGTCGGAGACGACGTCGACGATGATGCCGAGTTCGTGCAGGTGCGCGAGCAACGGCTGCATGGGCGTCGGATCGGCCAGCAGGGCCAGGACTCCGGGTTGACGTTCGTTCGGCGAGGACACCAGGGACCCTTTCGGCTGGCGTGCCACAGCAGGTCAAGCGGGGCTTCCTGCATGGTCGATGCAGGCGATGCCATGGTCCTGCACCCTGCTCTTTGCGTGTCCGTGTTCTCTGCCGCTCTCGTCGCCCAGAACCTGGTGCCGGTGCCGGCGTCGCATGCGGCGATCGAAGGCAGTGGCAGCACCAACGTGCCGTTCGGCCGCAGCACGCCGACCCGGGTGCAGTACGCGTACGACGCCTCGTTGTTCTCGATGCCGGTGACGATCACCGGCGTGCAGTTGCGGCTCGACGGCGGCGCCACGGCGGCGCCGAAGACCGTCGACTGTGAACTGCGCATGTCGACGCTGCCGCTGTCGCTGGTGTCGTTCAGCGTCGACTTCGCGCAGAACCGCGGCAGCGACGAACAGATCGTGCTGCCGCGCCAGTTGCTGACGCTGCCGGCGCAGGCGAGCACGGCCATTCCGAGCCCGTTCCTGCCGACGATCGCGTTCGCGGCGCCCTTTGCGTATTCGCCGCAGAACGGCGGCCTCGTGCTCGAGATCATCGTGCACGGTCAGCCGCCGGGCGCCTACTCGCTCGACGTGACCTGGGTGTGCGACAGCCCCGACCTGCCGATCGGACCGTTGTCGTGCCTTGGCAGCAATGGCCAGCCGCTGGTGGTCGAGAGTGCGACGACGCAGGTGATGTGGGGTCGGCCGTGGGTCGCCCGCACGTCCGGCACGCTGCCCGGCGCGATCTCGCTGCTGGCGCTCGGCACCGTCGAATCGGGCCCGTGGGCCGGTCTCAACCTGCCCCAGGAACTGCAGGTCCTCGGCGCGCCGAACTGCTGGTTGTCGATCGACGTTGCCGGTTCGTGGGCGACGATCGCCCAGAATGACGGCACGGCGACGTTCCCCTTCGTGATCCCCAACACGCCGCTCGCACTCGGTTCCTGGATCCGCTTCCAGGGTGCCGCGTTCGATCCGGCCGCGAATGCACTGGGGCTGGTGACGAGCCAGGCGAAGAAGATCCAGGTCTGTGGTGCCGAGCCGGTCGCGCGGCTGTGGTCGAACGGCATCACGCCCACGTTCGGTGTGCGCGAGATCGGCATGAGCGCGGTGGTGCGCTTCACCGTGCAGTGACAACGGCGCTTCGTCGCGACCTTCAAGAATCGTGAAGGTGGTGACGATGCTGGCATGCACGCCATGCAAGGTCCGGGGGGGCCAGCGCATGGTGGTGCGCAGACTGTGCGGGATCAGGGGGTCTGCGCAGCGGTTGCGGAAGAGTGGGGGCTCGACCGCAGTCGTGTTTCGTACCGCGGTGGCCATGGGGGTGGCCGCCGGTGGTCGGGCGCCCGCGGTGCCTCGCAACACCGCGGGATTGCCTTTCTTGCCGGCGCTGGCGCGCCGCGCGTTCGCTATGGTGTGGCTGCCAGCCCAAGGGAACGTGCCGACCACCACGCCGCGAGACGCCACCACCATCGTCGATGCCGAGAGCCGTCGTTGGCTGCGCTGGGTCACGCTGGCGGCCGCCGTGCTGGTGGCGGCGTGGGGATCCTGGTGCTGGCTGTCCACCTTCCCCGATGCCGTGACGCGCCTGCGCGACGACGCGTTCTACGAGTTCACGTGGGCAGCGAACGTCGCCGCGGGCCGCGGCCCTTCGGTCAGTGACGGCGTCACCACCAGCGGCGTGCAGGTGCTGTGGTCGCTGTTGCTGGTGCCCCTGGCGTGGTTGTTCGGCAGTGCGTGGTTGCCGGTGACCGCACCGCTGCTCGGTTTCGCCGTGCACACGTTCACCGCCGCGGCCTGGTTCCAGCACGTGCGCGACCGGACCACCGCGACCTGCGTGGCCCTGTGCTGGTTTGGCCATCCCCTGTTGCTGCGCGAAGCCGAGAACGGCCAGGAGACCGCGCTGGCGTGCTTGTTGGCCAGCATGCTGTGGTTCCAGCGCCGGGCGAAGGCGGGGCCGTTCCTGCTGGTGGCGATGGTCGCGGTGCTGGCGCGCACCGATCTGTGGGCGATCGTGCTCGGCCTGTCGCTGTGGCGATGGGGACGGCACGGCGTCACCGCGCTGCTCGCGCCGGCGTTGGCGCTGGTGCTGCATTTCGCCGTCAACCTGCTGCTCGGCGGTGGCATCGTGCAGGATTCGGCGCTGCCGATGGCGTGGCTGTGGCATGCGAACCAGGCCGCCGCGGAACCCGTCGGCCCTTCCTATTGGGCGACCACCTGGTGGTTCTTGCGGCCCGCGTTGCTCGGCGGGCCGTTTGCGATGGTGTCGGCGTTCGGGATCGGCCTTGGCGTGTTCCTGCTGCTGCGTCCGTTCGTGCCCGCGTCATGGCGAGCGGCCCCGGCCGCGTTGGTGGGTTGCGCCAGCGCCTTCGGCGCGCGCGATCTGCTGACGGTCGGTTGGTCCGCGCTGCTCCTCGCGGTGTTGCCGGCAAGTCGTCGCCGCGCGTTGCCACGGGCGCTCACCTTCCTGCTGCTCGGCGCTGTTGCCGTCGTGTTCCTGCATTGGGCGGTGCGCTGGTATCCGCGCGACTACTACCTGGCGCCGCTGGTGACGGTGGCGATGGCGGCGCTGCAGCGCTGCGGTCGTCATCGCCTGCTCCTGCTCGCGTTCGTGGTCGCGCAAGGTCTCGATCTCGGGCGGGTGCGGCCCGAGCAACTGGGCGGCCAGGCCGAGATGGAACTCGCCGGCATCCACCTGGCCGAAGTGCTGCCGGCGGGGCAACGCGTCGGTTGCTTCAACTCGGGGCTGGTGACGTTCCATGCGGATGTGCTCGCGCCGCCGGCGCAGCAGCGCAAGGTCGTCAACCTCGACGGGGTCGTCGATGCCCGTTCGTTCGCGGCGCTGCAACAGGCCCGACTCGGGGCGCACCTCGACGAACTCGGCGTGCGCTTCGTGCTCGACAACGCCGTGCAGTTCGAACTCGATCCGACGGTGCCGCACGCCTGCGGGCGCTGGTTCGGCGGCGATTTCGCGCCACTGCGGGACTTGGTCGAGGTGGCGCGCTTCGACGTGCTCGGCGTCGACAACGGGCATCCTCGCGGTGATTCCATGCGCCTGTTCTGGCGCCGCGGGGAGGGATCGCCGCCGCCGCCGCAACCCAGTCGCGACCTCGGGTGGCTGGCCAACGGCGAGCGCGTCGTGCTGTGGTCGGCGAAGGTCGGCCAGACGCTGGTCCTGTCGACGTTCGCCGGCACGCGCCAGAACCTGTGCACGGCCGACACGGCGACCGCCTGGGTGCTGGTGTTGCCGGGCGTGGGACCGGAGGCCTGCGAGTTGTTCGTCGCCGGCGAAGCCGAGCCGGTATTGCGCCTTGACCGGTTGTGAGCATCGCGGCGGCGAGGTCCAATGCCGCCCCGACCAACGCCATGAATCGTCTCACCCTCAGCGAGCAGTTCTTTCGCGACCAGGCCAGCGCCAACGCCAGCGGCGGCCTGTCGACCGTTCTCAACCGTTTCAGCCTGCTGGCCCGCATGCTGGCCAGCGAGATCATGCGCGCCGGCTTCGTCGGCAAGCTCGGCTACACCGGCACCACCAACGTGCAGGACGAGAACGTGCGCGCGCTCGACGTCATCAGCAACGAAACGATGTTGCAGGTGTTCGAGAACATGCCGATGGTGTGCGGCGTCGCCAGCGAGGAGATGGAAGACCTGCACGTGCTGCCCGGCGGCGAGAGCGGCAAGTACGTGATCACGGTCGATCCGCTCGACGGTTCGGGCAACGTCGACGTCGCCGGCCAGATGGGCACGATCTTCGGCATCTACAAGCGGCGTACGACGTCGGGCAAGCCGACGCTCGCCGACTTCTTGCAGCCGGGCCGCGACCTGGTGGCGGCTGGTTACGTGCTCTACGGACCGTGCACGATGCTGGTCTACACGGCCGGCGGACCGGTCAACGGCTTCACGCTCGACCGCTCCATCGGCACCTTCTTCCTGACGCATCCCGACATCAAGATCCCCGAAGGCGAAGGGTCCTACTCGGTCAACGAAGCGAACGAGCCGAAGTGGGACGACAAGACGAAGGCGATGGTGCGCGCGTTCCGCTCCCAGGAGGCGCAGTGTGGCAAGCGCGCCGCGCGGTATGCCGGAGCGCTCGTCGGCGACTTCCACCGCACCCTGCTCAAGGGCGGCATCTACATGTATCCCGGCGAGATGAAGAAGCCGGAAGGCAAGCTGCGCCTGCTCTACGAGAACGCGCCGCTGGCCCTCGTCTGCGAGAAGGCCGGTGGGGCGGCGACGGATGGCAAGACGCGCATCCTCGACCTCGAGCCGAAGAAGCTGCACCAGCGCACGCCGCTGTATCTCGGCAGCAAAGGCGACGTCGAAGAAGCGACCCGTCGCCTGCAGTGAGCCGCGCCTGAGCGACGCCGCTCAGGCATGACTCAGCCGCCGCTCAGGCAAGGTTCAGTTGCCGATGATCGCGCGGCCGCCGCGCGTCGTGCCGGGGAACGTGATGTCCGGACCGACGAGGTCGAGCACGACGCCCTGCGTGTAGAGAGTCGTGTTCAAGAACGCGACGTTGTTCGGGATCGGCAGGCCAATCGTCGCCGAAGCGGCGGTGGCACCATTCGTCGCCAGCACGAAGTTGGTCACGTCGGCGCTGGCCAGCAGACTGCAGCCAGGCAGGCCGATCACGCCCAGATCGAACGGCAGCGGCTGTGCGTTCCACACCGTGTTGGAGAAGCCGTACACCACGAACATGCCGAGGGTGTTGAGCGGCAGGTTGTCGTAGGTGAGCGTCCAGGTCTGGCCGATGCGCGGCGTCGAGCTGGTGACGGCGACGTCGCCGTTGACCGTGGCGCAGGCGGCTCCGTATTCGGAGAAGAGGCCGGTGGTGGTGCCGGTGTATTCCCAGGTCTGGCTGCTGAACGAGCCGCCAAAGCCGCCGAACAGCACGAACTTGCGCCGCACGGGATCGTAGCCGTGCAACGTCTCGGTGGAGGCCTGCGGCACGTTGATGCCGGTCGTGACCTGCTGCCACGCTGAACCAGTGAACTCGTAGGTGTCGCGCAGGATCAGCGTCCCGTCGAAGCCGCCGTAGAGAACGGCCCGCTTGCGGACCGTGTCCATCACGCTGGCGCCGCGGTAGCGCGCGCTGGGCGTCTGGGCAGGAGCCAGCACGAGCGGTTGCCACTCGACGCCGTCGTAGAGCCAGGTGTCGCCGAGGATGGTGGCGGTGTCGGAGTCATGGCCACCGAACAGGATCGTGCGCCGCAGCTCCGGATCGTAGACCATCGCCATTTCCTCGCGCGGCGGCGGCGGGTTGGTCAGGCTGCGTTCGGTCCAGTTGACGCCGTCGAATTCCCAGGTGTCGCCGAAGGTGGTGTTCGCGTTGCGACCGCCGAACAGCACCATCACGTTGCGGGTGCTGTCGAAGCACATGCCGTACTGGAAGCGCGCCTGCGGGCGCACCGGCGGCGTCAGCGCCTGCCACTGGGTGCCGGTCCATTCCATCGCATCGTTGGCGAAGCCGCTGATCGTCGGCGAGCGGCCGCCGAACGTGAACAGGCGGTTGGTCGTCGTGTTGCGCACCAGCTGATGGCCCCAACGGCCGACCGTGCCGCCGGGCGGGTTCAGCAGCGTCCAGGTGCCGTTGAAGGCCCACGTCTCGGGCAGGATCACGCTCGGTGTCGGCGACACTCCGCCGAGGAAGATCAGGCGGTTGGCGGTGGCGTCGAACGCGGCGGCGCCGGCGCGGCGTTGCGACGGGAACGTGGTCAGCAGCGAGAGCTGGGCCCACTGGGCGGGGAGTGCGGCGGCCAGGGCCGCGATCACGATGAGGGTCTTGGTGGAACGCATTGCGGTGGGAGTAGTCCCGGTGCTTGCTGCCGGAACAAGGGCGCCAAGGAATCTAGCCTGCGAATGGCACCCGTGGCCACCGGGCTTGCAGAATAGGTCGATGGCCGATTCCGTCGCGCGCATTCGCGTCACCGTCCGCTGCTTCGCGGCGGTCCGCGAAGCCCTTGGCAACGACCACTTGGTAGTCGACCTCGCCACCGGCACCACCGTCGAGGCGCTGCGTCGCCTTTTGGGCGGAAGTGCCCCGCAATTGCTGCGGCTGCAGGTGGCGTACGCCGTCAACCGCGACTACGCGCGCGCCGACACGGTGTTGCGCGATGGCGACGAGGTGGCGTTCATCCCGCCGATCAGCGGCGGTTCCGGCGCCAACGACCTGTTCCGGTTCGATCTCGTGCACGGCGTGCTCGATCCGCGTGCGCTCGAAGCCGAGTGCCGCACCGATGCCGATGGTGCGATCGTGACCTTCAGCGGCACGACCCGTGACCACAACGAAGGTGCTGCCGTGGTGTCGCTGCGCTACGAGGCCTACGTCGAGATGGCGAACAAGGTGATGTGCGGCTTGTTCGAGGCGGCGCTCAAGCAGTTCGCGATCACGCGCGCGCGCGTCGCGCACCGGCTCGGCGAGGTTCCCGTCGGCGAAGCTTCGGTGGTGGTGGTGGTGGTGTCGGCGCATCGTGGTCCCGCGTTCGACGCGTGCCGGTTCTTGATGGACCGGCTCAAGCACGAGGTGCCGATCTGGAAGTTGGAGCAGTTGCGCCAGGGGGACACGGTGCGCTGGATCGGCGACCTGCCGCGTCCCGGCGGCGCCTGACGGGGGGGCGGTCCTGCTGCAGCGTGGTGCGGGCCCGGCACCGCCGCTACAAAGAGCGCATGAAGAGTCGGCTGGTCAACCTTGCTCTCGCGAGCCGTGGCGATGTCGTGTTCGTGGTCGCAACCGAAGGCACGGCGCCCGACGCCGGACCCTTGCTGCAGCCTGCGCTGCTGTTGGCGAAAGCCACCGGCGACGTGAAGACCTCGTTCCGCAGCGTCGCGATGTTCCACCAGGGCCCGAAGGCTGCGTGCAAGCGGCTGGCGACGGTGGGCATCGGCAAGGAGGCCCAGATCGACACCGAGAAGCTGCGCCGGATCGCGGCGTTGGCGCAGGCGCATGCCGCCGACGTGGGCGTCGCTGCGTTCGGGCTCGTGCTGGGTCGCTCGACGATCGGCAAGTGCTCACCGCACGCGGCGGGCATGGCGATCGCGGAAGGACTCGCGCTCGGTGCCTACCGCTATGAGCCGCCGCGCCAGAAGCCGGCGAAGGACAAGAAGGCGCTGGCGTGCCAGGTCGGCCTCGCGGGCTTCGCCAAGAAGGACGAAACGGCGTTCGCTGCCGGCATGGAACTCGGCGCCACCTTCGCGGTGGCAACCGTGTTCGCGCGCGACCTCGAGAATCGTCCCGCCAACCTGTGCACGCCGACGACGTTGGCGAAGGCGGCGAAGGGACTCGCGGGTGGCCGCCTGCGCGTCAAGGTGCTCGACCGACGCGCGTGCCAGAAGCTGGGCATGGGTTCGTTCCTCGGCGTCGCGCAGGGCGCCACCGAACCGCCGCAGTTCCTGGTGCTCGAGTACCGCGTGCCCGGTGCCAAGGCCAACGTCTGCGTCGTCGGCAAGGGCCTGACGATCGACACCGGCGGCAGCAGCATCAAGCCGGCCGGCAAGATGGACGAGATGCGCTACGACATGTGTGGCGCCGGGGCCGTGCTCGGCTTGTTCCACGCGCTGCAGAACGGCGGCCTGCAAGGCCACCAGCCGAAGTGCAACATCATCGGCCTCGTCGCGGCGACCGAGAACGCGATCGGTCCGGACGCGTGCAAGCCCGGCGACGTGCTCACCGCGATGGACGGCCACACGATCGAGGTGTTGAACACCGACGCCGAGGGCCGCCTCGT
>SXGT01225959.1_pt1 | contig 29492 bp, 19 predicted proteins | sample 3176221 | NCBI WGS metagenome assembly SXGT01 (sample SAMN11356862, study PRJNA531348) | freshwater metagenome | isolation source: freshwater sample F1-120 | place: China: Fuxian Lake, Yuxi | collected 2017-12-25 | reverse complement strand
GTACGCTCGAAGTGTCTGCCCGTCACGGCCGCTCAGGACGATCAGGCGAGAGAGAGTCTCGCCCGGGAAAGGCCCGGGCTTCAGCGGCAACCGCTCCGAGGCGAGCAGGTCCGTGACCCCGTCGCCGTTGAAGTCAGCCACGCGAAGCAGCCCGAGCCCGAGCTCGCTCATCGGCTCGTCGCCAAAGCGCTCCCAGAGGACTTCCCCTGTACGGCTCGAAAAGGCGGTCACGACGCCGCGGAAGCTCGGGCCATACCCCGGGTCGGAGCTGAATGAGGCCCCAACGAAATCTTGAATCCCATCACCGTCCAGGTCCTGGATCCACTGGAGAGGTGTCCGTGGACCGCGGGCAACGCCGCCGACGACGTACGTGCGGACCTCGTAGAATCGCTTCCCGGTAAGGGGCGAAAGCACGGTGAATCCCTTGGTGGTGAGTATTGCGAAGATCTCACGCACGCCGTCTCCATCCAGGTCTGGCAAGATATCCAGCCCCAGTCTCCCAAAACCATCATATGGGGCGGTTCCTTGAAACTCCCGGAGGAGCTTTCCGTCCTTGCCGGAGTAGAGGTTGATCTGACCCGGGGCATTCTTATCCGTGATGAAAAGCTGTCGGTGGGCCGCGAAATCCTGGACTCCATCTCCATCGAGGTCCCCCAGGGCGGTGATCGACCGTCCGAGTTGCTGGGCCGAGTCCGTTCCCTCGATCCTGTAGACGACGGGGTCCCCGGCGACACAGATCGCGGGACGTGCCACAATGGCCAGGAGCGCGAGGCTGAAAGAACTCGCCGTGGTCGTCCGAAGCGCGGCTTGAGCCGTGCTCCAGGTGGATGGAATCGAGACTGCCATGAGCCCTCCGGGACCTCCTCGGGAACCCCTGCTCTCCGAGACGAACAGATCTTACCCTCGCAGCGGCAGGTTGACTCCTGGAATTTTACAGGTCCTCTCTCCCGCTTCCGTCCAGGGGATCCTGGGAACCAGGGTCCTGGCTGCTTGCGCGGGGCGGCTGGATATAAATCTGAGCGGGGTGAGTTGCGTTCGCCTTGCTCGACGCGGAATCCGTGGCTATGCTGCTCCACGTGGAAGCGGAACCACGGGGATGAACAAACTGCTCGCCAGATGTTTACGAAGAGCCTGACTCATCGCGCTGCGCTGCGCGTGGCGATTCTTGACTCCATTGTGAAGTGGGGTGGTGGCGAGAAGTGGTGTGTCGATGCGGCCAGGTCGCTTTGTGGGCGAGGGCACCACGCCGTGATCGCCTGTGGCCGCGGCACACCGCTTGAAGCTCGTGCCCGTGAGGCTGGAATCGAGACCTGGTCGGCCCCTCTTTCGGTTGGCCGCGGACTGATTTCGGCGTTCCGCCTGGGCAAGTATCTGAAGCATGAGCGGATCGAGGCCGTGATCGGAAATGTCGGGCGCGACCTCTGGATTGGCGCCATTGCGTGCCGCTGCTCCGGAGCCAAGATCATCCAGCGTCGAGGGCTGGTGCGGCCGGTGAAACAGGGTCTGCTCTCCAGGTGGATTTATACTCGTGTGGTGGCGCGTGTGATTGTCAACTCGCTGGCCATCCGCGACTGCATGCTCAAGAGTGTGGATTTTCTGGATCCCTCACTCTTTGTTCTGATCCCGAACGGCATCGACACGCGCACCGGGTTTCCTGGTGACCGATCGCGGCTCCGAAGTGAGCTCGGGCTTCCTCCTGGCGCTCCCGTCGCGGGGGCTATCGGCCGTCTGGCCAAGATGAAGGGGCATTCGGACCTCCTGCGAGCCTGGCCACAGGTGCTTTCCAGGGTGCCTGACGCCAGGCTGCTCGTGGTAGGTGAGGGTGAGGAGGAGCGTGGGCTGAAAAACCTTGCGCTCCAGTTAGGTATCGAGAAATCTATCTTGTTTCTTGGATTTCGGCGCGACGTGCCCGATCTTCTCAGTGCGATGGATCTGCTGGTCATGCCCTCGGTGCGAGACGAGGGTTGTAGCAACACGCTCCTGGAGAGCATGTGGCAAGGCCGACCGGCCGTCGTCACCGATTGCGGCGGCTTGCCGGGTGTGGTGACGCACGGTGAGCTCGGGCTGGTCGTGCCCATTCACGACCCGGATTCGATGGCCGCGGCCATTGGCAGACTTCTTGCGAGCTCCAGTGACCGGGAGCGAATGGGCCAAGCCGCGCGGTGCGTGATCGAGCAGCGCTACAGCCTCGACAAAGCAACCGATCTTCTCGAGAAAACTCTCCTTTCGCTGCGAGGCTGACGTGAAGTTCCTCACCGCGCACGTCAACACGGAACCCACCTGGCGAGGGGGAGAGCAGCAGACGCTTTACCTTCTTGAGGGCTTGCGCCGCCGAGGTTTTCCCCTTGTGCTCTTCGCTGCTCCCGGCAGCCCGCTGTACGAGCGAGCGCTGGGTGCGGGGTTCGAGACGCACGCCTTGAGAATCCGCTCCGAGGCTGACATCCTCTCGATGCTTCGCCTCGCACGCAAGCTACGAAGGTTGCGGCCCCGTCTGCTCCACATGCATACGTCCCGCACTCACACCATTGGCGTCTGCGCCTCGCTTCTTGCCGAGAAGGGGATGAGGCGGGTTGTCTCGCGCCGCGTGAACTTTTCCATCTACCGCCACTCTTTTCTGGGGCTCAACTGGATCAAGTACTGCTACGGCGTCCACCGTTATCTGACCGTCAGCGCGTCCGTGCGAGATGTGCTCGTGCACGATGGTGTGAATCCGGAACTGATCCGGATCGTCCATAGCGGCGTTGACCCCGAACGCTTCAGAAGCGCCAGCGCGGAGGGCCGTGTGCGGCTCCTGCGAGAGTGGGGGCTTCCCGAGGGTGTCCCACTTGTGGGCTGCATCGGCGCGCTCGTGCCTTACAAGGGCTTCTCGCATTTCGTGGATGCCGCCGCGCAAGTCGCACGGCGCAGGGACTGCGCCTTTGTCGTCGTCGGCGAGGGCGAGCTGCATGCCGAGCTCAATCGGCAGGCCCGAGAGCTGGGCATTTCGGACCGGTTCCGGCTCGTTGGATTTCGATGCGACATTGGCGATATCTTGAATGCCTTGGATGTCTTCGTTTTCCCCACGCTGGAGGAGGGACTCGGCACTTCGATTCTCGACGCCCTCCTCCTTTGTCGCCCGACGGTCGCCAGTCGCGTCGGCGGTATCCCGGAGGTGATTCGCGACGGTATTAACGGCCTTCTGGTTGAGCCTGGCGATTCGGCCGGAATTGCACAGGCCATCGAGCATCTTCTTGCGAACCCCGAAGAGGCCCGGGAGCTGGCCTCGGAGGGGAATCGAACGGTAAGGAGTGGATTCAGCGTGGACGCGATGGTCGAAAAGACCATTCAGTCCTATGACGAGCTGCTCCGATAATGACCGACATGGACGAGCCACGGTCAAAATCGGATGAGCGAAGTTTTGCAGGGCTTGTCGTCGCCCAGGCACTGGGGTCCTTCAACGATAACTTCTTCAAGGGGTTTCTGACGTTCTTCGCGCTCAAGAGCGTCGCCAAGGGATTTGAAGAACAGCTCAGCCTCACCATCACGACCACGCTGATTTTCATTGCCCCGTTCATCCTTTTTTCATCGCATGCTGGCTGGCTCGCCGACAGGTTCTCGAAACGTCGGGTCATCGTCTGGCTGAAGGCGGTGGAGATTGTTCTCATGGCCGGCGCATTTGTGGGGCTCTACCATGGAAGCTACCTGGTTTTGCTTGCCATTCTTTTTCTGTTGGCGACGCAAAGCGCATTCTTCAGCCCCTCGAAGTATGGGATTCTCCCCGAGCTCCTTGCGCCGGCTGCGCTGGCCCGGGGGAACGGAGTAATGGAGTTGACGAACTTCCTCTGCATCATTCTTGGCGGAACGATGGGGGGCTTCTTGTTCAAGGTTTTCGATTCGGATCTGTACAAGGGCGGGATCGTCTTGATTGCGATTGCGGGCGTTGGCTGGATGTCCTCACTCTGCGTGGCCAATGTTCCGTCCGCTGCTCCCACGATGCCTTTTCGCTGGAACCCGTTTGCCGGGCTTGCAGCCGGGTTTCGTCTGGTTTTCCCGGATCGAACACTGCGATTGACCACACTGGGCGTGGCGTATTTTTGGGCGCTGGGGTGCCTGCTGCAGATCAACCTGCTTTTTTATGGCAACAGCATCCTGAATCTCGACGTGACCAGCATTGCGATGCTGCAGGGGGCAGTGGGTTTCGGAATCGGCATTGGAAGCATTGTTGCCGGGTTCTTGTCGCGCAGAAAAGTGGAGCTTGGCCTCGTTCCGATCGGCTCCCTGGGAATGGCCGCGTTCAGCGTGTTCCTGTTCTGGGCCTGGAGGATGGGCACTGGATTTACGCCATTCACTTGCACGCTTTTTTCGCTGGGTCTCCTCGGCGTGGCCGGTGGGTTTTTTATCGTGCCGCTTCAGACGCTGTTGCAACAGGAGGCTCCGTTGGACAAGAAGGGCACTGTGCTTGCCGCGGCGAACTTCCTGGCCTTCAGCGGGATGCCCATCGCTCTGGGAACTCTCTGGCTACTCTTGAGAGTGCTCTCCTTCAATCCGGCGCAGGTCTTTTTTATCTGTGGCGTGGCCACGATTGCAGGAACGATCTACGTGCTCACGTTACTTCCGCAACAATTCATTCGGCTCATCTTCTGGCTGATTACCAACACGATTTACAAGGTGCGAGTTGTTGGCGCCGAGAATTTGCCGCTTCACGGTCCTGCTCTCCTTGTCGCAAACCACGTCTCGTTTGCAGATGGGCTCCTGGTTCTCGCGTCGACGCACCGCTCCATTCGATTCATCGTTTACAAGGGCATCGCGCAGCTTCCCATATTTCGCGGACTCTCCCGTATCATGCGGGTGATCCCCATCGCAGCGGAGGAGGGTCCCCGTGCTGTCATTGGCGCCTTGAGGGAGGCTGCGGCATCGCTCGAGGCGGGAGAGCTCGTTTGCATTTTTGCCGAGGGACAGATCTCGAGAACGGGTCAGATGCTGCCCTTCCGCGCCGGGACAGAGCGAATCCTCAAGAACTTCGCGGCCCCGGTGATTCCGGTCCACCTTGACCAGGTCTGGGGAAGCATTTTCAGCTTCTCCGGCAAGAAGTTCTTCTGGAAGCTGCCGCTCAGGCTGCCCTATCCCGTCACGGTGAGCTTCGGAAAGCCGCTTCCGGCAAGCGCGCGGATTGAGGAAATCCGCCAGGCGGTTCAAGAGCTTGGTAGCGCAGCCTTCGAGTTGCGCAAGAACTGGCAGAGCCCGCTGCCCTGGTCCTTCCTGCGGTTCGCGCGTCATCACCCGTTCCTGCTTGCCCTCGTCGATTCCAGCGGCCGCAAAATGTCCTTCGGCAAGTTAGCTGCCTCGGTTGTGCACCTGGCACGCATCCTCCGGCGCATCGTCAAGGACGAGGAGGCAGTGGGCATCCTGCTCCCGCCATCCGTGCCTGGCGCCGTGGTCAACGTGGCGGCGTCGCTGCTCGGAAAGTCCACGGTCAACCTCAACTACACGGCTTCCGCCGAGGCGATCCGCTCTGCAATCGAGCAGACGGGCATTCGTAACGTCGTCACGTCACGTGCCTTCCTCGAGAAGTTCAAGATCGAAATTCCTGCACGGTTCCTCCACGTGGAGGACTTCGCGACCTGCCACGGCGCGTTTGTCAGAATGCTCGATAGCCTGGCCGCCTGGCTCTTGCCGGCGCCGCTGCTCCGCTGCTGGTGCAGAGCTCGGAAAATCGAGATGGATGACGTGGCGACCGTGATTTTTTCGAGCGGCTCGACGGGCGATCCCAAGGGGGTATTGCAAACGCATTTCAACATCCTCTCAAATGTCCAAAGTGTGACGCAGATCCTTCAGCTCGGCTCCAGGGATCGCGTGCTCGCCGTGCTCCCCTTCTTCCACTCAACGGGCTACACGGGAGGCCTCTGGGCGCCCCTTCTGACCGGAATGGCCGCAATCTACCACTTTAACCCGCTCGACGCGCGAACGGTGGGAGAGCTTGCGAAACAGCACGCAGCCACGATGTTCTTCGCGACCCCCACCTTTCTCAACAACTACGCCCGGAGGTGCGATCCTGGCGACTTTGGCACTGTCTCCTACGTCATCGCCGGTGCCGAAAAATTGACGGCGCCAACTGCGGAGCTTTTCCGTGAGCGCTTCGGCGTGGAGCCCATGGAAGGGTATGGCTGCACCGAGGCATCTCCGATGGTTTCGGTCAACGTCCCGGACTTCCGCGGCCGCGGGATTTTCCAGGTGGGTGGCAAGCGTGGTACGGTCGGGCACCCTCTGCCGGGTGTGAGTGTGCGGATCGTTGACCCGGAGACTGGCGATCCTCTGCCGACTGGCAAGCCTGGGTTACTTCTCGTGAAAGGCCCCAACATCATGAAGGGCTACCTCGGGAGGCCCGAGCTGACGGCCGAGGTGCTCAGGGATGGCTGGTACACGACGGGCGACATTGCCACGCTCGACGAGGACGGTTTCATCACGATCACCGACCGCCTCTCGCGCTTCTCGAAGATCGCAGGCGAAATGGTGCCGCATGTGAAGGTCGAGGAGGCGTTGAACCACGCGCTCGGTCTGGTTGAGCCCGCATTCTTCGTCACCTCGTTACCCGACGACAAGAAGGGTGAGAGGCTTGCCGTGCTCCACACCGTGACCGACGAGCAGCTCAAGGAGCTCTTTGAGAATCTGCCGGTCGAGAATTTGCCCAATCTGTGGCTTCCGCGCGCAGACGCTTTTGTTCGTGTTGCCGAGGTGCCAAGGCTTGGAACGGGCAAGGTCGATCTGAAACAGCTCCGCAAGATGGCTCACGAGGCGCCTGGAAAAGGATCGACCACTTGAAGACGCCGGCCTGTGCTGGCTTGTGTCTGCAGATGCACGCCTTCTTGATGTTGCGGCAACGACCAAAGACATGTAAGAGTTGTAGGCGCAAATATCCACACCTCCAAGGATCGTTATCATGACTCGAAGAATCGTTCTTGTAATGTTTCTCATGAGCGGCAACTTGGCTGTATCTGGAGCCGAAGCCAGCTGGCCGCATTGGCGTGGACCTGATCGCACGGGTATCTCGAAGGACACAGGGCTGTTGAAGAAATGGCCGGAGGGCGGGCCCAAGCGAGTGTGGCTCTTTCAGAACGCAGGAATGGGGTATTCGGGCTTTTCCATCGTGGGCGACAGACTCTACACATTGGGAGCGCGCAAGGACAAGGAGCAACTCATCGCGCTCGATGCAAACGTGGGCAAGGAGGTCTGGGCGGCTGATATCGGCAGTGTCCTCTCCAATAACTGGGGCGATGGGCCACGCAGCACACCTACTGTTGATGGCGACCACGTCTACGCATTGAGCGGCCAGGGCACGCTCATCTGTGTTGAGGCGAAGGATGGAAAGCTCGCATGGAAAAGGAGCATGGAGAGCCTGAGCGGCAAAGTCCCGGACTGGGGTTACACGGAGAGCGTGCTGGTCGACGGTGAAAGGGTCGTCTGCACCCCCGGCGAGAAGAAGGGCGCAATGGTGGCCTTGAGCAAGAAGACCGGGGACGTGCTGTGGCAGTCGAAGGACTTCACGGACGGTGCCCAGTACGCTTCCATTGTTCCTGCCGACTTCAACGGCGAACGCCAGTACATTCAGCTCACCAAGAAAAGCATCGTTGGCATCGCCGCCTCCGACGGGAGACTTCTGTGGCGTGCTGATTGGCCAGGCCAGACGGCTGTAGTTCCGACGCCCATCTTTCGCGATGGTCTCCTCTACGTGACGAGTGGCTACGGCGTTGGCTGCAAGCTTCTCAAGCTGGGTGAGGGCCACAAAGTTATGGAGGTCTACTTCAACAAGGAGATGAAGAACCACCACGGAGGAGTCATTCTGGTCGGTGACCATGTGTATGGGTACTCCGATGGGCCAGGCTGGGTCTGCCAGGAGTTTTCCACCGGCAAGCGGATCTGGGCCGAGAAGAATCTCGGAAAGGGCGCGATCGGCTGTGCCGACGGGATGCTCTATCTCCTCAGTGAAGACGGGGGCACGGTCGTCTTGATCGAGGCTTCGCCCCTGGGCTGGAAGCAGCACGGCGGATTCAAGCTCGACCCACAGACCAAGCTCCGGAAGCCTGCAGGTCGAATCTGGACGCACCCGGTAATCACGGGGGGCCGGCTTTTTCTCCGGGACCAAGAGATCCTTTACTGCTTCGATCTGAAGGTCTCGTAGGGCGCGCCAGGCAAGGAGTCTCCGATCCTGGGTTACGGCCCCATGAGCCGTTATCGGTAGTTCAGCGGAACGGCCCCATTTTGCTCAAGCGATTATCAGCTGCAAACCGATAAAGCCTTCGTCGTCACAAGCAGGCACCCGACAGGACGAAGGAGATTTCATGCAGCTCCAGACTTTAGCGAGAGAGCCACGATCGGCGGGTCCGGGAACCCATTTGGCCAGGCGCACCGTGCAATGGCGCGAGATCCTCGCTGACATCCGTGACGCCGCTTTGGGTACGATCCTCCGAAAGCTTTCGCATGACCGAAACTGTCTCAGCGAGGAGGCTGTGGCGGTGCGCACAGAGCGACTTCCCTACAACTTGCTCAAGGCCAGAAAACATGTGGACTTTTTCGGTCAGTTCACACAGTTCCGGGGTTTGAGTGTGATCGACATCGGTTGTGGCTACGGAGACGTCGCCATTGGGCTTGCGAAGGCTGGAGCGCGACGGGTGGTTGGCGTCGATCTGGATCCGCTCCGGATCGACTGTGCTCGCCGCAACGCAGAAGTGGAGGGAGTCGGACATATCGCGAGTTTCGAATGTCTCGATTTCGTCACCGGGTGGAGACGTCCCGAGACATTTGACTGTGTCCTCAGTATTGCCTCGTTTGAGCACATCCTGGATGCGCGACAATGTCTTGGAAAAATTTATGACTGTCTCGTCCCAGGCGGAGCTCTCCTGACTCGTTTTGGCCCGCTCTGGCTCAGTCCCTACGGGGCGCACATGTTTGATTTTACCCGAGTGCCCTGGGTGCACTTGCTCTTCTCGGAGAAGGTCGTGCTCGAGGTGAGGCGAGAGGTTTTTCGCCCTGGCCAAGCGGCCGCGCGCTACGAAGACATAGTCGGCCACTTGAATCGCATCACGGTCTCGCGCTTTCGTCGCCACGCCACGGCAGTTGGCTTCGAGCCGCGCGTCTTCCGGGTGAATCCAGAGAAGGACACGAAGTGGAGAGGTCTTCTGCGACCCTTCAACTCGCTGCTGAATGCCACGCCAGGGCTCCGCGAGCTGGGCGCGTTCACCTTGCTTGCCGTGCTGGACAAGCCGGCGGATTCTTCTGGCATCAAGGCGCCAACTTCGAGGCATGCATCGGCGCGCTTTTCGCAAGTCGAATCCGGCTGCCTCTGACTGTGGCAGGGACGAAAGATTGGCGAGAAGTGATTGGGGTGCTGGCTGTTTTTCAGGGATGAACCGGGGTGGGTGCTACCAAGCTCTGGGGCGAAGCGTCCGCATGGGTCATCACACCGGTGCCGGTTGCTCAAGGATGGCCCGCTATCCTTCGAGCTTCGACTGGATCTGGACCCAGATCCGTTTCTCGAAGCTCTCGAGGACGGCGTCGGCCACTGCTTGCGCCCGGGCACCGTGGTCAAAACCTGGAATGGCATCGCGGCCCTCGATGATCGCCGAGACGAACTCATAAACGAGGTCGTAGCGGAAGACGGTACTTGGAAGGCCGTGGCCAGGGTCGCGGGGACTTCCCCGGGGTGCCAGCAAGTCCGCCGGTACGTCGACCTTGAGAAGCGATTGTCCGTGCTTCCCCACGAGGATGGAGTTGGGCTCCTTGAGTTGGTAGACCGCGGTGCCCTCGCTGCCGTTCACCTCCGCCCAGTCGTGGCCGACGCCCTCGTTGTGATAGCCCTTCATGAGCGTGCTGCCCTCGAGCACGCCGACACCGCCTCGCTCGAACTGACAAATCAGCGCTGACCAGTCGTCGACCTCGCTTGGAGCGCACGATGATCCATCAGGGTTCCTCGTGCGCGGCGCGTACTGGGCGACAGCGCCACAGATCGAGGTCATGTTGCCCATGAGATCCTGTGCAAAGTCGATGCGGTGAATCGTCATGTCGAACAAGTCTCCAGCGCCCGCGAGCTTCTTGTACTGGCGCCACGACCAACTCGTCTCGGGCCAGTCAAGGAAGCGTTGGCTGCGAAAGTGTCGCGGCGTGCCGAGGGCACCGCTGTCGACCATGCGTTTCAGGTATCTCATGGAGGGCGCAAAGCGGTACGTGAAAGCTGTCATGTGGCGCAAGTTACGGGACTTCGCTTCGCGGAACATGAGCGCGGACTCACCGAAGTTAAGTCCCAGCGGTTTCTCGCACATGACATGCTTGCCCCCTCGCAGGCACGCCAGCGTGACGTCGCAGTGTGTGTGGTTAGGCGTGCAAATGATCACCGCGTCGATGGCGGGGTCGGAGGCGATGTCCTCATGGCGAGTGGTATTCTTCACGGGGCCCCACTGTTTCACGCGTTGCTCGAGCAGTTCCTTGTTGGGGTCGCAAAGGGCCACAAGCTGCGCGCGGGAGTCAAGCTTGATTCCGGGGACGTGGTGGTAATCGGCAACGGCGCCGACGCCGATGATTGCGATGCGGATCTTGTTGGGTTTGGTCATGGGGCTGTGGGGCGGGATTCTCCTCCCTTTCCACGGTGATCGTCAAGGTACCCCGGTGCCAGGTGTCCTCAACTTGTGCCTCATGCCTTACAATCAAGCGCGTGACCCCCATCCGAGCCCGACATGCCCTGAAGGAATGGGCCTGCGTCGTCGAAGCCCTGCGTGAAGGTCGCCAGACGCTTCTTCTTCGCAAGGGTGGAATCCATGAGCCGCACGGGGAGTTCAAGGCCGCCCATTCCGAGTTTCTGTTGGCTCCGGCGTGGGAGCATCAGAAGTCGGAGCTCTTGAAGCCGGCAGAGGCAGTGCGGTACGCGCAGTTTCTTCGACCCCCCTCGACTCCTTTGAGCATCTCCTTCGACACCTTTGCCCGGCTGGAATCGGTGGTGGTTCTTGATGATCCCCGCAGGGCTTTTCGCCTCGCCGAGGAGCATATCTGGACGGAGGAGTACGTGCGAATGCGAGTCGACTACAAGCCGGAGAATCCTCTCTTCGTGTTGCTCCTGCGAGTTTTCGCGCTCGAGCCGCCAGTGACAATGCAGTGGACCGAGGGGTACGCAGGCTGTCGATCGTGGGTCGAGCTGGAGGACGTGGCCGAAGCCCTGCCCGGTTGGCCCGCTCTCGATGATGCGGCACACGCCATGGCTCTCCAGCGAACTCGGCGTGTGCTGGAGGGCTGATAGGGGCGAATCTATCCGGACTCCAACACGAGCCTACCGCCCCCCGAGAAGCCGCAGGAAGCCGATGCTTGAGGCAAAGACTCGCTCCTTCGCGCGCCGTCGATTCACTTTGCCCTCGGTCTGCAGGTCCTCGAGATTGGCGGCGCAGGTCTCACAGCTCACGTGCTCCAGGTGGAAGGCGATGTAGTCCTTCCACCCCCGTTCGAGCGTGCCAAGGGCGTAGGCTCCCAAAGTGCTGCGTTTCACGCAGGAGATCAGGTTTTGCCTCCAGACGCGGCGGATCAGGTCGCTGGTGTGCACCTCGTCGTCGTGGAGCGCAGAGTTTCGACCGCACAGGGGGTGCCTGGCTGCCGCACGGGCCAGCCGCTCGAGCGCATCCTGCTTGGCTCGCGTGACGGTCGGTTCGCTGGTTCCCACCAGCGCCGCGATGTCACGATTCTTCAAGCCAGAAAGGAACAGGAGCTCGAGAATTTTCAAGTCGCGGAAGTTTTTCTCCTCCTTGAGGAGACTCACGACCTCGTCGAGGATGTCGGCAAGAATTCGGATGCGGACCTGTGCTTCCTCGTCCCTCTGCAGGTAGCTCGAAGGCGATCCGACGGACGCAATGGGCTCATGGCCTTTGACCTTGCCGTCCGAGTCCTCGCTCGCGATCGGGATGCGGCGCAGTCCGTGCGCCTCCGGGCGCTTCGCGGAGAGGTCAATGATTTTGTTGCGCAAAATCTGGAAGAGATAGGCCTCGAGCGAGCGAACCTCGCCGAGGCGATGGCGGTCCTTCTCCATGCTTTGAAGGAGACCCAGAAAGGTTTCTTGCACCGCATCCTCGGGATCGATCCCGGTACCGGCTGCTCGACGCGTCGCATAGGCGGCCAATCGTCCGGTGAATCGCTCCACGAGCTGTTGAAACGCGGCTGGATCGCCTCTCTGGATGCAATCCATGAGGAATCGGTCGCCTTCCCCCTTGAGCTGACTTTCATCCTTCATCGGTGGTGGCTTACCCTTCATGCCATGACGATCCAGAAAGCGAGGGCGACGTACGCAAGCGCCGAGAGGATCCTCAGCGATCCTGCGTAATGGCCCCTCGACGCGGCGTTTGCGGCAGCGTGCACGCCGAGCACTCCGATCGCTCCCGCCACCAGCAGCCCCGCTCGAAAAAGTATTGCCCGACGGCGCTGGAGTCTCCACTCGTGCGCAGATTGGAACGCCTGGCGGGCCACCGATTGGAGCTTGTCCGGAGTGGGCGCTTCGACAAGGACCGCCGAGCGATAGACGGGCTCTCCATGGATCTGGACAGACTGGTCGTACCACTCCCGGACCCTGGTCGTGAGCTCACGCCGGTGTTCGCCTGCAATGGCTTTCGAGAGCTGTTCAAGGTCGCCCTCCCCAAGTAGTGCATCTTCCTGAGGTTTCATGATCTGCCACAAGCTCAGCGTGACTAGTTGACGGATCACGGACTCGCGAGCCGTCGACTGCGCCAGCTCCGGAGTCGGCTCGAAGTGTTCTGAATAGCCGACGAGATGGCCCCCAGGGCCCGGTTGCCGGCCCTTGAACCCGAACCCTGCGAAATATTGGGCCCAGGGTTTTGAATCCGCCGCGTTTGAGAGCCAGGATGGCGCACCGGGATCCCTCGGGGCAAGCGCATCGAGGCTTTGCCAGGCGGCGAGGTCATCGGAGGCGCGGGTCACGACCGTCGGGAGTGCCTCGCCGGGATCCAGGCCGCGCTCGGCCTGGAAAAAGGACCCTGACATCAGGATGAGCCCTATTACGTACTTCATGTGATGGTGCCTCCCGTGGCCTCTGCCATGAGGTTCGAAGACGACTTTCGCCTTTTTCTCGGCCAGCCCAGCATGACCAGACTCGCGACGCCCAGGATGGAAAAGCCCAGGAACGGGATAATCTGCGAGGATAAATCCGACGCAGGGGAACCTCGGCTCCACTCCTGTGTGGCCCTTGTGGTCTCCGTCAAGAGCCCCGCAAAGCAGACGCCGAAGCCGCTCCAGCCGACAAGACCGCGCAGGGCATGGCTTGCGCTTTCACGCAGCCGTGCCGCAAGGAAGCAAAGACACGCAAGTGCGAACGTGCCCACCGCGACGAGACCGACATTTTCGGCCTTCGTCGTGGTCAGACGGGCCCATCGTTCGTGGGCAACGAAGGGCTTCAGGATCTCGGAAGCCCATCCGCTGTCGATCAATCCGAGCGCAAGCCCAAGGATGCCCGAGAGGATCAGAAAGAGAGATCCCACGGTCACGAGGGCGAGGCCACCGCGCCGGCCAGGCGCCGCGTGCGGACTTGCGCTCGGTGGCATCGTTGCCGGAGCTGGCACTCTCTCGCTGGGAATCAAGATCCAACAGGCCAGGTAAACAAGGAACGGTGAGCCAAAACCGGAAAGGAAGAGGATGACAGTGATAATGCGCACCAGTGCCGGATCCCAGCCGTATCGCTCTGCGAACCCGGCACAGACACCGGCGAGCACTCGACCCCGGCGAGGCCGAGTGAGGCGCTGTGGGCTGTCCCCTGTCCTTGGCCGCAGGGGTGGAGGTGCCCATTGTGGTGGGGGAGATGCGAATGTGTTCCGGGATAGCAACGCCTTGCCCTTCCAGGAAGGCCCGGGGGCGTCAGCCGTCGGGGTCTCGTGGCTCACGGGCGGAGTTTTGCTTCCTGTCCGACGGCGCTTTGAGATCGGCGTGAACGGGCTCGCGGCATTGACGATCAGCGACAGCGATGCGAGGAGACCGAACGAGGAGAGGAGAGCCCATCCGCCGGGAGCACCCCTCGTGAGTACCATCACTCCAACCACGAGGCCGAAGAGTCCGGCGGACAGTGCCAGGAGCACGGAGACCTGCTCCTGGCGATCCCTGCGAGCGCGAGCGTTCCAGTCGACCGCGAAGAGACCCAGCAAGAGGCCTGGGGCGTAGCGGGTTGGGTCCATTCCTGGGGCGCTGAAGAGCTTGAGTGCGCCGAGGGCCACCACAAGGACGGGGCTGACGATTCCAATCGTCGCGCAACGCCGCACAAAACCTGGGGCCAAACGAAACCGAGGCGCGAAAGAATGCTCAACGGTGAGGATGGCAGCCGACGCCGCGCCCAAAATGATGAAGTTGGATAGAACGCCGTGGAGAACGAATCGGCCTGTGAAAAGCGACAAACCCATCGCACAGGCGCCTGTAGCCGCCAGGGCGGGGACGAGTTGCTCCTGGAAAAACTTCCAGCCGGACTGAACTTCCGACTGGGGCAGCGAATCGGTGTCTGAGGCGGCAACGGGCTCAGGGTTGGGCGAGATCCAGGGCGCTCTTTGGGGCGGAGGCTCTGATGGGGGAGGGGGAGCAGTCTCCACGCCACGGGGACTGTCCTGAAGGGCCCCGGCGGGCAGCGCGGTGCTCAGGAAGCTTGGCCCGTCGAGTCTTGCCACGGCCGCCGCGAGTGCTTCGTTCGCGAAGACTGAGTCCACCATCTCCCTGGCGCTCTGGAATCTTTCGCCGGGATTTTTCGCAAGCGCCTTCCTGACGATCGGCTGAAAGTGAGGATCCAGCTTCGAAACGTCCGGCTCCTGGGTGAGATGCTTCATGAGGATCTCGCCCATGCTGTCGCCGTTAAAGGGGACGTTTCCGGTCAAGAGCTCAAAAAGGATAATCCCGAACGCGTAGATATCGATTCCCTGGTGGTAGTTTCCCGAGCCGATCTCGGGCGCCATGTAGTGCACGGTGCCCACCGATAGGGTCTGCCCGCTTTGGCGGGAAATGCTGATGCACTTCGAGAGGCCGTAGTCGCCGATCTTCGCGTAGCCATCCTCGTAGAAGATATTCTCTGGCTTGAGGTCCCGGTGAACAACGCCGCGGTCGTGGAGGTAAGCGAGACCCCTTGCGATCTCACGGAAGAGGTAGGCCGCTTTTTCCATGCCAAGGCCTCGCTCCTCTCTGCGCAGGATGTCGCGCAGTGAAGGCCCCGCGACGTACTCCATGATCACGAAGGGGATGCCGTCAGAGTTCCTCTTGACGTCGAAGATCGAGACCAGATGTGGGCTCTTGAGGTTGATGCAATGACGGACGCCGCGTAGCTCGATGTCGTGGTTTTGCTGGATGGCCTTGAGCGCCACTTCACGGCCACCGTCGCTCATGGCGTAATAGACCTCGCCGAAGCCTCCCCGGCCCAGCCCGCGAAGGATTGTGTAGCCTTCTACGGGTCTGTCTCCGTGTTGATATCGATACGTCCCTGCCACAGTTCCTCTCGGAGGTTCGATCAAGTTTCAAGGTTTTCAAGCGCGTTGGTAATCGTAAAGGTCAGCTCGCCAATTTGCACACGAGCGCCCAGGGGAAGCAGAGCCTGACGGCCGGCCGGTTGGCCCGAGAGCTGGATTCCATCGTCCGCCTTGCAGACAAGGCCGGCTGGACCAAGGCTCAAAATCACCGGGCAAGATCCACTGGGCCTCGCCGAGACCTGCACGTGACAGTTCTCACTGGCACCCATGAGCAGGTTATCCTTGAGCAAGATCACTTTCCGCACATCGCGCTCAATTCTCTGATTTTTCAAGGTCAAGAGCGCGGAAGGGGTTAGCGGAGAGGGCAGCTCGAAGAGGATCTTCGTCGCAGCACCAAGGACCATCAAGTCGCCGTTCGAAAGGAGACGTCTCGTCACGCTCTGGCCGGCGATCTCGACCTTGCCCTGTGCGGCCACGAGAAAGTAGTCGTCCTCGCTTCGAAAGATCTCGGCATGAAGGCCGGCGATGTCGACGGCCAGAGCGATCTCGGGGTCAGCGGAGGAGCCCGTTCGACCCAGAGAGATTCGAGGGCTGCCGAGAATCAGGTAAGTGCCGACGCCGTCCACCCAGAGAATCCACCGCATGCTTTCGCGAGCGCGGGTCGGAGGCGAGCTGGAAGGATCAAGCGGTGGAGCCTCGGGTCCGTGGATCGTTGCCAGCGGGGGTTGCACGGCGGCGCCTTCACCCAACGACGGGGAGTTTTGCGCCGTCTGTCGGTAGCCCTCACGCGCTTCGAGTTGCTGGCCCAGAGGCCCCGAGCGAACGGTCGCCAACGCGTCGAAAGCCTCCGTGACAGCCAAGCACGCTTCCTGGACCCAGGTCGTCCCTGGCAGCTGCCTCTCGAGACGGGCGACGGCGATGCGAGCTCCGTCAAGGTCACCGTGCAGGAGGGCCCGAGCTGTCTCGTTGCAGAGGCCGAGTGTGGTCACAAACCGGCGGGCCTCGAGGCTTTCACCAACGGATTGCAAGAGTCGCGAAGTCAAGGCGGAGGCCGTCGCGAGCTCACCCTTCTCGATCGCGTCCGCGATCGCTTCCACGGTCAATTTCTTTGCCCTCGACTTGAGCTCGGAAAGCTCCTCGTCTCGGGCGTCGGCAGCCGTCGCCTCCCAGAGCGCGGTCAAGGCCTCGATCAGATCGCCCTGACTCAGGAAAGCGCTTGCGCGGGCGCGAGCCTCGGCGGCCCTTCGTTTCAGGCTTTCCACCTCACGGCGGAGTTGCTCAGCTTCGGTCGAGCCTCCCGGAGCACTATCGAGCACCTCGAGACCCGCGTGCAGGCTGCCGTGGAGCAAGTGGCCGCGCGCCGACTTTATCGCTTCTCGCACTCGACGCCCCTCGAGCGCTCTCTTTTCCATCGCCTTGCCGACCTCCTTGCGGAGTTCGGCGGCACGCGACCGGTTGCCGCCCGCATGAAGCGCTTTTTCCACATCCAGCAGAGCTTCCTTCAGACGGCCACCAGAGAAGTGCTCCTCTGCACGATCGAGAAGGGGATCGACGAGGCCCTCGAGCAGGACCTGCCCACCACGAAGATCCCGGATCTCCTTCTCACATGCGATGGCGAAGGCCTCATCGAGGCGCCCATCCTTGAAGGCGTTCTCGGCTTGCTTGAGCCGGACTTGTCGCTGGAAGTCGAACATCGTGCGTATTCCAATTCTACTGAACTCCCAACTATACGACGCGCGGCCTTGATGGAGACATTCTGGCCAAGGCTCACTCACCATTGGCGCCAGAGGAGTCCGGTGCAGGGGAGGTCTACCTCCCCCGCGAGGAGTATATTTTCAAATCCGGCTCTCGGCGACCAAGTGCTTGGCCGGGGGAGCCGGCTCTGCTCTCCTCTGCAAGTAAGCGTCGACACTCTCGATCACGGTCGACTCATTCGGCGTGTCGACCGGTATTGCCTCGATGAACTGCGCTTCTCGCGCCAATACGCGCTGGGCGACCGTGAGGCGCTTCTTGAGATCCGCGATGATGCTGTGCGATTGGGAGAGTTTCGAGTCGTCAAGCTGGAAGTGAGTGCGGGTTGCTTGAGCCTCGATCAGGCGGTACTGGGCCTCGAGGGACCCGATCTGCGACGCGAGCTCGAGGCGGGCAAAGCGGGTTTTCTCGAGCTTTTCGACCGCGGCGTCGAGGGCTCGGCGGCGGTTGCGGAGGAGGTCCTCCTTGCCCAGAAGGAGCATCTCGGCCGTCTTCAGGCCATCCAGCCTGCGGGAAAGCTCGTCGACCAGATCCTGGCGCCGGTACTCACGGCCGCCGATTGGGTACGCCGCGAGCTGAGTCTTGAGGGTGTCGCGCAGCTTCTGGATTCTGGTCACTTCGGGGGCGATCAGATCGCGTTCGTTCACGATCTCTCTCTCCAGGCTTGCGACTTCGACCTCTTCCCGCGCGACGTCCCTGAGCGCTTCCTGCGCGGCGGGTACGAGTCCTTCGAGCGAGTCCTTCGCTCGCTGGATCTCGAACTCAATCGGAACGGAGTCCTTGACCACCGACTTGAGCATTCTTCCGGAGCTGCGTACATAGCTTCCGAGGCCGGTTCCAACGACGATTCCGCCCGTGATCCCCAGAACCACGCAGGTGATAACGATTCGCCGGATCCACTTGAACATGAGAGGCTCCTTTCCTCGAGGCTTCCACCCGCCCGGTGGCCCGAAACAGTTGGGCGTGCCGAAAGGGGCGAGCGATAACGAGGAAGTCCCGAAGGCCCTCCCGGGTTTTCAAGAATTCTTTGGATGCAGCAGAATTTTGAAACTGAGCGCTACGAGCGTTTTCGCCTCGCACCGACCTGCGGCGAGGCGGTCCAGGGATCCTCGGGCCAGGCGTGCTTGGGGTAGCGGGCGCGCAGGTCCTTGCGAACCTGGGCGTAGGTTGTGCTCCAGAAGCTCTTGAGATCCTGTGTTATCTGTACCGGGCGGTAGTTGGGGCCGAGGAGGTGGAGCAGCACACACACCCGGCCTGCCGCCACCGTGGGTGTGTCCGCGAGGCCAAATAGTTCCTGCAGACGAACAGCGAGGACTGGTGGCCGGCCCGACTCGTAGGTGATCCGGATGCGGTTTCCCGTGGGTACCTGGATCGTTTCCGGGGCATTACGCTCAACCTGAGACAGTTGAGTATGCGTCAGCCTTGATTTGAGAGGCCCGATGAGCCCCGCCGCGCGGAGCTCCGCGAAGCTTGTTTTGCCGGTGCATGCGGAAGCGAGGAGATCGGACAGCTCCCCCATTGTGAAGGCTGGAAGGCCCAGCTCCGGCATCCATTCGCGAAGGGCCCGAACTCGCAGTAGCCATGCGGTGGCTGTCTCGTCCCTTGCAAGAACCTCATCAACGCGCTCTCGCGCCGCCTGCACCAGCACTCGGTCGGCCTCGTCCGCCGGCGGCCGGATCTCTCGCGGATCCTCGAGAGGCAAGTCACGATAGCACATCGCCGTTGTGGCTCGAACCTTCTCCGACTGGGCATCGAAGCGCGTCTCGGTGCGCTCATTCAGGAAGTGACTCAGGTCCTCCTCGAGCCATTTTCGGCGTACAGCGCTTGCGAGGCGCACTCTTGCCTCGAGCCGTTCACCACGCACATTCTCGTCCAGCTCGATCGCGAGGAATAGGTCATCGTCCTTGACGATGCTTTCCGGCGCAAGCACGACACCGCGTCCGCCAGTCATGCGGCCTCGATCGCTTCCCTGTGCGCGTCGCCGGCAGACGCGGTCGGGGAATCCGTGAAGGAGCACGCGCCGGAGCGCCGTCTCGGGGTCGGCGCTGGTGGATGCTTTGTGCTCAGGGCCGAGCGAGTCTCTGGCCGAACGCAGGAGCGCATCGCGGGACCGGGACACGGCGCGGGCTGCGAAGGGATCAATTTCCAGCGCACGGCATCGGTCAGGCCGGAAGGAGGCCCGCTCTGCTTCGGCGAGAAGGTCGAGTCGCACCAGGAGATCCGACGGCCCGACCTCCCTCGCCCTCCGGTTTTCCATGGCGACCCTGTGCGGACCCGAGTGGATGGGCACGATGTCGCGTTCCTCGACGAGCGCCGCGAGCGCCGCGCCTTCCTTGAGCAAGCCCACGGCGTGCGCAGCTACGAGCATCCGGGCAAGCCGTGGATGTGCTGGAATCGTCAGCATGGACCTTCCCACCCCGGTGAGCGGCCCGTTGCGTGTTTCGACTGCCCCGAGCGCCAGGAGCAGCTCCTCGGCCCGCTCGAGCGCGGCGGCATCCGGTGCCTCGAACCATTCGAACCTTCGCGGATCGGCCACTCCCCAGGAGCGAAGCTCGACCACGGTGGCGGCGAGATCGACGCGCTCTATCTCGGGCGTGTCGGCCTCCGACATCGTCGTCTGCTCGGCTCGTGTCCAGAGCCGAAGCGTCTTCCCGGGCGCAAGACGGCCTGCGCGGCCTGCTCGTTGCTCGGCAGAGTGCTTCGAGATTCGCTCTACCTCGAGACGATCTATTCCATGACGAGGGTCATTGCGGAGGACTCTTGCCTTTCCGCTGTCGATCACCACATCGACGCCTTCGATCGTGAGCGATGTCTCGGCGATGTTGGTCGAGAGGACGATCTTGCGCGTCGAGGATGGGCCAAGGGCACGCTCTTGCTCGTCGAGGCTCAAGCTCCCGTGAAGCGGCGTAAGGACCGCGCCGGTGGACCTTGAGAAGCTTTCGAGCGCTTCCGACGTCCTGCGGATCTCTGCAATTCCCGGCAGGAAGACGAGCACGTGGCCCTGACCTTCGTCCCACATGTCGCGCACGGCTTGTGCTGCGAGATCGTGGATGGGAGAACGATCGGGCGCGTCGAGGTAACGGATCTCGACGGGATAGGGTCGGCCGCCGGCCGTCACCACGGGGGCATTGCCGAGAAATTGCGAAACAGGTCCGGGATCGAGCGTTGCAGACATGACGACAACGGCGAGGTCGGGTCGGGCAGTCGAGCGCACCTCGCGAAGGATCGCGAGGGCGAGATCCGCGTGGATGCTTCGCTCGTGGAATTCATCGAGCACGACGGCCGAGACATTCTCGAGGAACGGGTCGATTTGCAGACGCCGGGTAAGGATGCCTTCGGTGACGACCTCGAGGCGCGTGTCGCGGCTCACACGGCTCTCGAAGCGCACGGTGTAGCCGACCTCCCGTCCGACAGTCCAGCCTCGTTCGCGGGCGATCCGCGCCGCAGCGGCTCGAGCGGCGATGCGGCGTGGCGGGAGGACAAGGACTCGGCCCCTTGCTGACAGCCCTTCCGCCATGGCCGGTGGCACGCGGGTCGTCTTGCCAGAGCCTGGAGGGGCGACCAGCACGAGCGCGCCTCGCTCCTTGATGGAGGCTAGGATTGCTGGCAAGCAAGAATCAATGGGCAAAGGCTGCATTGCACCAGGGGTTCGCCCCCGTCTCCGGCGTACGACTGTGCGGCGGGCTGATTATGCTCCGTGCGGCCAGGATTGGGACATTTTAACCAGGGCTCACCCACCATCGGCGCACCGGAGGCGCAGCAGAACCGCTGGTGTTCTCACAGGGCAGAGTTTCGAAATGTCTCCTTCGTGGCCGCGTGAGGTCTACTTGGTTGGGGCCTGCACCTTCTCGACGGCATAGAGGGCGTTGAACGTTCTGAGGTAGATGCGGCCTCCCGAGATTGCCGGCGTGGACGCCAGCTGCTCACCCATCTCGTTGCGGGAGATCACCTCGAACTTGCGGCCAGGTTTCAGCACGTGGACAACGCCGTCGCGGTCCGCGCAATAGAGCTTGTTGTCCGCAAGGACGGGCGAGGCGCGCTGCCGCGTCGAGTGGACCCGTTGCAGGTAGACCTCCTCGCCAGTCTTCGAGTCAAGGCAGATTAGCACGCCGTTCTCGCGAAGGTTGTAGACGAGGCCATCGTGAATGATTGGCGTGGGGACGTCCGTCGTGTCGCGGCCGCGCCGCCAGGCGACATGGGTGGCAGTGACGTCGCCCTTGCCGTCCGGGCGTACGCCGAGAATCGGGTTTCCCTTCGCCGAGGGGATCAGGACGAGCCCGGGCGCTGTTGCAGGAGAAGCCACAAAGCGGAGCATGCGATTGTAGTTGTCCCTCGGATTCAAGGATCCGCAGCGCCAGACTTCCGCTCCGTCCTCGAGCCGGTGTGCGCTCAGACAGTCGCCACCGTGCACGAGGAGCAGCGACTGCTTTTCGTCGCGGTAGAGAACCGGGGACGCATACGAATGCCTCGACTCATGCTCTGCGTCGCATTCTCTTGAGGACTTCCATCGCTCCTTGCCGGTGTTCTTGTCGAGCGCGACGATGTAAGGATCATTAATCCGGATGCACATCTGGTAGAGCGTGTCGCCCACGAGCAACGGGGACGAGCTATAGCCGTGCCAGTGGTCGTACTCGCCGTAGCGATCCTTCAGGTTTGTTTGCCAGACCGGGTTGCCGGCGAAGTCGAAACAGGCGAGGTCTCCGGTGCCAAAGAAGGCCCAAACGTGCTTCCCGTCGGTCGCTGGCGACGGCGCCGAGGAGTTGCCTTCATCGTTACGGTAATTCTTGTTGCCGCTGCTCACCTTCTTTCTCCAGAGCTCTCTTCCATCCTTCGAGACAGCCACGAGTACGAGGTCCTCGGCAGCCGGGGAGGTAACAAAGATCTGATCGCCCCAGATGACCGGCGTGGAGGCTGACGGCCCTGGAAGCTCGAGACGCCAGGCAATTCCTTCCGTGCGGGACCACTTCTCGCTCAGTCCGCGCTCATCGCTCGTGCCGTTTCCATTCGGGCCGCGCCACTGGGGCCAGTTATCGCCAGGGAGTCTCGTGGCAGACGACAGGAGAAGCGTCGTTGTGGCGAGGAGAAGGAGCAAGAGGATTGACGGGAACGCTGTGGCGGATCGACTCGGAATGTCAGGTTCTTGCATGGGTTCTTGTCCGGGTTCTTGCAGGGAGTGGCACTGGCTCAAGATCGGAATTATTCTGGCTTGCCTCCCCGAGAATCCAAGCAGAATCAGGCAAAAGAGCCCATCGACGCGGTGCAGAGGAGTTGCGCAGTGCTTCAGTTTCAAATCCGGTGGACGTTGCTCAAGAAATCACTCTTGAGGCCTGGCGCCTCCGGTAGCCGCGGCCCCCTCTTCCACGATCCTGCCGCAATTCTCGCGTGTATCTACCGCCCGGGGATGTGTCTGTGTCGTCGCCACGCGCCGCGTGAGCCTCTGGATCCTGTGTTCCACGGCGCGTAGTCCTGCCAGGTCCCCGGGTGGCCAGTGGCGGAGCACTGCTCGCGCCACCTCCAGGGCTCCCTCGGGGTCGTGGGTCGCGTGCTCGAGATGTTTCGCCAGCTCGAGGCCGGCCTCGCGGTCCCCTTGTTCCCACAGACTGCGCCAGACTGCGAGCGCCTCGTCGCGAGCCCCCGAGCGTTTGAGGAGGTGCGCGTAGCGCGAAGATGCCCGTGCCCATCGCTGGGGGTTTGAATTGGGTCCCATTCGCGGCAACGCGGAGCGATAGAGCAACTCGGCGCCTCGATGGTCGCCGTCGAGCTCGTACCACCGTGCCAGCGCCACGGCGTCGTTGGGCTCGATCTCGAGCGCAGACGAACCAGCCTGGTCGAAGAGTCGAACGAGTGACGCCAGGAGGCCCGCGAGGCTCAAGATGTCGAGCGAGTTGTGCCGGAAGACACTCCGTAGCGGGCTGGCCCTGCCCGCGCGGAGGTAATCGAAGTAAAGGGCGGGGATCGCGTGGCCGGGCACGTCGTCCTCGCGACGCACGCCGAGGACGTGACTCTCGACGTCCACGAGCGAGCAGCTCTCGAGCCGACCCCGGTAGAGACGCCGTGCGGCGCGCAGGAGGTCGAAGTGGGGGATCTCCCAGGGGGTCTCCGATTCGGCATCGCGCATTCGCGCCATCGTCCTCCTCGCCTGGAGGAGGGGCAGGTCGTAGGCTCGGCCGTTGTAGGAGACGAGCGCATGGAGGGAGGCGATGTCGCGAAAGAGGAGTCTCAGCATCGCCCGCTCGCCGTCGAGTCTGGGGAGGAAGTACTGCCTCAGGCGAAAGCGTTGACCTTCGAAGGTGCCGAGGCCGGCCAGGAAGATGTAGGTTCCGCTGCCGCCCGAGAGCCCCGTCGTCTCCGTGTCAAAGAATCCGAGGCGAGTTACGGACGGCGGATCAGCGTGCCCGACGGCTCTGCGGAAGGTATCTCCAACAGCACCGAGGGGCGCACCGATGGGTAAGGTTCCGTGCAGGTGATCCAGCGCGAAGAAAGTATCCTTCACGAAGGCGAGGCCTTGCTCGGTCTCGCGCCACTCGCCTCCCAGGATCTCGACGAGCGGGACGTTGAGCTGCGCTTCAATTGGCACCGTGGGAGCTGGCGGCGAGAGTGAGGTTTCGGCGGCTGGCGCCGCCTTCCGCAGGGTCTCGAGCGCCTTCAGGACGCGGTCACGCTGGAGCATGGCTTGTGATCCTCTCGAGCAGTTTGTGCGCGGCCTCCTTGTTGCCAGCGGACGGGCCGATGCCCGGCCCAACGCAGCCCGGGCAGCCGTTTTCGCACTCGCAGCGGGTGACGAGGTCGAGCGCGACGCGGATGAGGCTCTCGTGCGCCGCAAAGAGCCGTCGGGCCATGCCCACGCCACCCGGCTGGTTCTCGTAGACAAAGATTGTGGGGCGCTGGGTGAAGGGCGAACGCACCTGGGCGACCTCCTGCAGGTCGCGGGGGTCGCAGAGGAGGAAGACAGGCGCGATGTGCCGGAGAAGGTGGGCGAGGCCCGAGAGCCCCTCCTGCACACGGGCCTGCGGGATGCCCTCGAGTGCTCTATCGTCGAAGCTGAGCCAGTAGGCTGTCGTGTGGCGCGTCTCCTCTGGGATTTGGATCTTGCCCCACCCGACGTTCTCGTTGGTGAGCAGCTTCAGCTTCTTGAAGATTGTCGCAACCCACTTCACGGCAACCTCTCCATGCTCCGCCACGATCCCGGAGCGCTCCTCTCTCGCAAAACTGTCGAGCACCTCGAGATCGACGGCGAGGTTTGCGTCGGTGTAGTAGTCGACATCAACTTTCCTCACGTAGGCCTTCTTCTCCTTCCAGTCCAGGAGATCGACGTGGTATTGCGAGCCCGAGTGCATGTAGATCGCCTCGTCGTGGATGAGGAGCGGCGCGGAAGGGCGGTCGACCTCGCCGAGCAAACGAGGCTTCGGGCCTTTCTCGATCACCACGAAGTTGTCGATGGCGGCCGAGCGCAAGCTCACGCCTTCTGCTGGAAACGCCTCGGCCATCCAGTGGTACGTGTTTCCGGAGCGCACAAGGACATTCTCCCTGGAGAGTAACTCCAGCAGCTCGTCCGTCTCGGGGCCAAAGTCCTCATCAACCCTGAAGGGCAACTCGAAAGCCGCGCACTTCACGTGACTGATTCTGACAAGCAGGTTCTCGGGGTCAATGCGGCCTTCCTCGGGCGATTTTCCGAGGAGGTAGTCGGGGTTGAGCGCGACGTACTGCCCGAGCGGCGAGGATGACGCGACCACGACCGCAAGCGAAAGCCCAGTACGCCTGCCGGCCCGGCCCATCTGCTGCCATGCGCTCGCCAGCGTGCCCGGGTAGCCGGTGAGAACCGAGGCCTGGAGGCAGCCGATGTCGATCCCAAGCTCGAGCGCGTTGGTGGAGACGACCCCGAGGATTCTGCCCTCACGCAGTCCACGTTCGACGGCGCGCCGCTCGCTCGGAAGATATCCACCGCGGTAGCCTTCAACTTTCTGCGGCTCGCCGACTCGTCTTGGCAAGGCGTCGCGTAGGTAGCGCAGGAGCAGCTCGACCCGCACTCTTGACGGAGCGAAAACGATCGTCTGGACACCCGAGCTGAGCAGGCGTGTTGCGATCATCCGTGCAGCGTTCAGCGAACTTTGGCGGATGCCGAGCTCGCGGTTCACGACGGGTGGGTTGTAGACTGCGATGACTTTTCGGCCACGAGGCGCGCCATTTCGCTCGACCAGCGTGAAGGGACGTTGGACGAGATTCTCGGCGAGTTCACGGGGATTCGCGATGGTCGCGGAGCAGCAGATGAACAGGGGATTCGACCCGTAGAACTTGCAGATTCGCTGCAGTCGCCGGATGACATTCGCGACGTGGCTGCCGAAGACACCTCGATACTGGTGCAGTTCATCGATAACGACGTACTTGAGGTTCTCGAAGAGCTTCACCCACTTGGTGTGGTGTGGAAGGATGCCCGTGTGGAGCATGTCGGGGTTTGTGACGACGACGTGGCCTGCCTCGCGGATCTTGCGGCGAACCTCCCCGGGGGTGTCGCCATCGTAGGTGTAGGTCTTGATGTCGGCGCCGAGAGTGGTGACGAGATCGTGTAGCTCCTCCATCTGGTCCTGCGAGAGCGCCTTGGTCGGGAAAAAATAGAGGGCGCGGGCGTCAGGATTCGCAAGGATCGTCTGGAGTACGGGTAAGTTGTAACAGAGAGTCTTGCCCGAGGCCGTCGGTGTTACGACGACCACGTTGCGCCCCGAGAGCGCGGCCTCAACGGCAGCTACCTGATGCGTGTAGAGACGCTCGATCCCGTGCCCACCGAGGGCGGTGCGCAGACGTTCGTCGATCTCGGCCGGGAACTCGGCGTACTGTGCCTCCAGGGGTGGGATTTCGTGCCAGGCCGTGAAATTGGCACGGAATTCCGGATCGTACCGCAGCGAATCAAGGATTTCGGCAAGTGGCAATTGCTTCTTCACCGTATCTTCTCTTCTCCCCGCCATCGAGTCTTCCCGTGACGATTCAGCGTGGAAGATCATAAGGGGCCATGATCGTGGGCGGAAGCGCCATCGTTCGTGGTGAAGGCCTGTGGCGTCCTTGAAGCCTGCTGGATGGTCTCTCTCCACGACGGCTACTCCTGCGCGCACGGAGCCAGGGGGTACCCCTCGCCGCAAGCTGCGGGCGCTCGAGAAGCTTGCCGCCAGGAGCTGTGACTGGGTTCTCCCAGGTTCCTGGCACGGGCGAGATGTCCAAAACGTTCTTGCGCGCGTCACTCTTCCGATACAATTGACGTGTCCTTCCCACCCGATCCGTGTCGAAGACCTGGCGTATCTCTTGAAAAATGGAGTCATCCATGTGGCCCTTTCGTCCCGAGAAGTTAACTGACCTGCTCTCCCGGGAGGACGTCAGCATCCTCTTGCAGTTGAGCGATTCGATCGGATCTGCCGTGACCCTCATCGAGCGTGTCTCGCAGAATGAGTATGGACGCATCGACCCCGACCGCGCCGAGTTGGACCGCCGCCCCGACCCCTTCTGCACATTTTTCCGCAACGGCCGTGTCGGAGGAAAGCCTGCGTTTTCTGGGGCTAACGAGGCCTGTGAGCAGTGCGAGCAGAAGTTTGCCCGGCGCCTCCTGAACCCGGCCCCGGGCGCCAACTTGCCCACACGCGACACCGGCGTAGCTGGCCTTCGCTGTCACATGGGCCTCACGGACTACCTGGTTCCTGTGACCGTGGGCGGCCGGGTTGTGGCAGGACTCATTGCAGGGCGTCGAGTGGAGGGCGAGGAGGACCGTCTGCGCATTCGCAAGATCACGGGCAAGCTAGGAAAGCTGACAAAGGCGGAAGTTGAAGCGGAAAATGCTGGCGACCGCCTCATCGAGCCTGTGGATGAAAAGGTTCGCGAGCGTCTGGTGCAGGAGATTGCGAACATCCCCCGTCGTTCCGAGGACCTTGACCGGAACCTCGTGAAGCTCGCGAAGTTCTTGAGTCGCCTGGCGATGCGGCAGTTCGACAGCGTGCGCAGAATGACGGAGGACGGAATCATCGAACGGATCGATAATCGTCACGGCGTGCTGCCGCGCCAGTTCTCGGACTTGCGGCGGGAGACGTCGGAGCTGCTCGATTCGATCCGCGACGAGCTCGACGTCGAGTTCATCGCCCTCTTTGCCGCGAGCCCAAAGGACCTGGACGACCCCAGGGCAAATTTGTCGCTCGTGGCGGAGAGTGGCCTTGCTCTCGGCACCGCGAAGCGTTCCGTCGAGCTCGATGCGGAGAGGATGCCGCCCCCGGCCGCCGGCCGTGACGCCGAGGTAACACGCGGCGTGACAGCTGTCTCCGCTCTGGTGAAGGCGCTCGAAACGAGCCATGGCTGCCCGGTTGACCTGAAGGACCGCCTGACGAAAGCTCTGTTCGCCACGCCCGTCGAGGTAGGCTCACACCTCCGGGCGCTTCTGTGCGTTGGCCCGGCGAAGAGCGAGGTCTCGCCCGAGACCTCTGACCTCCAGTTTCTTGCCCGGGTGGCCCGGGCTGTTTCGCGGCGCTACTACGCGCTCGCTGCCGAGCTAGAGCGGCGATGGCTCGCGGACAAGCTCGACACCGAAGGTGCGGCGCGAAGAGAGGCCGAATCTCAGGCCCGAGAGCTCGGGCGCACCGAGGGTTTCACGTACTTCGATGCCCGCAAGGTCTTGAATCAATGCCTCGAACGAAAAGCCGGGCGTATCGAGGAGCGAGGCGTCGAGCTTGATACCCGTGATTGCCTGGATCGGCTGACTTTTCGGGGCGACCGAAAGGCCATTACGGACCTCTTCCTCAGGCTACTGGATGAGGGTATCGAGCGTACGCACATCGATCCGGAGAAGAGGAAGGGTTCGCCAATGCGAGTCTTCCTGAAGCGGTCACGGACGCGGCTATTCTTTGGAGTGGAAGTGATCGGAGAGTTCTTTGGACCCCGGGAGCGCAGGGAGTTTTTCGCTCGAGACGAGCCTGCCGATGCACACTCAAGGGATCGCCCAGACGACAGTGCGAGCGCTTCGAGGCCGACGCTTTCAGGCGAGTTCGAGGTGTTGCGTCGTCATGAAGGTCGGCTGCGCGTTGATAGCGAGCGCCTCCACCGCCTGGAGCAGGATCGGAACCGTTGGATCGGGAAGACAACTTTCCTCATCGATCTGCCGCTCCCGGTGCGGCCCGAAACAGTGAACAAGGAGCCCGAAGCGACGGCCCCTGGCGTTCGGAAGGCGCCGCAGATGCGACGCGAGCCCACCAGAGCAGTCCCGGCAGCGAGTCCGGCCGCTGCTCAAGTCGCAGTAGCATCTCCCCAGCCAGCGCCCGTGGCGGCCGTACCTGTTGAACCCACGCCGCAGACGGATGTGCTTGGGGCCGAAGCTCCCCCAGGGCCCCTGACCACGCCCGGACTGTAACGCCCCTGCCGGGTGGCGTCCGCGTCGCGTGCGGCTTGAGATCACTCCTCCGTCATCCCCCAGAGTGCCGGCGTGGCGAGTTCAATACTGTTTCCCGCAGGATCCCGGAAGTACAGCGACCGGCCGCCTCGCGGCCATGCGACCTCGGCCTCGACCGGAACGCCCTCGGTCTTCAAACGGTCTCGCCACCCGGAAAGCTCGGCCTCCAAGACGCGGAAGGCCACGTCGCCTGGCCCACGGGCTCCGTGCGCGGGCACCGCGACGTTTCCCGGGAGCACTACCCGTGATGCGGTCGCTTCGGGCCGGAAAACCAGAAATATGCTGGCCCCGGAGCGGAAGAACACGTGGCGGCCAGGTTCGCGCGAGACGACCGGGAGCTCGAGGATGCGGGAATAAAACCGCTCGGCGGCGTCAAGGTCGTCGGCGTAGACAACGGACTCGAGAATGCCGCGAGGTGTCATGCGTCGCTCCTGCTCTTCGGGTGTCCGGAGTCGATGCGGTCGAATCCTCTGCCCTGCGTCGTCGCCAGGGGAACCTCGTGCAAGGGCTGCCGGTCCAGACGCCGGGTGTTTCGCTGGTGCTGTCCCTGGAGTTGTGGTGGGTGAGTCATTTGTTGCCTCCGCGGGTACCGATGGGAAGGCTGCCGAGATGGGCGATCACTGCTGCAAGCATCTTATTACCTCGCGCGCCTACACGTGAGACATTCCGAATGGGCAGAGGAGGACCATCTCAAGTCTGCTGCTCGTTTCTGCTGGTGGGGGAGGCGGACCCTCCCCCACGACGGCCGCGACACGCGGCCCCTCCGGTCGCACGCTACGCGTGCGCCTCCGGGCCAGGCTCTCGGGAGCCGCCAGCTTCCCGCTGGCGCCGGCTCCCTCCAAGCCGTTTGCGGCTCCGCCAGCTCGCCGCAAACCCCC
>SXGT01018652.1_pt1 | contig 29500 bp, 26 predicted proteins | sample 3176221 | NCBI WGS metagenome assembly SXGT01 (sample SAMN11356862, study PRJNA531348) | freshwater metagenome | isolation source: freshwater sample F1-120 | place: China: Fuxian Lake, Yuxi | collected 2017-12-25 | reverse complement strand
CTCGGGAATTTGAACCACTAAATTCTTTGGAACCGAAACATATTCTGCATGTGGGCCATTCGACGCTACTCGATCACCAATCGAAAAACCTTCAACACCTTTTCCAACTGCAATTACCCTGCCTACATTGCAATAACCTAATGGCAACGGCTGACCTAGTTTATTGAATACCGCATTAATGGTCGGCTGTAGCCCATCAGTTTTTACTTTGTTAAGTACTTCCTTTACCTTATCCGGCTGTTGGCGGGCCTTTTCTAAAAAATTCGCTTTCCCAAATTCAACCAACATACGTTCAGTCCCAAGCGAAATCAAGCTTCTCGTAGTCTGAATTAATACCTGTCCCGGTCTCACCATCGGGGCTGGCACCTCTTCCAAAATAGTTTCACCGGTTTTTATAGACTGAATGATTTGTCTCATGATTATTCCATTATTTACAAACATGTGTGCATGAAGTGAATCTTAAACTGCTCTAATACCACAAAATATTTCAACTTAAGTAAACTCATCTAGCCTCTTTCAAAAGGCTAAACTTTTCTTCTAGATTAGGATAGTTTATCAACACCGCCCGATACTTTCCTTTAAAGACAAAAAGACTTCCGGCAGCTGCGCCTATAATCTTATATCTGGAAATGACAGTTCTTATATCTTCAAGGCTACCGGCACCTCCTAGTACAGTCATAGGGATATCTGTAAGGTCCCGTACCATTTGCACTAGACTAAGGTCATAGCCAGTCATTGTTCCATCTTTATCAATTGAATTGATAACAATTTCACCAACTCCTATGCTATTCAACTTCGGAATGAACGTCTCCAACTTGAAAGAGGATTTTTCTTTTCCATTTTTAACGTAGATATCGTAACCACCCCCTGATAACAAACCCTTCTTTCTAACATCGATAACAACCACAACGCTTTGGATTCCAACGGCATCTCCAATCTCTTTCAAAAGACCAGGGTTATTGATAGCAGCATTACTTAATGCTACTTTTTCAGCCCCCAATTCAATGATTCTTTTCGCTTGTTCTACAGTAGTAACTCCCCCGCCATAGCAAAAAGGCATCCGACATTCCTGGGCTAAATTCTTTATCATTTCAAAATTTGGCCCCCTATTTTCTGCAGTGGCGTCAATGTCTAATACCATTAATTCATCGACTTTCTTTTCATTGAAAATTTTAACAGCATTTATTGGATCGCCAACATATTTGGGATCTTTAAAACCTACTGTCTTAACAAGACCCTTTCTATGAACAAGCAGACAGGGTATTATTCGAGCTCTCAGCATATTTTACAACTTGGAAAAATTTGAAAGTAACTGAACTCCGTTTGAGTGACTTTTTTCAGGGTGAAACTGCATTCCGAAAATATTGTTTTCAAAAACGGCAGAGGCAAAAGACTCACCATATAAAGAAGTACCCAGAATATTTTCTTCTTGAGCCGGTTCAAAATAATAGGAATGTACAAAATAAAATCCTAACTCTTGCTCGATGTCCTGGAAAATAGCATGTTCTATATTTGGCTCAACTGTGTTCCAGCCCATATGAGGAAGGAAAGGTTTTTCTTTTAGCTTTGCAATATCAAACTTTTTAACTTTCCCCTTAATCCAACCTAATCCTGGCAAGTTTCCCTCTTCACTCGATTCAGTAAGAATTTGCATGCCCACACAAATCCCCACTACAGGTTTCTTTTTAACTAATACCTCTTCATCCAAAGCAGATTTTAATCCTGAGCCAACCAATTTACTCATGGTCGTATCAAAAGCTCCCACACCTGGTAAAATTAACTTGTCAGCGTTTTTAAGTCGCTCAGGATTTTCAATAACTTCAAAAGGTATGTTAAGTCTATTGTAAATATTAGCTATAGCCTGAATATTACCTGAACCATAGTTTACAATTCCTATCATCGTTTTCCACCTTTTTCAAGGCCTAAAAATCTCATTATTGACGCCCCAATATTGTAGATACTCTCTTGAGATTTGTAATCTTTATAAGTTTTTTTGGGGGCATGGAAGTAAGACCAAAGTTCATCCGTAGTGATTCCCAATTTATTTGAAATAAATTCAAAATCTTCTTTTACTTGTTCATCTGTATAAACTGGGGTTTTCAATTTTTCCAAAGCATCCTCTCTGGCCATCTGACCCGTTAATATTAAACTGGAATACTGAACTTTTCTCGTATCATAACCAAACCTTTGAGGCAACCAAAAGCCTTCATAAAATCTAGTAAAACGAGACTCGAAATGTTTTTGAGGATACTTTTGATACCCATATTCATCAACTAAAATGTGCATGGCATTTTCCTTATCATAAGGGAAAAAGTCAAGAGGTCTAAAAAGTTTTATCCCCTTTACAAAGGGTAGATATATCTTATGCCATAAAATATTTGTGGTGGGATAATCCTTGAGTTTGCCTCTTCCGTGTTTCTTAAAAATATCCCTTAATTGAATTGAATCAGATTGATAATACATCCATTCAAGGGGATTTCTTACACACTCAGTGGAATAATTACCACCTGTCAATATGTACTTAATATTATGCTTAGATGCAAATTTATACATAGTGGCAAAAAAAGCATGATCTTGTGGCACATCAAGGTGTGGTACTCCTGCCTTAAAAAAGGCTAATTGTAATTCTTTTATTTCCTCCCAATTGATTACTTCGGTAAAAAGATCAAGTCCTAGACCATCAACTAATTTTTCTATATTATTAACTGCAATCTGTGAATTCCAACCTGCATCTACGTGAAATACCAATGGGCGTAATTTATATTCTGTAACCATTTTGTAAAGTAGAAAAGAACTATCAATACCGCCACTCATGCCGATTAGACAATCAAAATCCCTCTGTTTACCCTCCTTTTTAATCTCTTCCACCAATACTTGCAAAGTGTTTGCTCCCTCGCGATTAGTATTCCAATATGGAAGTATTTTTTTATAAAATGTTTCACAATGATCGCACTGTCCATTATCGTCAAAGTAAATAGATGAATCTGATGAATCCATAACACAATTAGTACAAATTCTATAATTCATCATAAAAGAATTTTAAAAAACTTTTCAATTATAAATATTCAGAAAAAAAGTTATTGTAATATTCATGAGTTCTACGAATGCCTTCTGTTAAAGATACAATTGGTTCCCAGCCGGTCAAGCTCTTCAACCTTGAAATATCTAATTTAACATCACCCGTTTCGATATTTTCATAATCCGAAGGCCATGGAACATTAATTACATTTCCTTTCTTTACACACTCAACAACCTCGCGCACCATCTCGCAAAATTCATAAGAAATGCCTGAACCAATATTTAATATTTCTCCATCTGCATCATCTGACATTGCACATAAAATCATTGCACTAACTATATCATCTACATAAATATAATCTCTTAGCTGAGAGCCACTTCCATAAATTTTAATCTCCTTATCCTCCATGGCTTGCCTTATAAACCAACCAACTAAAGAATATTTACTGTGCTTAATTTGTTGCCTAGGTCCATAAGGATTTGCTATTCTGAGAATAATACTTTTAATGCCAAAATCCTTATAATACATAGATAAGTATTTTTCAGATGTTAGTTTATGTATCCCATATAAACTTAAAGGATTTGTCGGACTATCTTCATTGACAAAATCCGAAAAAATTTTTCCATATACCATTCGCGAACTTGAAAATACTATTTTACAAGCAAGATTTTTTTTTCGACAACATTCCAGAATCAATAATGTAGATTTTGCATTATAATCTAGATCAGTATAAGGAATATTAATGCTGTCAATATAACTAACTTGTGCCCCTAGATGATACAAAATGTCTGTCTCTTCAATCAAAGGTTCCATTAATACCATATCACACATGTCACCAAAAATCAGTTTAATATCATCTTTAATACCCGCCAGATTAAATTCATTACCTCCATACAATGGAATTAAATTATCTACAATAGTTACTTTAGCTCTTTGATGAACAAGTTCTAATGCAAGATTACTTCCTAAAAAACCACATCCTCCCGTAATCAAAACATTTTTATTTTCAAAATATTTATTCATTAATAATTAATTTTTTATAGAATAAAAAACAGTACACAAAAGACTTTTTAACAGAATATGAAATTACTCAATTATATTTTTAACTTTTCTAATAAATTCATTTTTGGAAAATTCAGCCTTAGCATAAGATAGATTACTAAAAGCCACATCTTCAAGTATATTCTTATTAAAATGAATGTACTCTAAAGCGTTTATAATAGAATCAGAAGATTTCGAATCAACTAACTTACCATTAATCTTGTTAGAAAAAATATCAGCAATACCACTGTGATTTGTTGTAATCACAAAACATCCTGTTGCATATGATTCGAGAATACTTATAGGTTGGCCCTCGTAAGGATAGTAGCTTGGTAGACAGAACACATGTGAATTTAGATATAATCTTCGCTTTGCAGCTCCATCTATAAATTCACCTAAATAAGTTATTGTCTTACACGACTTAATTTTAGATAAAAAAATTCTCTTATCCTTATAAGTTCGAAAACCACCAACAAATGTCAAACTGATTTTCATTTGAATATTCTTGTCTAATGCCAAATAAGCATCTGCTAGTTCTTCAAAACCCTTGCCGTAAATCAAATTACTTAGAAAAAGTATGTTAATTGTTTCAATTTTATAAAATTTTAATTTTACTTCATCGACAGAAGCAAAAAGATAATCTTCTGCAAAATTATTTACAACACGAACTCTTTCGGCAGGAAGAAAACTTGAAAATATTTTCGATTGTGTTTTACCTTCAACAACAACAAATCGTAATTTAGATATAAATTTTTTATTAACTAATGATATGAAATTGTCTTTCTCGAGAATACTTTTCATGCCGGCACCTCCGAACAAGTGTATTGTCATTAAATTCAATTTTCTATAACAAAGTAAATAGATAAACAAATCTTTTAAATTACCAAGCGTTGATTCAGACAGTGTAAGATAAATACGATTGGCATTTTTTTGCAAAATATGAATTCGACGAAATAAGGATAATATCTTAATTACTCTTGTGAAATAATCTATAATATTAGATTCCCTTTTTGACTTGCTGATATTTACTAAACTTACATCATGACTATTAATTAAACTTGAATAGATCACATGAGATGCAAGTGACTGCCCATTTAAAGGAGGTGGAATTGGAGCTATAATTAGAATTTTCATAAATAACTCCAAAATTAATTTACAGACGATTTTATTACACTATTAGAAGACTTAAACAACATCATACTTTCCAACATAACCAAGGTGGAAATTATAATCAAAGCAACTTTTGAATAGCCAATCATCTGTGTTAGCATTGATATAAACATATAAATATAAATCTGAAACCCAAAGGAAAATATACTATGCTTTTTAATCAAATTCATTTGACTTTTTATTTTAATAAGCATGAAGATCAATATCACTAAGAAAGAAAATAAACCTAATTCGATTAAATAAGAGAGCCATGCACTATCAATTGTACCAACTTCTAGATCACCAGAAAATGAACTCCGTTTAAAGGGAATAGTTTTTATGCTCTCCCCTGAAGAATCTAAGAAATCAATACCCATACCAAAGAACCAAGACAAAGGGTAATTACTAAACTCTTTTAATGCATATAGAAAATTAACTAATCGCTCACTCAAAGAAGATACTCCACTGAGTCTATTTAAGTAATACAAATACAAATAACTGTCTTCTAAAACATAATTCAAGAAAATTAAGCCGAAAAGAAATATCGCAACTACTCTTAAAACTATAAAAGGCCTAGTAAAAGAGTATGCAATAAGCAGTGACAAAAGCAATGATATCAAAGATGTTTTATTCATCATAATTAGGAATCCAAACATTAAAAAAAATAAAATCATCAAATTGTACATGACGGCTTCTTTTTTTTTAAGAAATTCAATAACCGTCAGAATTCCTATACCAAGAAGATAGTGTATATTTGAATAAAAGTAAGTAGGTTGAACATAAAATTCAACTAAACTTTGATCTGCAATCAACTTTATATCGCCAGACTTAGAAAGATAAGAAACATCGCTAATATTTATTCCCTTCAAAAAAAAATAAAGCATAATTACAACAACCGCACATGATACATGAACTATCGATAGGAAAAAATCTTCAACATACGGATTATTACGAAAAAAAAGTATAACTGAAAATATATTAAATAGGTAGACTATTGGCTTCAACGAATCTAAATTGCCCAAAAAATAATTTAATATAATTTGAGAAAAAAGTAGCAAAAATATTAAAATCATGCTAAATGAAACGGAACCTGATTTATATGATCTGCCAGCAACGTAAATAAAAAATAGACACAAATAAAAGTCACTTAATAATAAAGAAAAAAAACCAAATGATATATAACCAAAAACAGGAGACAAAATAATTAATGCAGGAAATATTCTTGTTTGTAACCTATAAGTATGTGTATGAAAAAAAGAAGCAAAGATTGTTCCAACCCACAAATAGCTTATGTAGGAAAGATCTAAAAAAGAAGAACTTGTAAAAAGACCTAAAAATAATATAAAAAATAAGGGTGATCCTACTTTTGGCGTCATGAGTACCTTGAATTATACATCCGAAGTCGCGAATGAACGAATAAGCGAAAAAGAAGAGTATTCAATCTTTTAGCAAAAAATAATTTGTATAAAATAAGCAAATACCTAAGTACCTTATAATGAACAGTATTTCTCGCCGCCATATTAAATCTTTTACGTAAATCAAATTCTTCTTTAACACTAAATTCTAGCCAATATAAAGTATGGCCTTTTTGTTGCGGATGGGTCCTGAAGGAACTTAGAATATGAGATGTCCCAATGAATTTAACACCAGATTTAAACAATTTCATCCATAAATCTAGGTCCATGCAATATAATAGACTATCATCAAAACCACCAACTTCCTCAAACTTTAATTTAGAAAATACAGTACCTGGCAAAATAATATTTGGACCAAGTTTAGATATAAAGAAATTGGGAACGCTACAATTATAATACTTCTCCTGTACAATATCATTATTGTCAATTATATTATACCCTCCATAAATGAGAACATCTTTAGCGTAATTATTCGCTTTAATGATTTCAAATATATAAATAACGAAATTAACTGATAATAAGTCATCAGAACATAACCATGTAACATATTTACCAGAAGCACGAAAAATACCTTCATTAATCGCTTGTGATTGCCCTTTATTTTCCCAGGTGGACCAATAATCTATAATATCAGAATTTGATTTAATTATTTCTAAAGAATTATCAGTTGATCCATCATCAATAATAATCAATTCTACATCTGATGTCTTTTGTGCTCTTACTGATTTGATTGCATTAGAGAGAAATACTCCTTGGTTATAGCTAGTTATTACAATTGACAAAAGTTTCATAGCTTCAAATAATTTAGTCCCGGTTTAAAATGTTTCAAATATTTTAATCGGCATAATACCCATAATATCAAATATGAAAATGACAATAAAATAAAAATGAAATAAATAAATTCTTGCATATCGGTCATACTAAAAATGTAAAATATCTCAACTGCAAAAAATGTCATGAGGCACAAAATAAATGATAATATAGACAATTTAAATAATAGATTTATATAAAAATATTTTGGTAGGTCAAAAAATAAGTACTTAAAAGCCAAAAAGGTCCATGAAACTGCTACACAGAAATTAGCAATGGTTAGAATAACTAGTAGGCAACTACTAGCATTGTTATTAAATACTAAAATCATTAAAATTTGAAATAAAGAAATAAATAAAAGTATACCAATCCGATTCCTTAAACCTCCAACATAGTCTATAGTACTAGATAAATACCCATTAATAACATCATAAAGAAAAAATGAGATTAAATACGTCAACAAAACAAAGTCTAGCTTTATATAAAATATATTAAAAATACTTTCAAAAAATAAACAATATATTATTGAGACAAGAAAATACAACGGATAAAGAGGCTTAAATAAATTAAATGCTAAAAGAACTCTTTTTTGTTTTGACCCATACAGCAAAATATATTTTTGTATGTTAACCATAATGGAGTTGCCTAGTATATAAAAAGGGAAACTACAATATTTAATATATTTTGATGCTGCACCAATAATTCCTAATACTTGATAGTGCCCATAAAATCCCAAAAGAACTTTTGGAAATTCATCAAACAGGCGGTATACAACTCTTAAAAACAAAAATCCCTTAGCCTCCTTCCAGATTTTGAATAAAGATTTAATTTGAATATAATTTAGATTGAATTTCAGCTTTTGAGTGCCGAAAAAATCATGCCTATACTTTATGTAGAAATACACTACAATTAGACTTACTAGCACAAAATCAATGATAAAATAAGCTAATAAAGATTTAAAATAAAAAGCTACTAAAAGTTGTGTTATGTTTCTAAAAATAGATTGAACCAAATCGACAATTCCTAAATTTTTATAATCATTATTAACAGAAAAAAGAATCCTATAATAGTTGACTACAACATTTAATAGACTTGAAGACAAGCTTAGTAATATAAATACACTTGGGATATCAATACCCCCAAAATTAAATATAAATCTAACGATAACGAATGTTGGGAAAAACCAAATAAGTGCATTTAATAAAATAGCTTGAAAATAAAATAATCTTTTTGATTTAGAATAATGTTCAGTAGAATCTATGCCAGAAGACAAATCTTTTCCAGCATAGCTTGTTAAACCAAACTCAAAAAATATTTCAAAAGAGAAAATTATTGCGCCAATGTAAGTTAGTGAAGCGTAAAGCTTTAATCCTAAACCATGTATTAAACTAGTTAAAGAAAATATATTAATTAAAAGCATTAATATTTTTGGAGATAAACCATATATCAAAGCTATTCTAGAATGAGGAACTTTAACACTCATAGACATATATTGTCTTCAACTGCCTTCAGTACTTTTTTAGAAATATCATTGGGAGGAATAGTCCCAATATTCAATTCGATCCAATCCTTGTATTTCTCAATTTTTATAATATTTTCAACTGCTATTAAATAGCATAAATCTTCAAAGTTCCGAACAATCTGACTACCAGGATAAGAAAAAACCATATCACCAAAACTAATTGAATGCATTACACCAATATTATTTAAAAAAACTGGTAACCCTAGAATACATGGAACTAATAATGCAGAGCTTGGCTCACATATAGCTGCTATTGATCTTTTTAATTCAAAAATAAAATTTGAATTACTTACAAGCTCTATCCCGGCATCATTTAAGTCTTGCAACAATTTTTTATTCTGCAAATTCACTGGATGCAACTTTAATTTAAGCTCAACTCGAACTTTAGAAAGTACCGCTTTGAAAGCAACCATATTTTGCACAAAATCTGTATCATTTGAATACACAATCCCGTGACTATTAAACCCAGTTTCAACATAAATAACTTGCTGTAACGGATAATTCTTTTTCCCCACACAACATAAAACATCGTCCGTTTTAATATTAAAATTTAATAAATCAGGATTGCCGATTACATATATTTTTGATTTCTCTACGTTATAAAATCTTAACATATGCGAAACGTCAACATTACTGTAAACACATCCGAATGTGGTTTGGCTATCATATAAATAATCATAACTCCATCTTCCAGTAATTCTTTCCTTAATTTGCTGTAAAAAATCCTTGAATACTTTAATCTCAGCTTTGGTATATATCAACGCATGCAGATAATTTGGAATATTTATAAATAAATTCTTTTCTGATCTATTTATAATCATTCTAAAGTAATTTAACCTAGAAAAAGAATAAACCGCTTTTTTACCGATATTTGAAACATCTTGGACTGAAACTAAACCGTGATAAATTAGACCAGTTGGAATTCCTAAAAAAAGTGCATATCTATTGAATGCCATATTGATAAAAGATCTTGTAGAAAGAAACAAAACAACAACAGGCTTCTCAACTCTAAATACTTTTAAAAGAGAATTCGAATAAAAAGATATGTCTCGAACAATCAAGTTTCCAATTCGTTCTTCGATAGCTCGACCTTTATCGTGACCCCAAGAGCCATAATGAACTAAAACCATTTCATAACCAGCCTTTTCAAACTCTAAAGTATGTCTTTCAAAATGTGACACTCCAACTGTCCAACAATCAAAACAAATTACCTTCTTCATACATTAATTAAACTATCTATTTATTATTTAATGACAAATAATAGGAAGTCGCTCCCAAAATTTAAAACATATTCCAATCGCATAGCTGGAGAGAGCACCTCCTACTATTTAGGAGCACTAAAAACTATAAAATTTTACATGAAAAGACAAAATTCACTCATCACTCTTTCGTCTTTGCTTTATAAAAGGCAGCGACCCGCAAATTAATTGCCAAAGTGGCACGAAAGTTCAATGTCTTTGGGACACGATTTACAATTGAAAATAAAACAAATTGACTTAAGAACAGACGAGGTTCGCCCCATAAAACAGTTTGTGGTAAGAGGCTCAATTGAAAATGATTGTTGCCAGCTTAAGTCTAGATAAAGACATGCTACAGGATGTTTTAAAAATACATTCTCACCATTCAACAGTTATTGATGCCTGTTCATCGATTAATTGATCAATAAAATAGTTTCTACACCGAAGACTTGTGAGGCAATGATATTAACTTTCTCCATGTGGCACTTTTAATCTAACTGAAAATTATAGAAGCGTATTCCTGCATCAGTTAGAGAAGTGCATCGAAAAATGATCCCATTAAAGTTTCCTATAATTCATTTATGTAAGGTCGAGGAAACAAACTTGCTAGTCCGTCGAAAACAAAGCTTTTTTTATAATAAGATATTTGAAGACATGAATAGCTTGTTTGATTAGTTTTTATGCCTAAAGTGTAAAGAAATTAAGTTAGATAGTTTAACTAATTTATATTCTTTGAAATAAAGTATAGAAAAAATAAAAAAAAGTTAGAAATTTAACTTTTCTAAATCAAAGTCACAATTTAATATAGTTAGATACTGCCTAATACAGAAAATGAATAACTAGTTTTTTGACGATAGCACATATCTGGGTATAAAATTGTCGATGGAAAATGTATCTGATTCGGAGAATCAGGATAATGTTGTGCCTCCAAGCAGATACCCGCATATTTTAAATACCTAACACTATATTTCCCAATAAGACCACCATCCAAATAATTACTCGTGTAAAATTGTATAGCAGGTTGATCCGTCCAAACATTCATCAGTATTCCTGTCAAATTCGAGTATAATGTTACTGCCTTCGAAAAACAGCCATATTCTTTTCTCAATATCATGTTGTGATCAAAACCATCGATTAGCGCTGGAATCCTGTCCCTAAGCAAAGAGACACTGCCGAAATCAAAAACATCACCACAAGTTTGAATGATATTGCCAGTAGGAATAAACTCAGTATTAACTTCAGTATATCCATTGGAATCGATTTGAATATGGTGATCAAGAATGGTGGAGGCTGATGGCCCTGACAGATTAAAATAACTGTGATTCGTAAGGTTAATGTGGGTAGCACGATCTGTCTGCACATGATAAGTCAAGTCAAGAACATTTGAATCGGAGAGTTTGTATTTCACCTCAATGTTCAAATTGCCAGGGAAACCTTCCTTCCCATCTTCCCATGTGGTATGAAGACAGACTTCATTCATGGCTCGCAGATACTTGATTTCCCAGACCTGTTTATCAAGTCCTGCAAAACCACCATGGATACAATGAGCACCCCTATTCTTACTGAGTGTATATCGTACTCCTTCAATTTCAAATTCACCATTTGAAATTCGATTAGCGACCGGGCCTATCACTGAACCAAGAAACCGATTTCCTTTCTGTAGATAACCTTCCAAATTGTCAAAGCCTAAAACCACGTCGGTTAACATTCCATTTCTGTCAGGAACCCACAGGGCACGAATAGCTGCCCCATATGTAATAATTTTTACGATTGCTCCTTGTATATTTTGCAATGTTATTTCCTTAACGAGCACCCCATTAAATTCACCGAAATCAGCAATTTGAGAAACCGTGTTTGTATTGATAGTACTTAGTTCCAATTAATAAAATTTAATTCGGCTGTGAATGGCCTTGCTCCTTTCACTGTTGCCTTTATACGCATCATTTAATTCCTGGGCCGACATCACCAACCAACAAAATGGAAGTTGATTCTCACCAAGTCCAATATTCGATTGGTATTGAAAATTGATAACCAATGGAGAACAACTGTTATCGATTTCGAAATAAAGTTGTTCCTTTTGTGATGAGTCACGAATCACCAATTGTCCATTTGTTGGACTGATTCCGTGTATGGCCGAAATAGTTAAATATTTCGATTGTTGGTGTTCAAGAGCCCAATTCTTTAATGGATAATTCACCGCTGACGCTGAACCACAGCAAACATCATATGTCATCGACCTTAATTCCTGTTCAGGCAAGAAGGTGAAAATAAATGGATGTATAATATCAACACTTTCATCCAGAATATGAATGCTGCGGTCGATCTCAAAATCATGAGCAGTAGCCGTCATGATATCGTGAATGATAAATTTATCGTTACAATTGTTTTCAGCCTCTATGATTACCCTATCTGCCAAGCAACGTATTTTTTCTTTGCGGTCAAATAAATGGGTGTGTTGCTTACGGGCATTGTCAAAACATATCGCATATCCCGACAAGTAATCGTTGCTATAAGTAATATCGTCATAAGTTCCATGACTTATCTGACCAATTACAGGACTACGATCTTTTTGCTTTGGTTCGAATGATTCTATGACCAATCCCTTCTTGCGGTTAAGATTGAGTATATATGATTCAGTTTCTATTTGTATGACAGAATCTGTTGCAGTACATTTAGGTTGATTGGTTGTAATCTTTTGTTGATGGACTTCTTTGCTATTAATCCTATTCAAAGTTGCACTAATTGCATCGTTTACTTGATTAAATCGAGGCAATGTGATGTGAGTTCGGAAATCAGAGGACCAATAGAACAACAAGGACTTCCAATCCTGTAAATTTTGCGAATCCGACGAAATGATATCTTCATAAATACGATAACAATCCGCATTTAATCTTAAATTATTACGTCCGCCGATGGCCCATCGATAAATATTATACTTTTCTTGTTTCTTGACTTGTACTGGAAATTGAGGTATGAACTGAATGATCGGCTTCGTATATGTTGAATCTCGAAGTATATCTTCAATGAAAACAAATTCAGCGGATTCAGACAAAGTTGAATAAAGGGAGCGCACCTTTTCCCATTCATTTACTTGTTGGTTATTTTCAGTTTTGTATCGACCAGGTCTAAAGTCAAAAATTTCTGCATCGCTGGTATAGACCGGTATAAATGAAATATCAGATTTATCTCCTGTCTTTCTAATATATTCTATCAAATCAGATTGATCCACTTCGCCATGCACACAACGTTGAAACTTCTGAAATATAATAGAATCAGCCCAAACCACATTGATTGAAGCAGTACCGTCGGTGAGTTGAATTGGAGTATTTGAGTACTCCTTTCGAATTCCTGTCGAATACTTATAAAAGTTGTTCCATTCGAAAATGATATTTTCTATTCCAGCTTTTCGATACAACGAAATTAGATCTACAGAGAATGCCATTTCATTAATCAAATAAACTGTTGGGCGAAATCCAATTAGCTGATAATAAACATCAGCACCAATCTGAAGATTTTTCAAATTGACCAACTCAGGTACAATAGGTGCAATAATTTGCGAATAACCACTTCCTATGAACTCAATCTTACCATCTTCAATGAGTTTCCGGAGTTGGGTAATCCATGATGGGTCTATATCATTGATTATCTCCAACGTCAAAGCAGTAGCCTCTATGGAAACCACAAATCCATCCTGAGCCATTCTGAGTAATGGCCAATAGCACTGTTGAATGACCTCATCTCGTTTGTCTATCTCGATAGACGAGAACATGATATTACAATGAAAAAAAGAATAATAATTCATTCAAGACTTAGGATTTCCCCCGCTTGCAAGCCAGCCCCCATCGACCACAATGGATTGCCCTGTAAAATAACCAGATTTGTCGTCTAAAATAAATTGGACTGCACTTAATAAATCCTCAGGATTTCCAAATCGGTTCATCGGGACTCGTGAGATAATAGACTCTTTTGAGTTTTGTTTGTCGTTCAAATCATTAGTCATTTTGGTTTCGATGCGACCCGGATTGAGCGTGTTTACTGTAATACCATATTCAGCAACTTCTACTGCCAGGGTTTTTAGCATTTGTTCGAAACCTCCCTTAGATGCTGCGTATGGTGCTATTCTCCGCAAACCAATTTGAGAAGTAAGAGATGAAATACCCATGATACGCCCGAATTTATTACTAATCAGCACATCAATAAAGTATTTACAAATCAGAAAATTTGAAGTCAGATTGATTGACATTATTTCATTCCACTCGTCAAGAGTAAACTCAATAAATGGCTTACGCAATTGGGTGCCATGGGCAAGTATCAGATAATGATAATCGCCATGTTCCTTCTTTATTTCTTCATATGTTGCTGCAATTTGTTTTTCTGATCCAAAATCACAAACGTAGAAGGCATCCGTATTACTTTCCTTATTCGACCTGCCAACACCAATAACTTTTACTCCTTTGGAATGAAGATATGATGTAATAACTTTCCCGATTGAACCACCTGAACCGAATATAATTGCTACTTTACCTTGCACTTGAATTATGCATCAAATGTATCGAACCATGTATTAGAGGACCATGCTCCATCTATGATCAATTGTTGACCTGACATATGACTAGATAAATCCGATAATAAATATACTACCGTGTCAGCAACATCAGATAACTGTCCAAGTTTATTCATAGGTGTGCGACCTAGCATTTTAGTTTTTACACTTGGATTCTCTTCGAGGAAGAAGCTCGTACGACTCGAATAAATAGGACCAGGTGCTATGCCATTGACACGGATTCCCATTGGCCCTAACTCAACTGCAGCAGAACGTGTGATTCCTTCAACAGCTGATTTGCAGGCATTATATAAGACCCTGTTGGGGTAAGTCGCTTTAAGATGGAAGCTGGTAAAATTAACAATACTTCCTTTTCCGTTGACACGCAAACATGGGCCAAAATGTTTGATGGCAAGAAATACGCTGTTTACGTCCACTTCAAATCCACGTTGCCATTCGGACAATTCGGTTTTAAAAATTGTTTGTGTGTAAGCGGGAAATGCTACACAATTAACGATACCAAACAAATTATTGATCTTATCGGCCAGTGTTTTCTTTAATTCAATTACACTTGATTCATTAGACAAATCGCAAGCATAAAAAGAAGACTCAAGTCTCGAAATTTCGATTGTCCGATACTTTTCCAAAAATTTTTCTCGTGAACGACCAACTAGAATTAAACCGGCCCCTTCACGATTTAACCTTAATACAATCTCACGTGCGAAGTCGCCATAGCAGCCTAAAATCAGAATAAGTTTGTCTTTCATAATTACACTTTCTCCCACTCAGGTTTTTTACACAGGTAAACCCAAATATAGGATACATTCACATTTGGTTCAGCACCCACCGGATGATACCCCATTGGAACTACTGAAATAGTTCTGTCCTTTACAATCCAAGCGCCATCCACTTGTTCATTGTTGCACCAAACACCTTTACCTACCTGTATCGCACGCCCTGAACCACCTTGAATAAGATAAAAAAACACTTCTTCAAATCCGGGTTCAGGGTGCAATTCAAAATCATGGGGCAAACTAGACCATGTTCCAGGATTAGCATGCTTAGTAATTCCAAGTCGCATGTGATGCGCAAATGTTCTTGGCTGTAAATAATGGTAAACCTCGCGTTTGAAATTTTCCTCACCAATAGTTAGATGTTTTCGTTCAGTAACATCGACGCGATGATTTTCACCATTGAAAGAATAAACTACGTATTCGATATCGTTATCCCCATTGATTTTCACAACAGCCTTTTCACCGGGGCTTGTAAATATCAATTCGTTTTCTTTTTCGTTGAATTCAACTTTAAGCGACTCAAGATTGTTGAAATTGTTCCAAATCATATGAATTTATTTTTATTAAGGTTTTCTAAAGCAATATTAAATGCTTTTTGCAGATTATATTCACTACCAAAGGTAAACGATCTTCCAGTACAATCCTTGGGTTTAAAATTAAATGCCGACAAGACAACAACTTTACGATCGCAATCTCTAAACTGAAAATGTTTATACCACATATTAAGATCGAGCTGTTGCCCTAAGGCTGTTTTAATGAGCCCTCCAACGAAATCAGACCCCCTCAATCTCGAACTCAGTGAGCTGTCCCAACCACCGGACAGTCTCGGTGTTAATTCAAGAATAACCGGTCCTTTTTGAGTTATCATTATATCTGCTTTGAGGATTGCAGGATGCTGAATCTTATCATAACCAATTGCTCTTCCTGCCAATTGAATCTCGTTGATGATTTGATTCTTAACCTCAATTGTATGTTGAGAAGGATTGATATGACCGAGTTCAACTGCCCAAGGAATTTCATAACTAGATAAACCTCCTAAATTGAATAACGTCAAGTCATTGCGAAACAAGCGATCAACCCAGTTTAGGAAATACATTTTACCATTATACCAAATTGTTTCAACACTTAATTCAGCAACCCCATCTTCTATTGGAATTAGCAAATCTTCAATAATTGCCAGTCCGGTCGAACCGTTGCCAACAGCATCATCAAATATTGTTTTAGTAAACTCTTCAGGATTTCTGATTGCGTGAAATCCCCTGCTACCTGAGTTGTCGGTTGCTTTTACAACAAACTCTTTCATGTTGTTGCGGCGAACAAATTCCCTGGCTTGTTCGAAATCACTGTGGGACTCTGAACGTGGCTGACGAACACCTGCCTCACGCAAGATTGTTCGTGACAAGTGTTTGTTTCTGCATATTTTAGAGATTTCAGGATCAATACCAACCAAGTTTAATTTAGCAGCTATGACATTGACCGTAAAGTGGCAATCGGCAGCCGCTGTAAGTACTGCTTTAATTTCAAATTTTGAAGTTAGTGCAGGAATTTGTTGAATATTCCCTTCTACATCGAATGTATTCAATGCAACAATTTCATCAGCCAAGGGGCCACATACACAATCCTTATTCTGATCAGTAATAATTAATAGATAACCCATTTCTTTGATGGTCCGGGCTGTAATTTCTTGCATTGGACCACCGGCAAATAACCAAATCGCTTTTTTCAAATCTATTTTTTCTTAGCAATGATAACTAATTCCCTACCCACTCCCATTTTAGCAAATGTTGAATACAGTTTTTTTCTAAAGTCGTCAGACCGCGTACTTTCAAGATTGAATTCAAAACTTTTACGCATGAAATGACATTCTTTCCCAAGTTCAGGTTGGTCAAGGTAATTTCTATCCATCAGTAAGAATAAATCAATGGGAAAGGTTACTGTGTCATGTACCACTTCCATTCCAGCCTTTTTTAACAAATCGCTAAGGCTTTTTCTGTTAAAATAATTCAGATGTTCAAATGGACTAACCCAATATTGTTTCTTGCCCATCTTCACATTTATTTCCTGTACCGGATTGAAGTCATTCGGCACTACTAAACAAATTAGTCCACCTTTTTTGAGCAGCTTGGCTGATTTGGATATGAACTTTAAAGGATCCAGGATATGTTCTAAAACCAAAGAAGCATGTATAATATCAAACTCCCCTATTTTAGGGTCCAGATTCTCTACAGTTATATTCTCTACATTTACTTTATGTTTTTTTATTGAATACTCGAATGCTTCCTTGGATGGTTCAACACCCAGCACATCTACTCCTTTATCGGCTGCGGCCTTAAGAAACAATCCCGGTCCTGATCCAATATCCAGTAATTTCAAACCCTTCAAACTCGTCTTTCCTGAGAGTGCTGCCATATCATCGAGCAACCAATTGTAGTTTAACACCCACCAGTCTTGATCACGTTCGTAATCTGCGAAATAAGAAGTCTTCACCTCCTGGTAGAAATTCTCTAGATAAAAAGCATCGAGTTCTGCTTGCGTAGGTAAAGGATGAACATGTGCAAAGCCGCACGATTTACATTTTATAACTGTCTTATCACCTGAAACCGCATGGGTTTGTCCGATATGTTTAGTTTGTAATAGCATGTATTATTTTGATATAATTACTAATTTGATATGTTGTGTTGAAGGTGTTTAATTGTACTGTTTTTGTAGAATATGATGCTATAAATGTAGCTAATTTTGATTTAAAATCTTTCTCCAAGTTTTTAATTAATCCTATGGAAACAGACAAACCCGATAATTCAAATAATGAAGCAGAGCGCTCATGATCATCTGATATTGATACAGATAGAAAGGGTACTTCACAAGCAACCAGTTCATAAGCCGTTACACCAAAAGCAATGATGGCCATATCCATTTTCCGATACAAATCTGAGATATCTTGAGGTGATATGATTAGTTCTGCAATCAGATTCAGCTTAGAAATTAATTCTTGAACAGGGTCTACCCTTGCAAACTGAGGTCCAGCGACTACGAAAAACTTCATTCCTCCAAGCATTTCCGAATTTTCTCCCAGCAATGTAAGTACCTTTTCAGTCAGTCCGAACGGATCCGTAGAACCAAAAGCGAGTAATACCGATTTGGGCTTTGAATGGGTCATTTTATTCTCGTGTTCTACAACGAATTCTTTTCGAAGCAATACGTAATCCCATCCCGACAGGACCTCAGAACCTTCGAATCCAGACCAATCCCACTCATTGAGTTGAGGAATCGGAGGATACAGATTCACATCAGCTACTAAACGTGTTTCTTCAGGAGAATCAATTACCGTAAGGCGAACACCGGTATACAATTTAACTTGCTTCAGTTCTTCTTTATTTAAGTCATCACGGGTATCGTAAACAAGGTGTGTTACGTTCTGATTTGAAATTAATCCACTTAACTCTGAAACTTTGTTTTCCGGCTTATGACTCAATTGGTGGGTCTCCCGTCCTTCAATGCGCAAATTGGAAACCCAAAATTCGTCCTCGCGGATTGCAAAGGCATGATCCAGTTTCAACCGTTGAAATTGATCTGACAATGCTTTCATTCGAAAGATGTGACCACTTCCGAGTTTTTCACTACCATCAGTCCGGATCAAAATCTTCAAATTTTTTCTCCTTTTCTTAGTTTTTCACGGGTTGTAAGCAAAGGCCTTAATCCATCGGTTGCATCTGCTCTCCATTGACGTTCCACCAATTCAGAATTTGACGGGGTTATAATTCCATTTCCTTCCGACACATTCGCCTCCTTGACCATTTTAATAACGTTGCCAATTTGTGACGGCAACCAGCAATGACCAGACTTATATTCATACCCCGTTCCATCCAAATCAATATGAAACTCTATCATTTTCGAATCATGACGAAAGATTGAACTCAAAATGACTGCATCGTTCACGGTATGATCAGACCAACCAAATTCAATTTGCTTTCCCGGAAGGTAAGAGCTGAATTTGTTGCGTAAAGTAGTAATAACTGCAAGATTTACATCTGTCAACGGCGTAGGGTACGCACTGTTACAATGAAGAACAACTATTTCTTTGACGTTGGATTTTCCAATAACCTGCAATGCCCCTTCAATTTCATCAGGAGTGCACATACCGATTGAAAACACCAAAGGTTTACCAGTGGCTACACATGCTTTAAACAAGTCAGTCCAAAGCAATTCATAAGAAGCTATCTTAAAAAAGTCGACCCACTCATTCAACAACTGAACACCTGATAGATAGAATGGTGTAACAGAAAACAACATTTCTCGTTTACGGGTATGTTCCGACAATGCTGGAATTATTTCTTCCTTAAGTTCCCATGCAACCCTTTTTAGAATATCAGGATTGTTCTTAATTGCCTCTGGAGAAAACAATTCATTTATTTTAAACAATTGGAATTTCACTGCGTCGCAACCAGCCTCAGCCGATGCATCGATCATCTCAATACATCGTTGAAGGTCGCCATTATGATTAGATGAAATTTCCGCAACAAAAAGCGGGTGCTCAGGGCTTGTTAACGATATCATATTATCTTTCTGAAAACGGGTTTAGTAGGTTGGCCCTTCAAGTATGTTTTATAACCATGGGCTATGGCTTTTTTATAAACAGACAATGAATGTGCAAACTGCTCACAGAAAAAGTCAAACTCTTCCTGATTGTGTGAAAATGTTGGCAGATAAACACCTACAAACATTACACCCTTGGCAAATAACTCCTGCATAAATAATGTTCTGAATCCATTATCTGGTTCCTTAAATTCATTTAAAAACTGAAACGCAGGTGCCCAATTACTTGAACTCACACGGATATAATCGGTTAGACCAGCTTCATCAATCAGCTCCCGTGTACGTGCTATAATTTCAGCACCTTTTTTGTGATTTGAAGTAACAACATCATTATCTACGAACCAGTCGATGGTGGCAATACTTGCTGCAAGTCCATGGGTTTCCGCCCCGTGTGTGGTTGAAATCAGAAATACTTTTTCTTTTCCATGTGCCTGAATACCACCAAGCTCCATTATGTCTTTCCTTCCGGTTAAAGCACAGAATGAAAAACCGTTTGCAATTCCTTTACCCCAAGTTGCCATATCTGGTTTTAAATTATATTTAGCCAGTGAACCGGGAAATCCTGTCTTAAATCCTGTTACCATTTCATCAAGGATGAACAAGGCTCCCTCTTTTTTAGTTAGCGCAATTGCTTCATGAAGAAATACATCAGGTGTTTGCTTAGCGAAACCTTTATCAAAATCAAAATTCTTTTCTGGCTCAGTAATTACACATGCGATCTGGCCTGGATACTTATTAAACAATTCACGCAATGAATCAATATCATTAGAACGGAATGTTAGCGTTAAATTACTGAATTCTTCAGGAACACCACACGTACTTTCCGTTTTACCGATGAACCAGTCGTCATAAGAATAAAAAGGATGATCACCCGGAAATGCAACATATTTTCGTCCGGTGAAGGCGCGTGCAAGTTTTACAGCAGCAGTGATAACTGTTGATCCATTTTTGGCAAACTTCACCATTTCATGAATCCTTACAACTGAAAGAAACTTTTCTGCAGCTTCCATTTCGATGAATGCGGGTCGTTGAAAGTTAACCCCCAATTCAAGCTGCTTTCTGACTTTTTCCAGAATCGGCTCAAAAGCATGACCTAAACTCACTGAACCTAGTCCCATACTGCAATCCAGATATTTATTTCCTTCGATATCCCAAACCCACGCCCCCTTTCCTCTTGCAATAGCCGCTGGTGCATTCAAAGGAAATTGATCATCGCCCTTAGAGTATGTGTGAGCGCCACCAGGAATCAACCGATGGATTCGTTCTCTGAATTCATTGTTTGTCATGATATTTTTGCTTGACTGTTTATTCATTGTCTTTTGTTAAACTCTTTTTATATCCTTCATTGCGCTGGATATGCATATTGCGCTGGCGAACCTGCTCATCCGACAGGTAAAAGTCGGCATATTGTTTCCAATTTGCGTTCACACCCAATTCATCTACCATCGCCTGAATCACTTCTAAATCCGATGGCTCATCTAATGTCATTCGAACCATGCTGTAATCAGCTTCTTCGGTATAATTGACCGACTTAAATATTGTTCCTCCTTTAAGCGTTGAATTGCGCCATATGTATGGGGTGACGTGTTCACGATCCGAACGTAAAGTGGCTTCCTTCCAGGCCTTTTCCAATGCACTGAATTTGAATACTTCCACATCCTGTCCATCAGGAAAAACGGTAATAAAGCCATTGCTACCATAATCAGCACCCGATTGGATGGTGTTAGTGACTACATGATCAATCATTTTAGAATCAATCAAAGGACAATCGGATGTGATGCGAACAACATAATCAGGACGCTCATTCACCACGGTCTGATAAGATCGATCGAGTACATCTTCCAGCGACCCTTGGTAATACAATACTCCTTCGTTATTGCAAATTGCAGTTAATGCTTCGATACCCTGTTCATTCGTTGTTGCGACAATTAGTTTTGTGATGGTGGTTGATTTCAGAATGCGACGAATGTGCATGGCCAAAACACTCACCCCATTGATTTCTTTCAATACCTTTGCCGGCAATCGGGATGATCCTACTCTAGCTTGTGTGACTGCGATGATTTTCATTTCCAATTCACAGGACTTAATAATTCGGTTTCGCTAACACAAATTTCCTCAACTGCCGATATAAAATCGTTTGAAATTTGCAATTGAGTAATTTGCTTGAGGTTGTTTTGCAATTGTGCCGGAGTTTCAACTCCAATTAGCACTTTATCAATTTCGGGACGGGCCAAGGCATAAGCCATGGCGGCCATTTCCATAGTCATATTAAATTCTTGACAAATGTTTCCAAGTTGGCGAAGAAATGGAACCAAAGGATTCAACTTAACTGGTATTTCATCTTCCTTCATGAAAAACAAACCTTGAAGAAAGACTGACCTGACATGTATTTCTATTCCTTTTTCTTTGACTTTTTTGATACTTTCCCCTCTTTGGTACCAATTGTCGAGCATATTAAATGGCAATTGAATCAGGTTGATTTCAGGGAAATTCAATACATATTCCAATTCAACATTCGAATAAACAGAAATACCAATTCGTTTGATTAGACCTTCAGCTTTCATCGATTTCAAGTCATCCAAAGCTGAAACATTTTGTTTAAAGACATCCAGATGATGAAACATGAATCCATATAAAGAATCAACATTCATCACCTTAATATCTTCTATTAAACTGGACCTGACTTCGGTAGGTTGTTTGCCAGGCTTGAGTTTCGTTATTACATCAAACGATACGGATTGACCAGCATGATAATGACCGATAACTTGCTGCGCATTGCCATAGGATTCAGCCGTATCAAGCAACCGTATTCCACCCTCCCATGCTGAATGCAAAATTGCATTTGCAGTAGACTGGTTTGGTTGTCCGGTATGATTGTTAATCCCATAAGGAATTCCCAATTGCACAGTTCCCAAAATCAGCTTATCCGAAAGGTTCATGTATCTGTTGAGGGATTCAGCTTTTGTAAAACTGTAATATTGTTTCAATCACATATTGATGCTCCTCATCCGACATGGAAGGATACATTGGCAGACTCAAGCATTCCTGATAATATTTTTCAGCATGCGGCATATCGCCTTCTTTCCAGCCGAAACTGCGGTAATATGGGAACAAATGAGCCGGGATATAGTGTATCTGAGCAAAGATCTGATGTGTTCTGAGATAATTGTACAATGCAAGACGTTGAGGAGTGCGTATTACATACAAATGATATGCATGAGAAAATTGCTTATCTCCTTTCAATTCAAGTTGTGGACTCACAATTGCATGATGTCCATTGAATGCCTCGTCGTATTTCTTAGCAATTGCCTTTCGTCTTGCCAATCCCTTGTCGGCTACTTTCAATTGTGTTATGCCAAGGGCAGCTTGAAAATCGGTGATACGATAATTGTATCCAAGCTCCTGCATTTCCATGTACCAGCCGGGATATTGACCGCCATGTTCTGGTGTACCTGCAGCAAATTCAATTGAATTACTGAACTTTTGCTGATCACGGGTGATGCCATGAGTTCTAAGCATCATGATTCGATCGTATAATTCTATGTTATTCGTAGTGATCATGCCTCCTTCTCCGGTTGCAATATGTTTCACCGGATGAAAGGAATAAATGGCTAAGTCAGCATAATCACCATTACCTGAAATGATTGTTTTGCCTTTACTATCCTTGATCCATGCACCCGGAGCGTGACAAGCATCTTCAATAATCCAGCAACCAAATTCATCAGCAAGTTTTCGAAATGCTTCAATATTGACAGGGCGACCTGCAAAATCGACCGGTATAATTCCTGCGTAAGTTCGCTTGGGCGACGATTCCAACAATTGTCTCACTTTCACTAGGTCTAACAGAAATGTATCTGGATCAATATCTGAAAAAACAACTTCACCACCGCAGTATCTAATACAATTGGCTGACGCGGCAAAAGTGATTGGGGTGGTGATAACTTTATCTCCCGGCCTGACACCAAGTGCAATTGCCGAGAGATGCAAAGCGGCTGTACCGTTTGCGACAGCCACAGCATATTTGGCGCCAACATAATCTGCAAAAGCATTTTCAAATGCTGCAACTGTGGGTCCCTGAGTCAGGTGCTCCCCTTGTAAAACACTCACAACAGCTTCAATGTCATTATCCGATATGAACTGCTTTCCGTAAGGTATCACTTTCATAAGTTGATCTATTGAAATGAATGATATACGTGTTCACGTATCAGTTTCCGCAAGCTATCAACTGTTTCCCACTCTGTATTTTGATCAGAAGAGTAATTAAACCCTTTATCGACCAACTTGGCATTGAAGTGCTTGATATAATCTTCCAAATTGAATTGAGGCCCCTGAGGCAAAATCACAAAATATTTCCCAAGGTCATATGTGGTGAATGAATCCGAACTTGTAATCATTTCTTCATGGATTTTCTCGCCAGGACGTATACCAACAATTTCGCATTTACAATTTGGCCCAATAGCTTTAGCTACATCCGTGATACGGTAAGAAGAAATCTTAGGCACAAATAACTCTCCTCCCCAAGCCGTCTCCAGTGCGTGTAAGACCATATCAACACCACCTGATAGGGAAATATTAAATCGAGTCATATTGACGTCTGTAATTGGCAATACCCCTTCCTTTTTCTTTTGCAAGAAAAAAGGAATTACTGATCCATTTGAACCCATAACATTACCATATCGCACAACCGAGAATCGAATGTCCTTAGAGCCTCGAATATTATTAGCAGCAACAAATAACTTATCAGAGGCTAACTTAGTAGCACCATATAAATTTATCGGTGCGCATGCTTTATCAGTTGACAATGCGACCACTTTGCTAACCGAGGGAGATCCTAATGAAGATCTTATAACATTTTCGGCTCCGATAATATTAGTTTTTACACATTCATCAGGATTATACTCAGCAATATGAACATGCTTCATTGCGGCAGCATGTATCACATAATCTATATCGATAATGGCTCGTCTCAACCGGTCAAGATCACGTACATCTCCAATAAAATATCGCATACAAGGATAAGCTGACAAAGGAAATTCTTGTTCCATTTGATATTGCTTCTGTTCGTCCCTAGAGTAAATAACTAGTCTCTTGACCTTAGGCCAACGATTTAATATTGTTTTCACTAATGCCTTGCCAAGAGAACCAGTTCCGCCAGTTATTAGAATTGATTTGTTATTTAACATTAAATTAAAATTTGAATTTGCAGATAAAATAATCCAAAATTAAGGTTGGTCTTTATACTGAATAAACCAATCTACAAACTTTCGAACACCAATCTTAACACTTGTTGTCGGCTTGAAGCCGATGTACTTTTCCAGCTTATTGGCATCTGCATGTGTTTCAGGCACGTCACCTGCTTGCATATCAATGTAATTCTTAATTGCCGTTTTGCCAATACACTTTTCAAGTTCTGTAATATACTTTAAGAGTTTAACTGGAGAAGAATTGCCAACATTAAAAATATTATAAGGAACGCCATCCTCGTTGTTTTCTGGAGGCTTAAAGATTAACCTGAATATTGACTCCACAACATCATCTACATATGTGAAATCCCTAATCATTTCACCACGATTAAATACATTTATAGGCAACCCTTTTAGGATTGCATCAGCAAATAAATAAATGGCCATGTCGGGGCGACCCCAAGGACCATAAACTGTAAAAAAACGAAGTCCTGTAGCAGGTAAACCAAATAAATGAGAGTATGAATGAGCAAATAATTCATTCGCCTTCTTCGTAGCTGCATAAAGAGCCATAGGTTTATCTGTTTTTTGATCTTCATTTAGAGGCATTACTGCATTTAACCCGTAGACAGAACTAGTGCTTGCGTAAATCAAATGTTTTATTTTAGAATGACGAGCCCCTTCAAGAATATTTAGAAACCCATCTATATTACTGTGAGTATAAGCGAAAGGGTTATCGATAGAGTACCTAACGCCAGCTTGAGCAGCTAAATTAATCACACAATCAAATTTTTCAGCATGCATCAATTCAAGAATTGAATTGCAATCAGCTAAATCCAACCTAGCAAAACGATAATTTTTGTAGATACTACTTCCAATAAGTGGCGATTTTAACTCCCCATCACTTTGAAAAAAAGGATTAAAATTTGAAGAGCAATCGATGCCGTGACATCTTAATCTTGCTAACTTCAAATTTACATCGTAATAGTCGTTAATGTTATCAATGCCAACAACATCAAAACATTGAATCCTTAGAATTCGGTCCACAACATGAAAGCCAATAAAACCTGCACTTCCTGTAACTAAAATTTTATTCATTTAATTTATATTCACAACCTAAAATCTACGTTATTTTTTTTCATAAACCCTTTTATATCATAGACAATCCCATTTTGAAGTACTAAATCTCTAACACTAATATCCTTAAAAATATCATGTGCAACAGCAACAACTACTGCAGAATAATATGCTAATTGTAACTCATCTAATAATTCGATACCATAATCTGAAAAAATATCTTGACTATTAACCCAAGGATCATAAATTTCAACACCAATATGATAATTCTTTAGCTCTTTATAAATATCTGCGACCTTGGTATTGCGAAAATCCGGACAATTTTCCTTAAATGTGAAGCCCAAAATCAGAATTTTTGAATCATATACTTGCAAACCACTTTTTACCATTTTCTTGACAACTTCAGTAGCAATGTACTTACCCATGGAATCGTTGAGCCTACGCCCAGCTAATATTACTTCTGGGTGATGTCCAAGTTCTTGAGCTTTTTGCGCGAGGTAATAAGGGTCTACTCCAATGCAATGCCCCCCAACTAATCCAGGCCTAAACTTTAAAAAATTCCACTTTGTAGCAGCCGCATCTAGAACATCGTTTGTATCAATCCCCATCAAATTGAAAATCTTGCTTAGTTCGTTTACAAAAGCAATATTCAAATCGCGCTGGGCATTTTCAATTACTTTCGCCGCTTCAGCAACTTTTATGCTAGGAGCTTTATAAGTCCCTGCAGTTATAATACTTTTATAAAGCTGATCTACAAATTCTGCAACCTCAGGAGTTGAGCCACTTGTAATTTTTAAAATTTGGGTTACACTATGAGACTTATCGCCGGGATTTATGCGCTCTGGAGAATATCCGCAATAAAAATCTTTGTTAAACTTTAATAAGGAATTTGATTCAAGAACATGAACCATTTCTTCTTCAGTAACCCCAGGATAAACAGTAGATTCATATATAACAACATCTCCTCTTTTTAAAACTGAAGCCACTGTTTTACTAGCGCTGATTAAAGGAGTCAAATTTGGTCTATTGTGCTTATCTATTGGGGTTGGCACTGTGATAATATAAACATTACACTTTTCAATATCTATGATATTTTGAGTTAGCATCAAACCATTGCGCTTGTCAACACTGGAACTCAATACTGACTTCAAAAGACCATTATTCACTTCTAGCGTAACATCTAATCCGCTATTTAACTGATCAATCCGTTTCTTATTAATATCAAAGCCAATAACACTATATTTACTTGCAAAAGCAACCGCCAATGGTAATCCTACATACCCCATTCCAAGTATAGCTATTCTATTTCTTACATTTTCCATTAACTCAAATTTTTAGCTTAATGCTTACCTAACCCTGTAATATGCCCTATCAAGCAGTGTCATATAATGGATGAGATAAAAGTAATATGAATCAGAAACATACAGAAGGCTGTAGTATTAGCAAATTTTATTAAATAAGATTACAACTATTGAGTCTTCCAATACTAATGTAAAGATACCCCATCGACTGCATTTTAGCTACTTCAAACAAATTACGACCATCAAAGATTAGTTTGCTCGGGAAATGTTTTTCAATTCGCTGAAAATCGGGAGTCCTAAACTCACTCCACTCGGTAGCTATAATAAGTGCATTAGCGCCCTCTAGTGCTTCATAATGACTGGGGGCATAGCAAATTGCATCACCTAATGATTCCTTTACATGTTGCATCGCTTCAGGATCATAAGCAGTGATTGTAGCACCTTCGGCTATGAGCGCTGTAATGATTGATAAGGCAGGCGCTTCTCGTATATCATCTGTATTGGGCTTAAAGGCCAGCCCCCACAGGGCAAAATGTTTGCCGCTGATGTTACCGTTATAGTACGCCTTTATCTTTTCGACCAAGTGCAGCTTTTGAGCGGCATTGACTTTTTCTACGGCCTTAAGAATTTTAAAATCATATTGCACCTCGTCGGCCGATCGAACCAGTGCTTGCACATCTTTCGGAAAACAAGAGCCGCCGTACCCAATTCCAGAAAATAAAAATCGTTTGCCGATTCGGTCATCACTACCAATACCTCTGCGCACCATATCCACATCAGCTCCCATTTTTTCACAAAGCTGCGCAATCTCGTTCATAAATGAGATCTTCATCGCGAGAAAACTATTGGCCGCATATTTGGTGAGCTCCGAAGAGCGCTCATCCATAAAGATGATAGGATTCCCCTGACGCACGTACGGAGCATAGAGCTCACTCATTAATTTTTTTGCCCGCTCAGAAGTTGTACCAATCACCACCCGATCGGGTTTCATAAAATCTTCTACAGCCACCCCTTCGCATAAAAATTCCGGATTGCTCACCACATCAAATTCACCTTTGTAGTTTTTGGCGATGGCTTCTCTTACTTTATCCGCAGTCCCCACAGGTACCGTGCTCTTATTCACGATTACCTTGTAACCTTTCAAAAGCTTGCCTAATTCCTCTGCTACCCCCAACACATATTTGAGATCCGCTGCCCCATCGGCACCCGGCGGTGTGGGTAACGCTAAGAAAATAACTTCCGCTTCGTTTACCACTGAAGCAAGATCGGAAGTAAAGCAAAGACGCTCTTCTTTCAAATTGCGTAAAAAAATTTTCTCCAGCCCAGGTTCGTAAATAGTGATCTGCCCTGCAGAAAGTTTTGCAACCTTGGCTTTATCAATATCTACACAGACAACCATATTGCCGGTCTCCGAAAAACAAGTACCGGTAACTAAGCCAACATAACCCGTTCCTATAATAACTAAATTCATAAATTGGAATAATTCAAAACTGCACACTTATTTGCTCACCAACAGCATACATTTCTTTTAATTTTTCCCAGGATAACAATATAAGTAAAATCTACAATCAGTTATAAATGATTGGTTTAAATATTTGCGAATGAAAGCATATACACATCAAAGCACTGGACCACACTAATCCACCCCTACCCAATCAACTTCATACAAACACCCAACTCTTTTAATTTATCTTTTGTAAATTCTTTACTATTAAACAAGCCAACTCTAATTTTTTTATCAATTAATTTTTCTGTCTTTTCAATTAATTTATTTAGATAACTCCGATCGATGTCGCCAACAATTACCAAATCAAT
>SXGT01673625.1_pt1 | contig 29503 bp, 31 predicted proteins | sample 3176221 | NCBI WGS metagenome assembly SXGT01 (sample SAMN11356862, study PRJNA531348) | freshwater metagenome | isolation source: freshwater sample F1-120 | place: China: Fuxian Lake, Yuxi | collected 2017-12-25 | reverse complement strand
TGGATCGGCGCCCGCGAGCGTTGCGCCTCAGCCACCATGTGGACGATACGCGAGAGCATCGTATCTGCGCCAACGCGATCAGCTTCGATCACCAAGGCGCCAGTCTGATTGAGCGTGCCGCCGATAACACGTGCACCCGCTTCACGAGTGACGGGCATGGATTCGCCCGTGACCATCGATTCATCAATCGTCGAACGTCCATCGCGAACAATGGCGTCCACCGGCATCTTCTCACCTGGGCGTACCCGAAGGCGATCTCCGACGGCAATCTGGTCAAGAGAAACCTCTTCCTCGATCCCATCCTTGATGCGCCGAGCAGTCTTAGGCGCAAGGTCGAGCAGTGCGCGAATGGCGCCTCCCGTTTGCTCGCGCGCCCGCAGCTCCAGCACCTGTCCCAAAAGCACAAGGACAGTGATCACCGCAGCCGCTTCGAAATAAACCGCGACCTGACCGTGCGCATCACGAAACTCGGGGGGAAACAGGCTTGGCCCCAAGAGCGCGACAACGCTGTAAACCCACGCAACGCCCGTACCGAGCGCGATGAGCGTGAACATGTTGAGGTTGCGCGTCTTGAGCGATTGATAGCCTCGCTCGAAGAACGGAAAGCCCGCCCACAGCACGACGGGTGTAGCCAATAGAAATTGAAGCCACGGATTCCACATCGCCGGCACGATATGATCAATGCCGAACAGATGCCGGCCCATCTCGAGCACCAGAACCGGGGCCGCCAGCGCAGCGCCAACCCAGAAGCGGCGCGTCATATCGATAAGCTCGGGATTGGGACCCGCGTCAGCAATCGGCGTCATCGGCTCGAGCGCCATGCCGCAGATCGGGCACGAGCCAGGGCCGTCCCGCACGATTTCGGGGTGCATCGGGCATGTCCACTTCGCGCCCTTTGGCGCGTCCATCGATGCCGTGGGTGTTGCATGGTTGTGTCCGTGTGCGTGGCACGCCCCATGCGCCGCCTCTGGCTCAATCTTGGCGCAGCACGAATGCGAGACCTTAGGCTTGACGTATTTCTCAGGCGTAGCCTGGAACTTGGCTTTGCAGCCGGCGCTGCAGAACAACACGTCTTCGCCGTTGTGCGACAGCCGATGCGGCGTATCCGGTTTAACAATCATGCCGCACACGGGGTCGCGCAGTTCAGCGGCTGGGTGAGCGTCGTGTCCGTGGTGATGATGGGCGTCCATGTTGTGCTCGCGAGCTTGCTCGCGCTCCTGATTTCACTTGCCCCAGAGCCTGCACCTTCCCACAATTGGAAGGTCAACACGGAAATTTAGGTTCGATCCCATGAACATAGGGCAAGCATCCGAACAAACGGGTGTGTCGGCCAAAATGATCCGCTATTATGAGAGCATTGGCCTGCTCCCATCGGCGGCGCGGCGCGCAAATGGCTACCGGGATTATAGCGACCAGGACGTCGCCGTGCTTCAATTCGTGCGCCGCACCCGCGATCTCGGCTTTTCACTGGAAGAAGTCTCGGCCCTGCTCGCCCTCTGGAGCGACAAGAAGCGCCCTTCACGCGAAGTGAAGCGCCTAGCGGAAACGCACATCGCCGATCTCGAACGCCGGATGCGCGAGATGCGCGCCGTGATGAAGACGCTTCGCCAACTCGCACAGCATTGTCACGGCGACGAGCGCTCCGATTGTCCTATCCTGGACGACCTCGCAAAGCCGCGTGCAGCGAAGGCGAAGAAGGTGCGCCGCCGCTGACTTCGCCCTTGAACGTTTAATACTGAGGCGCCGGCGCTCCGGCGCGCATCTCCGCGCAGTGGCGCATCATGTCCTCATGGCTCATGCCACCATGCTCCGCCGGATCATGGTTCGTGGCGTCATGGCCGGCTCGGCCTTCGTGTTGCTCCATCATCTGACAATGACGCATCATCTCCTCATGGCTCATCGCGCCATGGCCCATGTCTTGCGCGGTGGCGCAGCCGCTCAGCACGGCGAGGGACGCCAGCGCAGCCATCCAGCTCATTTGCATAATCTCTCTCCTGATCAATCGCGCGCCGGATAGCGCGCGAGTATTTTAGCGGGCGCCGTCGCCCGAGAATGAAATGACCGCGAAGGCGTCACGCCGGGCTAAGCTATCGGCATACCCAGAAGGCAAGCCCTCGAACGCCCGCAGGCCGCATCTCGACGCGCATCGTGTCGTCCAGCGGAACGTGACCTTCGATGGCGAAACATGCGACGTCGCGGTATGAAAAAATGCAAGATTCTTTGCTTCATGCGTCGCTCGGAGGTCTTCTCCCCTCTATACGCAGCCGAAACGCCATCCCCTCCTCAAACCCTGTGAGGGAAATTGAACGCTGTCGCGTACATGGGTGCGCAGGGTAGAGAGTAATCGAATGCGAACCGACCTTGATGAAATGCTTACCGCTTGGCGTAATCGCCGGGGATCAGTCGATCTAAGCCAACTCGAACCGCGTGTTTGGGCCGCCATCGCTGCGTCCCGCGCTCCTGACGGCGCGGGACTATTCAGCCTCCGTGCGGCATTTGTAGCGGCGATTATGATTGCGGGCGTCGCCGCCGGCGCTGCCTCGAGCACCGCGCCGGCGGTAGCCTCACCGTTCTCTGTGCATTCGCCCTACGCGCCATCCACACTGCTTGAAGGCGCGCCGTGAAGCTCTCCTGGCAAGGCCTGATGCTTACAGCATTGGTCGCCTTCGCTGCTGGCGTAGGCGGGGTGTGGATTGGAATGTACGCATTCCACAAGAACACTCCCGGACTTCATGAAACCCTCCACGAGCGCCTCGATTTGACGACTGAACAACTCGGCCGCATCGAGACTATTGAATCTGAGTTCGCAACCCGCCGCCAAGCGCTTGAGCATGAGATGCGCGCGGCCAATGCGGACCTTGCCGCAGCCATTCGTGCTGAACATGGCTACGGTCCTGGCGTCACCGCGGCGATCGCGCGCTTCCATCACGCCATGGGCGAGCTTCAATCAGAAACAATCCGCCATGTGTTTGCCATGCGCGAGGTGCTAACAGCGGATCAACAGGCGATCTTCGACTCTACAGTCATCGAATCGTTGACTACCGAAGAGCAATGAGCGGCGCCGACGAGCGCAGCGACGCCGCGCTTGTCGCGGCTGTCCTCGCCGGGGACGAACTCGCATTTACGCAGCTCATGCGCCGCCATAAGGAAGACCTCTATCGCTTCGTATGCGCCTATTCGGGCGATACTGGTGAAGCTTTAGATATTGTGCAGGACAGTTTTGTGGCGGCGTGGCGGGCGCTTGGGAGATTCGACCGACAGCGCTCATTTGGGATTTGGCTCAAACGAATTGCACTCAATAAATGCCGTGATTGGCGAAGGCGCCGGACAGTGCGTCAGTTCTTCTATCGCGCCGAGGACATCGACCGGCCGGGCCTTGAAATCAAGCAACCGGACGCTGCCGGCAACGATCGGGAAGAAACATTCGCGCGATTGGATGGCGCCATTGCAACGCTGCCAGATGCGCTAAAGGCCCCGCTGCTACTCTGGCTCACCAGTGACGCGTCCTACCGAAGTATCGGCGAGGCTCTGGGGCTTACAGAAAAGGCTGTCGAGGTGCGCATATATCGCGCCAAGCGCGCGCTCGCCGAGATTCTGAGCAACTAGAATTTACCCAAATTAGCCTGAGGGGTTTCCCAAGCCGCTGCGTACTAAACTCGACGAGGCGGTGATTTGCGGGATTTGGAACACATTCTGGCCTGCCCTGAAACGGGAGAACGCCTCTGGCTGTCACCAGCTGGCGATACGGTGGCGACAACGGCAGGAACGCACGTATATAGCGTCCGCAACGGCGTTGTGGAACTCCTCCCGGGTAAAGCGTTCACGAATGAGCATGTTCGGGAGTTCTACGATGAAACCGGCTGGTCTCAGTCCGAGGACGGGTCCTTCGGGGACACGCTAGCATTCGTCGACACACGCGATGCGCCGCTGGCGTTTACCCGCCGCTGTATGCGCCACATCGGGCGCCACTTCCGGCGAGGCGGCGAGCTGCTGCTTGATGCAGGCAGTGGTCCGATCCCGCATGATGAATTGTTGGCGTACGGCGACCGATACGCCCGACGCATTTGCGTCGATCTTTCGGTGGCGGCGTTGCAGGCCGCAAGACGAAAAGTTGGCGATCGCGGCGTCTTTCTGCAAGGCGATCTTACCGAACTGCCGATTCAAACAGGCACAGTGGACGCAGCGACGTGCAATCACGTCATCTATCAAATACCGGACCCTGATCTACAAAAGCGCGCGTTCCTAGAGCTTTGGCGCGTGCTGAAGCCAGGTGGTTTTGCTGTCGTCGTCTATTGGTGGGAGACTGCCCCGCTCGCATGGCGGATAGAACGCTTCCTGCAGTTGTTCGGCGCTAAGCCTACAGCGCTGACCACGGTCGATGAGGGGCCGTCGGATGGGCCGGTTCATGCGCCACAATCGCTTAGATGGTTTGAAGCACAGCCGTGGCCCTTTCAGTATCGCCTTGAGCCGTATCGCGTCGTGACGAACCACTTCATGCGCCGATACGTCAAAGACGATTTTCGCGGCCGCGCTCTGCTAAGCGCCCTCGGCGTGCTGCAGCGTATCGCCCCCACTTATTGCGGCAAATACGGCGCGATACCCGCCATCATCATTCACAAAGACTGATATCTCTATGGCCGTTCCGCGAGACCAAACAGGAGCGCTTGGGTTCGGTTGCGCACGTCTGCTCGAAAAGGCCAGCGCGCGCGAAGGCGAACGCTTGCTTGAGGCGGCTTTTGGCTGCGGCATATCCCACTTCGATGTGGCTCGGTCCTATGGAGACGGACGCGCAGAGCAGATCCTTGGCCGAGTCGCCCGACGCCACCCGGGCCGCGTCCGCATTTTCACCAAAGCTGGGATCGATCCTCCCAGCGGCATTGAGCGCTTCGCACGCAAACTAACGACTCCTCTTGGGCGCGGACGCAAGCTGGCGGAGCATCGGCCGAGCCGGTTCCACCCAAATCAGGTCGCGATGTCCGTGCTCAAGAGTTTGAAAGCGCTTCGTACACCTGAGGTAGACGCTCTGTTACTGCATGATTGCTCGCTGCAAGACCTTTCCGAGGAACTCCTGCACCTCTTACAGACCTTGTCACGACGAGGGGTTATCGGGGCCTTTGGTATCGCCACTTCAGTGCAATCTGCAGCTTTGATCTACCAGAAGGCGCCCGCATTCTGTTCCATCGTGCAGATACCAGACGATGGGGTAACGCCGCTGCCAGTGGTGCAAGGACATTTGATCACGCACTCATTCTGGCGGAGCCAAGAAGAAAACTACGACAATCAGCTCATCAGCGCACTGCGGAGAAATTCGCGTGGGACGGTGCTGTTTTCTTCCCACAACCAGGAACACATTAGGCGCAATTCGCAACTGGCGAGTTGGGACGATTCAACTTTGGGCTTACTCGATCGCGGGTGAGGGATTGTTGAGCTGGATACGTAATTAGGGATGGGTGCGCGCTGAACTTGGATTTCGGCGCTTGACCTTCCAACGATGGGAAGGTGCATAAACCTATCGTGCTTGCGGTAAGGAGTTCATCGTGGCGATAGAGCGCCGGACACTATTGAAGGCCATTGCGGGTGGCTCAGCGTTCGCTGGGGCGCAGGCCATCTTTCCAGCATGGGCGCAAACCGGATCACGCGGAATCGCGCCGACGCTCGCCACCCTTAGCGGGCCCGACATCGCGCTTCGCGTCGGTCACTCGCCTTTCAACGTCGGAGGCCGCACCGGCCACGCCATAACCGTCAACGGCACGCTGCCAGCGCCGCTCATTCGACTTCGTGAGGGTCAGCACGCGCGACTCTCCGTCACCAACACGTTGGATGAAGACACCTCGATCCATTGGCACGGCATCTTGCTCCCATTTCAGATGGACGGCGTGCCCGGCATCAGCTTCCCCGGCATCCGTCCGGGCGAAACCTTTGTCTATGAATTCCCGGTGCGCCAGTCAGGCACCTATTGGTATCACAGCCATTCGGGCCTGCAGGAAGCGATGGGCCATTTCGGGCCGATGATCATCGATCCCGCCGGCGCCGATCCCGTGACGTACGACCGCGAGCATGTGATCGTCCTCTCCGATTGGAGCTTCCTGCACCCGCACGAAATCCTGCGCCGCCTCAAAGCAAGTCCCGGCTACTTCAACCAACAACGCACGACTGTCGCAGGCCTGCTCTCCGGCGAAGACCGCATGAGCGCTTCCGAGCGGCGCATGTGGGCTGAGATGCGTATGGACCCGCGTGACATCTCCGACGTGACCGGTTCGACCTACACCTATCTTGTCAACGGCCACGGACCTCAAGAGAACTGGACAGGCTTGTTTGAGCCTGGCGAGCGCGTACGTCTGCGGATCATCAACGCCTCAGCAATGACAAACTTTAACGTCCGCATTCCCGGCCTGCCGATGACGGTCGTGCAGGCCGACGGCGAGAACGTGCGACCGGTTGAAGTTGATGAATTTCAGATAGCGGTTGCCGAAACGTATGATGTGATCGTCAATCCGCGCGAAGATCTCGCTTACGCGATCGTTTCAGAAGCCGTGGATCGCTCTGGCATGGGGCGCGCAACGCTTGCGCCGCGACTTGGCATGAGCGCGGAAGTCCCCCCGCTCCGCCAAGTCCCCAATCTCACCATGCGCGACATGGGCATGGATATGGGCGCCATGGATCACAGCGCTGGCGGCGTGGACCATGGATCGATGGATCATGGCGACATGAACATGCGCGACCGCTCGCTCGCGCCTCCGAATATGGCAGTGGGTGTGGGCGTACAAAGCATTTCGCCGATGCCGGAGAACCGACTGGCCGAGCGTCCGCTTGGGCTGGAGAACGAGCCTCACCGCGTCCTCGTCTATACCGATCTTGTCTCGCTTAATCCCAACCGTGACACGCGCCCACCCTCGCGAACGCTTGAGATCCATCTCACCGGCAATATGGAACGCTATATGTGGGGCTTCGACGGCCGCCGCTTCAGCGAAATCGTCGAGCCTATCCGCTTCGAGCGCGACGAGCGTGTGCGCGTCACACTCGTGAACGACACGATGATGCAGCATCCGATCCATCTGCACGGACACTTCTTCGAATTGGTCAATGGTCACGCTGGACATCAACCCCTGAAGCACACCGTGAACGTCGCGCCAGGCGGACGTCTGTCCTTCGATCTCACAGCGGACGCGCCTGGCGATTGGGCGTTTCACTGCCACATGATGATGCACATGCACTCCGGCATGTTCAACGTCGTGACCGTACGTCCTCTCGATGGCGTCGCATCATGAGAATGATCGCCGCTTTCGTTGCGCCGTTGGTTCTGGTCGCGGTAATGCCCGCCGCCGCCCAAGATCACGCGCAGCATGAGACGCCCGCACCCGATCCACACGCCGGCCACGAAACCACGCCCTCTCCGCAATCGACGCCGGCCATTGCAGGCGATGCGCAGGCCAACGCCGCGGACCTCTACTTTGACGCCGCAGCGATGGCTCGGGCGCGGCAACAATTGATCGCCGAGAATGGCGGCATGCGCACACACGCCATCATCGTCGAACGCTTAGAGGCGGGCTTCAACGACGATAGCGCAACCTATGCCTGGCACGCGCAAGGCTGGTACGGCGGCGACATTCATCGCTTTTGGTGGAAATCCGAAGGTGAAGGCGCGTTCGAAAATGAACTCGAAGACGCCGAACTTCAGCTTCTCTATAGTCGCGCGGTAACGCCTTATTTCGATCTTCAAGCCGGCGTCCGCCAAAGCTATCTTGAGGGCGAGGATCGTACCGATCTCGTGCTCGGCGTTCAGGGCCTTGCGCCCTATTGGTTCGAAGTAGGCGCAGCGGCGTTTGTCTCGACCGAAGGGGATGTGATTGTGCGCGCGGAAGCGGAGTATGACCTTCGCCTCACGCAAAGGCTCATCCTTCAACCAAGCGCTGAACTCAATTTTGCGGCGCAAGATATCCCCGAGCTCGACATAGGCGCGGGCTTCACCGACGCCGAAGTCGGCTTGCGGCTGCGTTACGAGTTCAGCCGGCGCTTTGCACCCTATCTCGGTATCGAATGGTCGAGCGCTCTCGGCGAAACCCGCGACATTCGCGAATCGCGCGGCGAAGACACCCAATCCACGCGCGCAGTCATTGGTTTGCGCGCGCTCTTCTAATATTAACGGAGAAATTCATGTCCAAACTTCCTCTCATGCTCGGCGCGGTGCTTGCACTCTTTGCAACCGCGCCGCTGGCGTCGGCACAGCACGATCACGGCGGCCACGGTGCGCACAGCGCCGTTCAGACCAATCCGGCGGACGGTGCGATGGGCGCGGCTCCGGAAACGTTCAGCGCCACATTCGAACATCCGATGCGCTTGACCGGCCTCGTCATCACGCCAAGAGGCGGCGATCCCATCGCCGTGACTATTCCTGTGGGCGACGCCGCGACGTCCGTGAGCATCGTGCTGCCGCGCCTGGCGCCCGGGAATTACACATTTGCCTGGACCGCGAGCGGCGCCGACAATCACACCATGACCGGCCGCGTCCGCTACATGGTGCATTGAGCGGCCTGGAGGAACCCAAATGAAACGCCTCTTCCTGGCGCTTGTCGCGGCCTCGCTGCCGGTTGCTGCTGCGCCGGCGCTCGCGCACACCGCCGTGCGCGAAACTAGCATCGCAGACAACGCCACGCTGTCTGCGCCGCCAGCAACCTTCACGGTGACGTTCTCCGCCGCCACAGGATTGGCCAGCGTGACGCTGACCAACGCGGCCGGACGCGAGGTCGTGCTCGACTATACGCCCCCGCGTACTCGAGCCGCAGCGTTTACGATCCCGCTGCCGACGCTGGCGCCCGGCGCCTACACGATCTCTTGGCGAACGATGGCCAGCGACGGTCATGTCATGCCAGGCGCTGTCCGATTCACGGTCACTGGGTAGTGGAAGCCGATCCCCTCGCGCTCGCGCTGTTTGGGATCAAGCTCGGGCTCAATGGATCTGCCTTGCTGGCGACAGGGCTTGCTCTGCACGCGAGCTTGAACATTATCGCACGTGCTGACTATTCACGCACGCTACGTATCGCGACCTTTGCCAGCGTGATCGCGCTGCTCTTTGCCGTCTTTCGATTAGGGCTGGCGAATGTTCAATTGGGTGGCGGCAGTGCACTTCTCGATCCCGCGACGTTGTCATGGACGTGGCCAGCGCTCGGCCCAAGTTTGACGGCGACCGCAATCGGCGCTGTCGCGCTCTCAATCGGGTTGTTGCTGCGATGGAAGATCGCCGCCGGGATCGGCGCCGTTGCGCTTGCCGCCTCGTTTGGGCTGACAGGACACAGCCAAGCCCTGGAATCTCCGGGCCTCGCGCCATGGGCCGCAACCTTTCACGTGCTGATCGCCGCGTTCTGGATCGTGGGGCCGTTGACACTTTGGCCTGTGCGCAATCTTGACGACACAACGCTCAATGCGCGCGTGACTCGCTTCTCCAACATCGCGATCGCCGCCGTTCCACTCTTATTCTTGGTTGGACTTTGGCTCGCGCTTCTTCTCGCCGGCGGCTGGTCGGCGCTGTTGACGAGTCTCTACGGCCAATTGCTACTCGCCAAGCTTGGCGCAGCCACCGTCGCTCTGACGCTCGGCGTTTACAACAAAACGATTGTTGCGGCGAGATTGCGCACAACTCCAGAAGCCGGACGGCGCGCGCTCAAACTAACGCTTGGCGTCGATGCCGTTCTTTTTCTGATTGCGCTCTGCGCCATCGCCGTAGCGACCAGCTTGACGGGTCCGCCGTCGCCTTAGAATTTTCGACTGGGGGAGTTTTCATGTCGCTCGCACGCCTTGCATCCTTCGTCCACAAGTGGCTCGCTTTGCTCGTCGGCGTTCAGATCGTGTTTTGGGTCGTCAGCGGGCTCTTCTTCACGCTGATCCCTATTCAGCAGATACGAAGCGAGAACTTGATCCGACCCGCACAGGCTCAAACAATCGACACCGCAACGTTGGCATCGCTGGCGAGCTTGCGCGGAGACCAAAACGCGCTGCCCACGAAGCTTACGATCGAGAACCGCCCTATAGGCCAAGTCGTCGTCGCCGAATTCGGCGACCAGTCGCCGATCCTCTTCGACGCCGATACACTCCAGCGCGTTTCACCGTTCAACGCAGAGCAAGCCAGCGCCGTCGCGCGCGCACACGTTACATTGGTCTCTGAACCAACAGATGTGACGCTCGTGACGAGGGAGTCTGCCGAATACCGCGGCGCGCTGCCCGCATGGCGCGTGCAATTCCCAGACGGCGGCTTGTCGGTCTACGTCGCGCAGAACACGGGGGCGGTCACCGCGCGACGTTCTGATCTGTGGCGCGTGTACGATACGCTTTGGGCGCTGCACATCATGGACTGGCAAAACCACGAAGACTTCAATCACCCGCTGATCATAATCGTCACAGTGATCACTCTTCTCTCGGTAATCGCCGGCATTGTGCTCATACCGTATCGCCTCCGCATCCGATCGCGCTCGAAAACGCCGTAAGCCTGCACCAATTTCTACAGAGTTGCCCAGCCTCAGAAACGCGACGGTCGGTGCGCAATGTCCGCATTCGGGGGCGAAGCGGACGCTTCGCGAACAGGAGGCAACGGCAGCATAGGGCCAATTGTGGCCATGCGCACGCATCACCGCGAAGGTCCGCTTCGGGGCGGTTCCGCGCCACTCGCCACGTCCGCTCCTGCCCCAGAGAAGACGTCAGTCCTGAAGCAGCTTGGTGGGATGAACCCCGAGACAGTTTGCCAGCCGAACCATCACCATGAGACTTGGATTTCGGCGACCTCGTTCGATGCCGCGCAGGTAGGTCACGTCGATCTCAGCGTCGCCCGCGAGCTCTTCCTGGCTCAGGCCGCGTCGCTTCCTGAGCTTCAGAACGTTGCCGCCTACGATGGCCCGCCAGTCCATCGACAGACTGAACGGGACAACGACTATAGTCACCAGGGACTATAGTCCCTATACATGTAGGGCCTGTTCGTTTTGCTTGGAGGGCGGAGTGGTAACCGCCAATGTGGCATGTGCCGCGGAAGCAAATCTCGCGCAAGTTGGTGCGAGTATTCTGGCGCGCGTGTATGAGTCAGAGCACGCCACCGACTTCGCCATCGCCCTCTCGCCGAAGCGTCTAGCCGTCATCCGCTGCGTGGAGAGTGCGACTGAGGAACATCACACCGCTTTAGCAACAATGTTGACTGAGGGCGACTTCGTCTGGGCAGGACTGGTCTATGGCGAGCGCGATGGAGTGGAGACTGCCGGTCTGGTCGAGACCTTCCATGTGAGCGAACTCGATTCATTGGTTGCTCGTCTTCAAGAACTCCGGGAGGCGTTCGGTGAAGCCGGCTGATCTTGCCCGCCTCTTCGCCACCGAGGCGCCTCGCCTGATCCGGCGCTTGGCGCGCTGGCGCGGCCGGGTAGCGGCCGAAGATGTGGTGCAGAGCGCGTTTCAAAGGATGCTTGAGACGGATATGGCCAAGATCGAAAACCCGAAGGCCTATCTGGCGCGTCTGGTGCGCAACCTGGCAGTCGACGAAGTGCGCCGCCAGGAGCGAGCGCGGGTGGCTTCGGTGAGCGACGAAGAACTAGAACAGCTCTTGGCCGTTAAACCTTCCCCGCATGAGCGGGCCGATCTCTCACCAGAGGAGATGATCATTGCCGGCGAGCGCTTTGCGCATATGACGGCTGTGGTGCTGGCGCTGCCGCGGCTGGAGCGTCTTTGCCTATTATTGCACAAGTCCGCCGGGCTTTCGCACAAGCAGATTGGCGAGCGCTTGGGCGTTTCCCAACATAGCGTGCCGCGCTATCTCGCCCGCGCTCTGGCGAAATGTGCTAAGGCCTTGGCCGCCTTCGACGAGGGCGCGCTCAAAGAGATCTCGAATGGATTGGGGACCAAGGGCAAGGATTGAGCGCGAGGCCTCCAAATGGGTGGTGCTCATCGACAGCTCGGACCTCGACGGCCCAGCCGCCGCCCAGTTTCGCCACTGGCTGGCGAAGTCCCCCGATCATCGGCGCGCCTTTCAGAAAGCGAGCCGCATCTGGTCCGATCTTGATCAGCTGAGCCGCCTGCGCCGCCATCCGGAAATCAGGGCACTGTTAGCGGCCGCGGACGACGAGGCGGCCGCGGCGGCGGCTGGACGCAATCGGGCGAGCGCAGCCGGGATTGGAGGTCATGGGACGGGTCTTGACCGGCGCGCGATGCTTGCGGGCGCTGGCGTTGGCGCGCTTGCCCTTGGCGCTGGCGGCTATTTACTCGCGGGGGCGGCTAACGCGCAATCGTTTGAGACCGGCGTCGGCGAGCGGCGCGATGTCACTCTAAAAGACGGCACGACGATCTCGCTCAACGCTGACACGCGCGTCGAGGCGCATGTAAGTACACGCAGCCGCGGCGCCCGCATTGCGCGCGGCGAGGCGCTGTTTGCGATCGCCGGCGACGATGATGCTGTCGCATTCGAAATCTCAGCACCCGGCGCCGGCGTCGAGGCTGCACGTGGCCAAGTGCTTGTGAAAGTGCTTTCGAACGGCGTACGCATCAGCTTGATGTCGGGCGCCGCGCGCGCCTATCAGCGGGGATTTTTTGCCTCTGCTGCGCAGGTCGAGCTCAGCGCCCGCAGCGAACTTGAGTTCGCCAGCGGCGCGATCAACGTCACCAACGCCGACGATCCGCTCTTAGCGCAGCGCACACTCTGGCGCGAGGGACGCCTCGTCTTCGACAACACCCGGCTCGAAGAGGCGGTCGAGGACGTCTCGCGCCAGACCGGCGCGCAATTTGCGTTTGACGATCCCGCCTTGGCCGAGCTGCGCATTGGCGGCGTCATCGATGCGCAGGACCTGGAGGGTTTTCTTGCCATGCTGCGCCTGAACCTTGCCATCGAGGTGCAACGGGACCGCGGCGGAATCATCGTCCTCAGCGCAACGACGACGACGGGGCTTTAGCCCCGGGCGCCGGGCGCGGCCTTCTAAAAAATATTTCCATGCGGCCTGCGAATCTTGCCCGGCCAGAGCGTCCTTCCCTTTGCACAGCCGCCGATTGAGAGCGGCGATGGGGGAAGAAGATGGTGGATGTTTTGGCGCGCGCGCGCCGCGATGGTCTGCGCTCGGCGCTTGCTCTGGCGTTGACGACGGTATCTGGCTTTGCTCTTACTGCGCCGGCCGCGGCTCAGCCGCTTTCTGCGCGGACGAACGCCGCGCTGGTCGATTACGACATACCGGCGCAGCCGCTGGCCTCAGCCCTGCTGGCGTTCGCTGACCAATCCGGCCTTCAGATTCTCTATTCGCACGAGGACGTCGAAGGATTTGTCTCTCGTCCTCTCCATGGAAGATTTTCGCCTGACGCGGCGCTCGTCTTGATGCTGCCGCCGGGCGCGCCGCGCATCGAAATCGATGGCGGCCAAATCATCATGTCAGACTCTTCGCGCCCACCACCCCCGGGGGCAGGAGCGGCGTCCGCGGGCGATGAACTCGTCGTCACCGGAACACGAATCCGGGGCGCAGCGCCCGCGGGCGCCAATGTCATCGTCATCAATCGCAATGCGATCGACCAAACGGGGCGCTCTACGCTCGCCGACGTCATGCAGACGCTGCCGCAGAATTTCTCCGGCAGCCAAGGTGAAGGGACGCAGACCAACACCACGGTCGCAGGGCGCAACATAGCCTTCGCCTCAACTGTCGATCTGCGCGGCCTCGGCGCAGACGCGACTTTGACTTTGGTCAATGGACGCCGCCTTGCCCCGGCTGGCTTTGGAAATTTTGTCGATATCTCGGCCATTCCGCTCGCCGCCGTCGAGCGCATTGAGATTTTGGCTGACGGCGCTTCCGCCACTTACGGCTCGGACGCCGTTGGCGGTGTCGTCAACATCATTCTCAGACGTGATTTTGACGGCGGCGAATTGAGCGCCCGCTATGGCGACACCTGGTCCAACGACGCGGCGGAATATGGCTCCGCCTTTGTCGGTGGCCGTAGCTGGCGGACGGGCCACCTACTCGCTGGTCTTGAGGTGCGCGAACGTGCAGCGCTCGCCGCCCGCGATCGCGCTTACGCCGCCAACAGCGATCTGCGTCCCTTCGGCGGATCCAACTTTTCCACCAACCAGGGTAATCCCGGCACTATCACGCGCATCGGCGCCACCGCCGTCACCTACGCTATCCCCACCGGCCAGAACGGCGAGACACTCACTGAGGCGGATCTCCTGGCGGGCGTTATCAATTATCGCAATGCACAGGCCGACGATGATCTCCTACCCCGGCAAGAGAGCGCCTCTCTCTTTGCGAGCTTCGAACAGCAACTCGGCGCGTCGGTGACGTTCTATGCTGAAGCACTCGCCAGCGAACGCGATGGATTTTTGCGCGACACCCAGCTTGGCACGACGCTGATTGTCCCTGAGAGCAATTATTATCGTCAACTCAACGGACTCTTCCTAGGGCAAGGCAATCTCTCAATCGCCTATTCCATGGCGCAGGATCTGGGACCGACCTTTACCGACACGAACTCGAGATCGCTCTCTGCCGTGGCGGGGGTTCGCTCTGATTTCGGGTCGTGGCGCCTCGACGCGAGTGCGGCGCTTGGCGCTCACAACGACCGACAGGCCTTTCGCAATGTGTTCGACTCAACCGGCATCAACGCTGCTCTGGCGAGCGGCGATATCGCCACCGCCTTCAACCCCTTCTCTGACGGTTCTAATACGCCCGCCTCTGTCTTGCGGACATTGCGTCTCAGTCAGATCACCGAAAACGATTCTGATATCGTCGCCTACAATCTCCGCGCCGACGGGCCGGTGCTGCGTTTGCCGGCCGGCGAGGTGCGCGCCGCACTCGGCGCCGAGCGGCGCTGGGAGGCGTTCTCGATCGAGCGCGTTAATATCTACGGCTCCGGCGCCACGGCGATTTCCCCCACCTTTCGTCCCGGCGAGCGCACCATCGATGCAATCTACGCCGAAGTACGGATCCCGCTCGCTTCGGCGGAGTTCGGACTGCCGCTCGTACACGATGTCGCTTTGTCGCTTTCGGTTCGCAACGAGACCGCGGACACGTTCGATGCGACGACGCCAAAGATCGGCTTGACCTGGGCGTTCTCTCCAGATCTGGCTCTGCGCGCCAGTTGGGGCCAATCGTTCAAGGCGCCGCAATTCAACCAGACGCTGGGCGACATCACCGCCACCTATGCCTCTGCTCCGCCCTTCATCGATCCGTTCGCAGACGATGGCTCAACCGGCGTTCTCTTTCTCGGCGGCGCCAATCCAGACCTTGCGCCAGAGGAAGCCGACAGCTGGACGGCGGGCTTGCATTTCACACCGCGCGCATTCGCAGGCTTCAGCCTCAGCGCCACATATTTCGATATCGATTTTACCAATAGAATATCATTTCCCACCGACATCATAACCGCGATCCTCAACCCCGGCGCCTTTGCGCAATATCTCATTCGCGATCCGACCCCCGAACAAATCGCCTATTACCAATCCCTCCCGGTCTCTATCGTCGGCAGCCTGCCGCCCGAAGGCGTGGAGCTTATCTTTGACGCGCGGCTGACCAACCTCGCCGCCTTGCGCGTCCGCGGCGTCGATCTCGATGTGCGGCAAAGCTTCGAGCTCTTCGGGGGCGAAGCTTCGCTCTTCCTCACGGCGAGCGGCCTTCTTCAATATGAGCGGCAGGCCAACACTTTGGCGCCGCCCGTCGAGGCGCTGAACACGCTGTACAATCCTATCGACTGGCAAGGACGTCTGGGCTTCAGTTGGCGCGATGAAAATTGGTCCGCTTCCGGCGTCATCAACTACACCAATGGCTATCGCAACACACTGACCAGTCCGGCCACTGACATTGATCCATGGACGACATTGGATTTGCGTCTGACGCGCACTTTCGGTGAGCGCGACGCTCCGTTTGAAATCGGGCTCAACGTCCGCAACGCCTTTGATGAAGATCCGCCGTTCGCCAATACTCCGATCGGCATCGGCTTTGACGCCGCGAACGCGTCACCGATTGGCCGCTTCGTTAGTCTGCAATTGCGCAAAAGATGGTAGTCGCACATTGGCTTTTTGCGGCGGCGGCGCTCGCCTTGGTATTGGCTCGCCCTGCCCACGCCGCGTGCGATACCGCCGCCGCCGATCTCATGAACCTGACAGAGATCGGCGGCTATCGCGACGGGCTTTCGCTCTCGCCTGACGGCGCGCACGTCGCCTTTGCGACGCGCCGCGTCAACTGGGCGCAAAACGATGTTGATCACACAATCAGCATTGTGCCGACGCACGGCGGCGATGTGCGCCATCTGGCCGAGGCGGGGGGTGTCATTCTGAGCCAAGCCAATGGGCGGACCAATGGCGCGGCGCTCGACCGCGTTCCGCTCTGGTCACCTGACAGCCAATGGCTGGCCTATTTGGTCAAGCAACGTGATCACGTCGAATTATGGCGTGTCCGTGTAACGGGCGGTGAGCCGCAGCTTATCTATAGCGGCGCGGCCGACGTTGAAGCCTTCGCCTGGATATCTACTCACGCGCTCGTCGTTCGTTTGCAGGCGCCGCGTGATGCGCGTCGGCAAGCCCTGGAAGATGCTGAACTACGCGGCTTCCGCATCGATGAGAGATTTGACGCCGCTTATGGTTTGCGTCCGATCCTCGCCAGCCGCGGCGAGACGCTGGTCATTGAATTTGAGGCGGCTTCTGCTCGCGCCGCCACGGCACGCGAGAGCGCCTTGCTCAACGCCGATGCCGAGGATGCAATCATCCGGTCGCTTACGCCCGGCGACCCCGCCTTTCTACCAGCGCAAGGCGTGTTCGACGGCCGCCGCCGCTGCAGCTCAGAATTCTGCGGCGGCGCTCTGCGCGCCGGTTGGCGCCGCAATGGCCGAATCTACTTTCTGCGCGCGGAAGGCTTCGCCAACACTCTGACGGCGATCTATGAATGGAATGTGCGGTCGGACCAGGTGCGCCTCGTGCGGCGCGCCGAAGATGTGTTGCGCGGCTGCGGTGTTGCGGATCAAGATCTCATCTGTTTTCGCGAAGCATCGCTTGCCCCTCGTCATATTGTGTCCATCGCGCTTACAAGCGGCGCCGAGACGACCGTCTATGATCCTAATCCCACTTGGCGCGACCGCGCCTTCACCGCAGTCGAGCGTCTCGACGTCGTCGACGAACTCGGCAATGAGAGTTTCGCTTATCTCGTTTATCCCGCCGATTATGCCGCCGGCCGAGCCTACCCCGCTGTTATCGTCCAGTATCGCGCGCGCGGATTTCTTAATGCCGGCGTGGGCGGCGAATATCCGATCCATGCCTTTGCCGCGTGCGGTTATTTCGTGTTCGCTGTCGAGAGGCCCGAACAGATCGCCTTGCAGCAAACTTTGCCGGTCGGCGAGTTCATGCGTCAGACCGAACTCGATCATAGCGAGCAGACAACGAAACTCTGGGCGATCGAGCGCCAGATCAACATCGCCGTCTCGCGCGGGCTGGTCGATCCCGCGCGCATCGCCATCACCGGTCTTAGCGACGGCGCCGAGACGCTCTATTGGGGGCTGACGCACTCTCGGCTTTTCGCCGCCGCCGTCGCTGGCTCGCCGCCGGTCGACCCCTTCGTCTGGGCGCTGGCGTCCGAAGGCTTTCGGCATGCTAACCGCGACACTTATGGGATGACCGCCTATAGCGCCGACGCGCCGGAGGTCTGGCGCAATTGGTGGGAAGCAAACTCGCCAAGCTTGCGCTTGAGTGAGGTGCGCGCGCCACTGCTCATGCAATTGGGTGAGAGCGAGGTGATGCACGCGATGCCTCTTTACGCGCACCTGCGCGATCGCGATCATCCGGTCGAAGCTTATCTTTATCCCGGCGCCCAGCACATTAAATGGCGACCGCTTCATATCCTCGCCGCACGCGAGCGGGCCCTGGCCTGGATCGATTTTTGGCTCCGCGGCGAAGTACGCTCGGATCCAGCCGACCCCGAGCGCGCCGAACGATGGGCGGCGTTGCGCACTCAGGCGCACTGAAGAGGGAGCGAGCGCAACCACAATTCGGCGGCGACGCAGGTCATGATGTCAGCGCTCGCTGCCAGATCGGGCACGCGGTTGGCCGCCAGCAGAGACTCAATACGCGCCGGTTCAGCAGCAGCTTGCTGGATCAAGAGACCGCCCAGTAACATCTCACGCAGGGCCGGCCATTGCGCTTCTAGTTGCGACACGAAAAAACGTGTCGTCTCCCCCTTGGTGGTGCGCGACAACACTTCGGGCGGCAGATCCTCGGCATAGGCCATTCGCACCAGTCCGCGCTCAACGCCTGGCGCCATCACATAGGTAGGCGCGGACAGACACGCTTCCATGACCGGCTGAGAGACCAGGATCGGGGCCGGCGTGAACGCCTCATGCAGGACGCTGGGCGCGTGATAGTGCGTCGCCTCAAGCACATGCAAAGCGCGCAAGACCTCGCCGGGCGACGCGCGGCGCCAGCCCTCGAGCCATGGATGCTGAAAGTGCTCGCCAATTGCTTGCACCGCGAGATCCTGGTTGGCGATCGAAGCTGGCGCCACATAGGCCGCCTCACGCAGCCGACCAAATGGCATTGCGTGGCGGCCCGCGCGCCACATAAGTTTCCAGACGCTCACGCCGGACATACGCGCCAGCGCCATCGCCAAATCGAAGGAGAGCTGACCGCGGCGCGCTGCATCGGAACCCAGGTGTAGCGTGCGATTGCGCTGAAAGACATGATCGCCGCCCTGGCCGCTGGTCAATAGCGCTCCGCTATGGGCTGACATCGACTCGATGAAGGAAAGCGCCCCGGTGTTCAGCGCCATAAAGCCAGGCGTCGGCGACCAGGCGCTTGGCGCCTGCGCCTCGGCCAAAGGACGCGGCGTGAAGGCGATCTCGACAAGCTCTGTTTGAAAGCGCCCTGCTGTGAGCCTTGCCAGTACACGCTCATCGCCTTCCGGCACATCTGAAGAAAATTCATTGATTGAAGTGAGGTCGAAGCCGCGCACGCGTTTGGCCGCCGCCAGTGCGGCCAGCACGATTGAACTATCAAGCCCGCCGGATAAGCGATGCAAAACCCGGCTGTGGCCGCTGGTGAAGGCCGCCGCCGCGGTCTCGACCGCCGCTTTGATGTCGCTCGCGATCACATCGGAATTGCGCGGCCGCACTCTTCCGAACGGAACCCAAGCCTGGACGCGCGCCTCTTCGATCCGGCCAGTGCGCCAAATTTCGCCTGGGACCACCTCCTCGACGTCGGTGACGCCGGCGCGCGCGAGACTAAGTCGCGGATGGCACAAAAATCCGGCAAGCCGCACCTGATCGACATCGACCGAAGACAGCACATCGGATGGATGGGTAGCGAACACGCGAACCTCGGCGCGCTCGAAGGCAAAGCATGGCTTGGCCCCGGAAGGATCGCGCATCACGATCAGCCGATCGCGTTCCCGATCGGCCAGAAATGCAAGGTAAGGCCCCCAAAAATGGTCGACGAGCGCCGTGCCCGACGAACACAGCCAAGAAAGTTCGAGGTCGCGATTCAATTGCCCTATTGGTTCACCTGCATCGGCGCCGCGCCGAAAAAGCGGCCCAAGCACCAGGCCGCCATCATCGCCAAGAATGAGCGGCGCCGGCTCGCGCGCGTCGCGCTGCAGCAAAAGCACGACACCGCGTCGATCGACGATTTTGTCATATGAACGTTCGCCGAGGGTCGCACACAGCGCATCCGCGCATTGGCGCGTTGCGCGCTGACCGACAGGGAAACGCAAGGCGACGGCGCGATGCATCTCACACTTCAAGGATTGGCAGGTAGCTGCGCCATTGGCCGAGCCTGTCGTTCACGACTTCGCCGCCCAGCACGACCCAGGCGTGAGCCGAAAACGGCGCATCGCGCACGCCAATGACAAAGCACGGGCGCATGCCGTGCAGCAGCGTATAGCGCGCAAGCGCCAAAGAATCGATGAGACAGACATAATCGTGCGGATAAAGCGGCCGCCATCTGTCGAAGGCCTGAAGGGAGCCTCGTCCGCGATCGTCACGGCCAAGCATCTTGAGATAGGCGAGCCGCGCGATGGCGCGATGCAATCTCTTGGCGCGCAATTGCGTATGCGCCCATGCGCAGGCTTGAAGCACATCCAAGATGTCCCACGCGGACGTCGCGGCGCGCGTGCTGTCGTCTCGCTGGAGCAGGCCAGATCGCACGAGCCGCGCTTGTGTCGGCGCGTTGAATGCGATCGGCACGCCAACCCTATCCCTAAGTGCGTCATCGGATGAGACCGGCTCGACCGGCACGCGTAGATAGCGATCGGCGACCAAGTCGAGAATGATCGCGGCGTCGCCGAGCGTCCGCACATGAGCGCGCCCCGTCCAAGTGAGGTGTGACATTGCGCAGGTTCGGCGCGCCAACAGATGCGGCGCGCCGCCTTCTATGATCAATGCGGATCGTCTTGCATGTCAGGGAAGAGCCAGTTCTCGAACGGTCCGCCGGCATAGCCGCGCGTCACGTCACTGGCGGCCCCGAGTTCGGCGACGCCGTCTTGAGGTTGGGTTTGAGTCGTCATCATGTGCTCCTACTGATTGGTTTGAATCGGCGCCGATGACGGCGCGCAGCGCGGACGCGGCGCGCCGTATCCGGCTCAGCCCTGTTTGTCCTGACGGTCCGGGATGGTCAGCGCTTCAACCGGGGAGCCGTTGAAGCCCAAAGTGACTTCGCTCGCGGCGCCCAGATCGATCAATTCTTCGCGTGTGTCGTTGGTCGTAATCATGGCTTGTCTCCTGGGGCGATATTCACCCGTAGCGACCATGATCTTTGCTGCGTTGATCTCCCAATTGATCAGTATGAAGATCAGTTAGGGTCAGCGCGGGCCGCCATTGCTTGGCAACGCCCGGAGCGCCGCACGATCGCGCAATTGAGCTGCAACTCTTGCGCGCCGGCGGTGATAGGATTTGATCAGCGTCGCAGTGCGCCTCGATTTTTCTGCAATAGCAGCCGCCAATGTCTCGAATTCTTCCTGGACGTCGCCAAGAACTTCCGCTTCGCTCATGCGCGCCAAGTGGAGCCGCTCATCGGCGTTCAGCGACGCGCGGCGTAGGTCCGCGCCGGCGCCTTCTTCGATAAGCCGCATAGCGTTCATCACCGCTTGCGCATAGGGCTGCGTTCTCACCAGGCGCTTGAGCTCCGCGCCTTGCCGATTGGTCGCAACCGCGATCGAGAGCAACGCGCCGCGCCATTCATAGAGCTCGGCCAGCTCTGCCGTCGTCCAAAGCGCCACTTCATAGGCGGTGTGCTGGCCGGGACGCACAAGACGCTCCCAGGCCAGCAAGCTCAGAGCAATCCGGACCGGCATTGAACTCACACCGAAGTCGCGCGCCAGATCCTCCATGTCGAGACGCGCACGCACTGGCAGGTCGCCCTTGAGTATGCGCGCCTTAATCTGCGCGTAGGCGCGCTGGGCCGCAGTCGACTCCGGCGCCATTTCAATCGACGTGGGACGCCATCAGCGCCCTCAACTCTGCTGCAATGTCTGGCGGCAAAGCATCCCGATGCGGCCCGCACAACGAGGGGTCTTGAAGATATTGGATCGGATCTTGTCCTTCCCAACCGCCAAGATTGGGCCGATGCATCTGATAGCCAATGAGCCGCTGCAACGGTTCTGGGAAACTCCGCGCCACCTCCGCCGGGTACGCTAGGAACTGATTCTCGTACGACTTCAGCCAGCCGAGGCAGTAGCTGACAATGATGCCAGTACGCGGCGCACATGTGCGATTGGCGCCCGCCCCATGCGTGAGTGATCCCAAAAACACCAGCGCCGAACCGGCCCGCATTTCGCCGGCGATGCTGGCGCTTTCAGCGACATTGCGATCAAGAGCGCGCTGATGGCTACCGGGCCAGAGCCGTGTGGCGCCATTGTCTTCGGTAAAGTCACTAAGAGCCCACATCACATTGATGAGCCAGTGGCGGCCCCCGGTCGACCAAGGCCACATCTCTTCGTCGCGGTGCGGCGCTTGCGCACGCTCGCCCGGATGCACACGCGTCGCTTGGGTCAGATTGAGCTGAATGCAGTCGCACGACGGCCGCAGCAAGGCTTCGGCGACGGCGAGGATACGCGGCGCCAAGACAAGCTGCTGCACAATCGGCGCTTTCGACAATAAGCCCCCGACCCGCGTCGTGTTCCAACCGTAAAAATCACCCTCGCATCGCGGCGTGCGGACGAGCCAGGGTTCGACCTCGTCCTGTAATTGGGCGAGCGCATTGGAACCGATGAGATCAGGCAAGATGATGAAACCATCGCGCTCGAGTGCTTCCAAATCATCGACGAACGTCGACGTCGCCGGCTTGGTTTGTTGCTTCGGTGTCATAGCTTGACTCCTAAGCGGCGCGAATGAGGGCGCCGGGCGCATAGCGCGTCAGCGGACCAGCGATGGCGTTGAGCGCCCGCACGCGGGCGAGCCCCTCAGCGTCGATGTCAGCTGCGAAAGCGCGCACGCGCTCACGGCCGGTGCGATGAGCCGGGCCAAGCGCTTGCGCGTTCCAGCCAACCTTGAGCGCGAGCGGCGCCAAAGCGGCGCTGGCGACAAAGCTGACGCGGCGCGTTCCAAAAAGGAGCGCGGTCTCCATGATGGCGGCGATCATGCGCGTCAGCATTGAGCGACGTTGAGGCCCTGGCGGCGTCTCTGGCGCAGGGCAAAACCGCGTCGCTTCCCACGTGTCGGGGCCGGTGGGCGGCGCGGTTTCGCATAGGTGCGAGAAACGGTCGCCCAACAGATGCGGACGATCGGTACGTAAGAGCCGCGCTGAGCCGGTTATGGGCCCGCGCGACGACTGCGCCTCGATAAGATAGATGGCGTCTTCGCTGTCGTATTCGTCGATCTCGAGCCCTGCTTCTGTGCGCAACGCCCATCCAAGTTCATCGATGAACATCTGCTTGCGCTGCAGGTGCATCTCCGTCAGCGCATGTCGAAACAAACTGCGGTTTTCGGCGGTAACGATATGGATCATGAGCGCTCTCCCTGGCGCGGGAGAGATGCAAGTTTCGCTTCTGGCGCGAAATAGGCCTGATCAGGTCTATTGACCCCGGCTCCATTGAGCACCGAGCGAGCTAGTTGGCGACCTCCTCTAAGCGGATTTCACCGTCATGCAGCGCACGAACGAAAGCCTGGATGCGGGTCGCCACACCATATTTACGCATCGCCCGGCGCACAGTGTTGTGCGCCGTGTGCTCGCTAATCCCCAAAATCATGCCGATCGAGAAATCGTCTTTGCCCTGCGCGACCAAAGCCAGGCATTGACGCTCACGACGGCTCAAGGCCGGTTTCGACGCTGGCGTATCGACCGCCAACAGACGGCGCGCAGCTTCATGCGCATAGACCGCATACCAGTGCGCCGCCCGGACATTGAGCGGATCGACGCCATCTTCGCCAATGGCGAGCGAACACGAGGCGGGCAGCGCATTGGGCGAGTGGATCGGAATGGTGAAGCCTTCACGCAAGCCGTTAGCGGCCGCCTCCTCCAGGATCATGATTTGGTCGTCATCGAGGACCGAGCGAAATCGCCGATCCGACCATTGAAATGGCAACACCTGGCTTCTCGCCGCATGAAACACCGGGTCGCGCAATGAATATCGCTGGGCGCTAAAGCGTTCGAGCCAAGCCTGCGGATAATCGACCATCATTACCGCGCCTTGGGGCGGGCGTAGCGGATCGACGTGCGAAGCGCACGCCGCATAACTGAAACCGAGCGCCCTAATTTCCCGCATGAAAGTCGACTGGATCGCCGAAACTGTCAGCGCCCCGTCACACGCTTCAGCGAAGGACCAATTGATGCGCGGTTGCATGATTGCCTCCCATTTCTAATCGCAACTATAAATTGAAGTTAGCCCTAAGATTAGCGATAAGCGCAAGGGCTCGATCGTCAGTAGCGATTAGACGGTCGCGAACCAGGATCAGCGCGGTTCACCGATTACGCCAAGTGCGTGTGCGCAACCGCCATCACGAGCTTGAGCTTGTGCGCAACGGGCTCGCGCGCGCATGATCGGCGCACTGCCGTCACTTGTGCGCGCCTCGGCTTGTTTGATCGCCGAATTCGAAACGCTATCCGCCGCCCATCACAGGTTTCGCTACGCCGCGTCGCGGTCGCCTTCTCTCATCCCGTCCATGGTGCTGCCGTCGGACGCGTGCGCAAGGGCCCCGTGTGCTCGCCTTCGGCTGCGCGCCGCGCCTCGACCCGTTGCGCCCGCGCCGCTGTCGCTTCCTGGAGACGGCCGCCTCGTCATGGACGTCGCGAAGGCGACCGCGGCGGGATCGGCTCGCCGCACCTGGAGAAAGACAATGGATAAGGCATCATTTGAAATCATCGGCAATGTCGGCAAGTGCGAGCTGAAAGACATTAAAGGCGACAAGCGCATCGCAATCCTCTCCGTCGCTACATCCGAACGCTGGAAGCGCGACGACGGCGAGTGGAACGAAAAGACCTATTGGCATCGCGTGGCGGTGTTTGCCCCGGCAAAGGTGCAAACCATCGAGACCATGGTGCAAAAGGGCACTCGTGTCCGCGTCGTCGGTCAGGTCCGCCCGGGCTCCTACGATGACGACAAAGGTCATACCAAATACGTCGTTGAATTCGTCGTCGGGCCGTTCGGCGACATCGAGATCCTCGCCAGGGCCAAGCCCAAAGCTGAGGTCGCGGCGTAGCGATCAGACGAGCGTGGGCGCTTCGGCGCTCACGCTCAGAGCGCCGCCGCACCGCCGAACCCTTCCGGCGCTTTAGAGCCCCGCGCACCAGCGCACGCGGCGCAACGGCGGACAAGCCGCCGTCCTTCACTGCGTTTCGGCCGAGGGCGGTGCGCCGCCTGCGCTGGTGCGCGCCAATGCGGCTCCGCGCCGGAATGGTCCGGCGAACGGAGTCTGCATCATGACCTCACACGATCGAACAAAGCTCGCGCCTGCGCAGCGCGTCACCGGCGCAATCGCCGCTCTCCTTGAACGCGGCGTGCGGCCCTGGACCAAGCCTTGGGAAAGTACCGACGCAGGCAGCGTTCTGCCCTTGCGGGCAAATGGCGTACGCTATCGCGGGATGAATGTCGTTGCGCTGTGGGCCGCCGCCATCGAGGCAGGCTACACTTCGCCCTATTGGTACACATTCAAACAAGCGCTGGCGCAGGGCGGCCAGGTGCGCAAAGGCGAACACGGCGCTTACGTCATCTTCTACAAGCCGCTCACCCAATCAGCAGCGGATGCAGGCGAGGACGACAACAACACGGATGCGCCCAGCCGAGCCGTGTTGCGCGGCTATGTCGTCTTCAACCGCGACCAGATCGATGGTCTGGATGCGCCCCAAGAACCTGCACCCGCCGCGCCTGCGGCGTCACTGGATCTCTATGCGAGGCGCTTCGCGCAGGCGCCAGCGACGATCCGCCATGGCGGCGGCCGCGCCTTCTATGCGCCGTCAACCGATCACATCCAGATGCCTGAAATTGGCGCGTTCGCAGACCGCACCCAATATTATGCGACCCTCGCCCATGAGCTTGGACATTGGACCAGACACCCGTCCAGGCTTGATCGCGACTTCGGCCAAAAGCGCTTTGCCGATCACGGCTACGCCATGGAAGAATTAGTTGCCGAACTCTGCGCAGCCTTCGTCGGCGCGGTCATCGGTTTGCCGCCAGACCATCTGGAAGACCATGCCGCGTACATTCAAAGCTGGCTCACCCTTGTAAACGAGCAGCCCGCCGCTTTCCTCACCGCCGCTGGAAAAGCGCAAGTCGCGGCTGATTACCTTTTGCATCTGATGGGCGAGACATCGGTTAGTGAGATGTCCGACGCGTGAGCGTCCTCGCCTCCTCGCACAGAGGCGCCAAGCTGGGCTCATGAAGCGGCTTGCCGCCTTTGTCCTGACGCTCGGTCTCGCGGCGTCCCTTGTCGGGGCGCCGCGCTCAACGCCATGGGTGATTTATAACCGCTCGGCCAGCGTGCCGATCGGCTTTTATGTGAGATCGGACCGCCCGCTCGAATTGGGCGCTCTGGTCACAGTCGCGGCGGCTGAGGTCGCGCCGGCCTATGCCCAGATCCGCGCGTACGACGATCCTTCTGACCGCTTCATCAAGCGCGTCGCGGCAATGGCTGGCGACCACGTATGCGCACAAGGCGACAAGGTGGTGGTGCGGGGCGAGAGGGTTTTGCAGCGAGCCGTGCAAGACAGATATGGCGCGGCGCTGCCATCATGGTCTGAATGCCGCGCGCTGCGCGACGGCGAGATCTTGCTCGCCGGCGATAGCCAAGACAGTTTCGACGGGCGCTATTGGGGACCGATATCGATCAACTCTATCGAGCAGGTCTGGCGCCCGCTGCGTCCTTGACCATCAATATCAACTGCTGACGCCATACGATTCCGCGAAAGCACACCTACGCCGCCGCTCGCCCCAGCCGCGCAAAGAGAAAACAATCAGCCGCCGCAACGCCATCAAAATGCAGAAAAAGTTGTGAGGGCAAGATAAAGCGCGCTGTGCGCGTGTCGCCAGGCGCCTGTATCCGCTTGGAAAAAACCAATGCATGCGATCAACTGGAAAATGTGTTTGCACATTGGTGCTGTTTGCGGAGCGCGCGCGCCCATGACACCATCGTCGAGCTTCAATCGCGTGCTGTGCGCGGGCGTCGCGACAGCAGATCTCACCACCTCAGTCTTTCCCGCGCTTCGCTCTAGGCGGTTTCAAGCGCCGATTGATCGAGACGATCTGCGCGGCGCGTTCGGGACCAGCAAGAAGAGTGAGGTACGCGCGGCGCGGCTCTCCAAGGGGCTCGACGCACGCCTTGGGCTTTCCAAACGTTTCGGCGTTCGCAAGTCGCGAGACCGCCTCAATGGTTTTGATATGCGCCAGCGCGCAGTGGCGAAGGTTCACTTCTTTGGCCATGGCGGCGGCGGCGGCGCGAGCCTCGCGGCGCACGGGCGCTACATCGCCCGTGAAGCGGCGCGCGGCGATCTGGAACCGACGCACAAGTCCCAGACCCCTGAGACGCCGGACCGCGCGGCGGGCGCGCATGCGGACTATCTGACCGGCGAGCGCGCCGTGTTCTACGATGGCCTTCGCGACACGATCGATGGTCGGGCGCTTATGGCGGTCTGGGCGCGCGAGGACCGGCGTCACTTCCGCATCATCCTCTCGCCAGAGAATGGCGGCCGGCTAGGCGATCTCAAATCCTATGTGCGCACCGTGATGGAGCGTGCCGAGGCCGAACTTGGATCTCGCCTAGAATGGGTGGCGGTCAATCACCATGATACTGACAACCCGCACAGTCACATTGTGCTGCGCGGTCGCCATGCCAATGGCCGGCCCCTCTTGCTGCCGCGCGAGTTCGTCAAACATGGCCTGCGTGAAATCGCGCGGGACGTCGCCACTGATCGCCTCGGCCCGCGAACTCGCGGCGAAGAGAATGCAGCTCTGCTCCGGGAATCGCGCGCGCATCGGCCGACGCGGCTAGACGCCATCCTCGCCCGACATGTGCAGGACGGCAGGCTCGCGATCGCGGCGATCGAAGCGCCCAATGGCGATCCTGCGGTGACGCAGGCGTTGAAGCTGCGCGCGCGCGAATTGCAGCGGCTTGGACTTGCATCCGAGCCGCGGCGCAACGTGCTGCAGATGAAAAGCGATTGGCGTGAGCGGCTTCAGGCGATGGAACTCCACCTCGATATTCGCAAAGGCCTGATGCGCGAGCGCGCACCTTCAGTTCCCGATCGCGCGGCATTGGAACCGAAACGTGGCGGCCATCGAGCCTTGGAGCGCTAGAACAGCACAAATGCGCCGCGCATTGTTTTGCATTGGCCCCCGTCACGCCAAGCGGGACACGCCTCGAAGTTCACCGCGGCTCACAGGAGAAGCCAGAAGCCTTGCGAAGGATTGGGGGTAGACTGCGCTTCGTTCGATTTCGATTGGTGCAGTCATGCCTCGCACATACGAGAACGATCCACACGAATGCCGGCCGATGCGCCGCACGCAGTTTTGCGAATTGGCGCCGCTTGCTGAGAGCGCAAGTGACTGGATCACCGGCGCCGAGGTTCGCGCACGGACAGGCTGGAACACGCAGCAACTGCGTCGTCGCATCAAAGCGGGGAAATTCCCGCCAAAGATTGAGGTCGACCGCTGGAGACGCTGTGAAGTAGAAGATCATCTCGCAGGAGAACGAAGTGATCAAACCGCCACGGGTTGGACGGTCAATGAAGAAGCGATCCGCTTGGCCCTGGCTGGGCTTGTACGTCGTGCCAAAATATCAGCGGCAACGTGGCGCCGACGCAGGAACTTGGCTTATTCAGTTCCATGTACCAGTGCGACTGCGGCCCGCCGATTGGCCGGCGACCATCAATCTCCCGAGAACTAAACCCTATTGCACGGGACAAGACGACCTTGAATGCATCATCCGCATCAAGGAAGACGCGGCCGCGCTTTATGCGGCGCTACAAGATGGTCGCTCAAGCAAAGATCATCGCCCTCCTCCAATGCGCGTCGGCAGCGCGCCCTGGCTGATAGAGAAATGGGGAGGACGGGGTCTCCTCGACGCCGTCGAAGGCAAGACCGCGACTACGCCGGCCGCACTCAGTCCAGATCCGAGCGCGCGCGAAGAATGGCTGAACTGCGAACCAAGAACGCGCGCACTCTACATTCGTACGCTTCGCTCGGTCATGGCGTGGTCAATCTCGATCCGGCACGTGCCGGTATCCATGATCACGCCGGTGCAGCTGCGTGACTATCTCAATCTCTTCAAACCCGGTCAGCGCAGAAACATCCGCGACGTGCTTAGTCAGCTGTTTGGCATCGCCGGCGAAGAAGGTCTGCTGGAAACCAACCCGCTGAATGGCCGAAAGGCCAGCGTCAAACGCAGGCTTAACAAGCGCGTGAAAGGCGGCCGCAAAGCCAAGGTTGAACGCTGGTCACGTGCTGACGTGGATTTCTATTCGACTATCGCGCGCAATGCCCGCGCTTGGCACAACGCAACCGGCAAGCGAACGAAAGTCACGTGGCCGGGCGGGTCCATCCTTGTGCGACTTATGTACGAGACGGCGGCGGACAGCACCGACGTCATGACCTGGGAAAAGTCCAAGCATCTTGTCGAGCGCGAAGGCTATCGCGGCATCGACTTCGACCGCGGCAAGACCGGGCAACCGACCTTCATTCCACTGAGTGACGAGCTGTTGCGAGAAATCGACGAGAGTTGCGCCCACTTCCTCGTCACTGATCCCTTCGGCAACCCGTATGAGCCCGTGAGAGAAGACGCCCGGATGCGCGGCCACATGATCAATCTTCGGGATCAAGTGATGAAGGCCGGCGGCGTCAGGCGCATCTACGATCACTTGCGGCACAGCGCGGCCACAGAAGCCGAAGAGATGGGCGTCGACTTAGACAAGGTCCGCCACCTCACGGCGCACAAGGACAGCGCGATGAACCGTGAGACCTACGTTCAAACCAGCGCCAAGATCACTGTTGAGATTCAACAAAAGCGCGGCCTCATCAGAACGAAAGCGTGACGAGGCAAGAACGAAAGTTTGCAGACTGAGTTTGCAGACTTCGCTAAAGCGATTGAAAAATATGGGAAAAATGGTGGG
>SXGT01680860.1_pt1 | contig 29504 bp, 30 predicted proteins | sample 3176221 | NCBI WGS metagenome assembly SXGT01 (sample SAMN11356862, study PRJNA531348) | freshwater metagenome | isolation source: freshwater sample F1-120 | place: China: Fuxian Lake, Yuxi | collected 2017-12-25 | reverse complement strand
GAGCCCCCAAGGGGCGCGCAAGTGCGCGTCCTTGACCACCGCCCGCCCCGTCGACATCGCCCTCCGCCATCAGGATCAAGCCGCAATCCGATCGATCACACGAGCAGGGGGCAACCCACTCGGTTCAGCGAGGAGGCGAAATGTCGCGGGGGCTGGCGGGACAGGCGGCGCGGCGAACACCTCTGCGACCGGCAGCACGAGCGGTGCTGCAGCAGCCCTGGCCTGCTGGATCTCTGCCTGAAGGTCGTTGAGCCGCGGCTCGGGAAGATGCGGTGCGGTCCTGGTATCGCCTCGACGCGTGAACATGCCTGCGGTCCCCTTCTGGTCGCATTTTTCGCTGAACGGGAGCAGAAGTTCACGCGCAGTGTGGTGGAAATTTGTCACGCTCGCAAAGAAGCCAGTGCTCGCAGCGAGGATTAGCTGCGGTCATGCAAAGCATTCGAATGCAGGTCGAATAGCTGCGCGAGCCTTCTGGGGACCGCTAACTCTGCGCGTCGCGTGCCGCGAGCCATAGGCCGGCGATCAGCGTCTTGGCGTCGTCGAGCTTGCCGGTGAGCGCTTGCGCCACGAATGCCGCACGCGGAAGCTTCACAAGCGCGACATCCTCGCCTTCACCGGCAACGCCTGTCGCCGCGGCGTTGATCCGCTGGCGTGCCGTCACTTCGACATGGAACAGCACGATGCGCTCCGAGCTTCCGCCTGGGGAAACGTAGAACGTACCGAGGCGCTTCAGCCGGGACTTCGCCACGCGGTAGCCGATCTCCTCCGCGATCTCCCTGATGATGCAGTCCTGGGCTGTCTCACCCGCCTCGATCGTGCCGGCGACCACCTCGCGGATGACGCCGGGCCCTTTGGCGACGGTTGCCGGGCGCACCTGCTCGGTCAGAAGGATGGTGTCGGTGTCCGTCTCGTGGATGAGTACGGCGGCGCTGTCGCCGCGCTCCAGCACGAGGCGCTTCTGGTTCTCGATGCGCCCTTTGCCCGACAGCCGGTCGAACGAGACGGAGACCTCGTCGAGCTTGAGGAAGCCGTCGAACACGCGGCGCGTTGCGTTGATGGCGATGTCGGGCTTAGCACGCTTGGCCATCGGTCGATGCCTCAGCTCACGCACTCGAAAGGGGCGAGGCACCGAACAGGTTCTCGCGATCGGCCTCAGCCAACAACTCTCGCGCGCGGTGGCAGTCCTTGTCCATCTGCACCATCAGCGCCTCCATGCCCGGGAAGCGCTGGTCGGGGCGGACGAAGGCGATGAACTCGATCTCGATCTCGCGGCCGTAAAGGTCACCATCGAAATCGAACAGGAAGGTCTCGAGCACGGGCGCACCGTTGTCGAACGTCGGTCGCTGGCCAAAGTAGGCGGCGCCCTGCAAGGTGCGGCGGCGGCTGTCCGGCTCGGTCAGGCCGACGCGCACGGCGAAGATGCCGTGGCCGAGCGCGGTGCCGGGCGAGAGGCGGATGTTGGCAGTAGGGAAGCCCATGCCCGTGCCCAGCCTGGCACCGCCGGTGACGACGCCGCTGACGCGCCAATAGTGGCCGAGCTCGATCGCGGCGCCGCGGACGTCGCCTGAGGACAGCCGGGCGCGCACCGCGGAGGACGAGAAGACCTCGCCGGCCTCCGCCTGCGGGGGAATGACAGTGACGCCGAAACCGTGCCTGGCACCCAGCTCGCGCATCGTCTCGGGCGTGCCGGCGCGGGCCTTGCCGAAGTAGAAGTCGTAGCCGATGACGACGTGCGCGACCTTGAGGCCGGAGACCAGCACGGTGTCGACGAACGGGGCCGGTGCCATTCCGGCGATCGCGGCGTCGAACGCAATCACGGCGGCGAAATCGAGTTGCAGCGCACGGAACAGGCGCAGCTTCTCTTCCAGCGAGGTCAGCGCGAACAGCGGCTCATCAGGACGGAAGAACAGTCGCGGGTGGGGCTCGAAAACCATCGCGCCAGCCGGACGGCCCAGCCGACGGGCGACGGCAAGTGTCTCCAGCAGCAATGCCTGGTGCCCGCGGTGCACGCCGTCGAAATTGCCGATGGCAAGCACGCTGGCGCCCAGCGCAGGTGGAACGTCGCTATAGCCTCGTATGACCTGCATCAGTGCTCGCTTCCCGGATGAGGCAGCATTGGCTGCATCCGACACATAGCGAGCGTTGCCGGCGGCGCAAGACATCTTCCGCCGCGCGGTCTCAGGCCGCGGCTGCGGTACGGGCGGGTACCATCAGCACCGCCTCGCCTTCGAGCACCGGCTTGCCGGCGACGAGGCACTGGCACTCGAACCGGGCGCGGCGCTTGCCGGCGATCAGCTCGACGACCTTGATCTTGGCCGTCACAACGTCACCGATGCGGACAGGCGCGCGGAAATTCAGCGTCTGGGAAATGTAGATTGCGCCCGGGCCCGGCATCTCCATGCCGAACACGGCGGAGATGTAGCTCGCTGTCAGCATCCCGTGCGCGATGCGGCCCTTGAACATGGTGCGGCCGGCATAATCGTCGTCGAGATGGACCGGGTTCTTGTCGCCAGAGACGTCGGCGAACGCCAGGATGTCGCCGCCGCTGACCGTGCGCTGGAAGCTGGCTTCCATGCCAAGCTCGAGATCCTCGAAGCAGTAGGTCTGGCGTTGCATGATCGTCATTTCAGCATGCTCCTAGCATCACGGCCGCGCGACCTCAGCCGCTCACGGCATCCTCGACAACCCGCTCCGGCCTTCCCCCCGGTCGGCCCTGACCGGCCTGCCGTGCCTTGCCTAGAGACACGACCGACTGTATCGAAGAAGCATCACTCGTGATGCGCCCCCGCCTCTATGCAGAATAGTGGCTGCGGACTGTGCATCGCAACACACTATTGTGCATCTGCGACAAAGCTGCGGCCGAGCCCAGCGGAAGTCCACAAAATACTTAACACCGCGCGCTAGAACTGGGCGGGGACCGTAACCGATTCGCCACGCTCTCGCGGTCTCGGCCGGCAAAGAATTTCGCTTCTGCAGCAAATGTGGCTGCTTTGCACCGTATGTCCCCCTTTGCTCCAAGCCTGTAGCCGCCTTGACACGACCTTGCCGCGGGTGCGGACTGCGCGCTTACTACCGCGTGAGAGATGCAAGCCAGCGGAGAGGCTCGTGGCTGATGCAAAGATCCCCCGGGTGGGGCTCATCATTCCGTCGTCCAACCGGATGGTCGAGCAGGAGATGGCCCACAACTACCCGCCGGGCGTAGTGGTCCACGTCAACCGGCTGCGCATGACCGGCGCCCAACGGGTGCCGCTGGAGCAGCTTACGCCGCGCCTGGTCGAGGCTGCGGCAGCACTTGTCGATGCAAAGTGCGACGTGGTGACGTTTCACTGCACGGCCAACTCCACCGACGAGGGAACGGAAGGCGAGGCGCGAATACTCGCGGCGCTGAAGCAGGCCGGGGTGGCAAAGGCATCGTCGACGGCAACTGCCGTCCGGCGTGCGCTCGACGTTTTCGAGGCGCGCCGCATCGTGCTGGTCACGCCCTACTCGCAAGCGGTGACGGATCACGAGGCGGAGTTCTTCAAGGGCATCGGTGTCGAGGTGCTGGTGGCCAAGGGACACAATCTTGCAGGCAGCGATGCCTATTGCGCGGCTCCCCCATCGTTCTGGCGCGAGAAGACGCTTGCAGCGCGCCATCCCAAGGCCGATCTCTATTTCGTCAGCTGCGCCAACATCTCGGCATTCAAGGTGATCGACGAGCTGGAGCGGCAGCTCGAGCGGCCGGTCATCTCCAGCAACCAGGTTGTGGTGTGGGACCAGATCGCGGGCCATGGGCTAGGACTGGCGAAAGGCGCGCGCGGCACGTGCCCGGGGCGGCTGCTGGCGCTCTGAGGGCGAGCAAGTTTGAATTGGAGAGTGGCGATGGGCTGGTTCGTTCGCACTGTCTACATACTTCTTGCGGCGGCAAGCGCCACGGCATTCAGCGCGCACACATTCGCCCAGGAAGATCCGGCCACATTCTTCAAGGACAAGCAGTTGCGGCTGGTGGTCGGCTCGGCGGCCGGCGACGGCTATGATCTCAATGCGCGGCTGCTGGCACGGCACTGGGTCAATCACATTCCCGGCAAGCCGCAGATCGTGATCCAGAACCAGCCCGGCGCGGCCAGCGTGCCGATGACCAACGCGATCTACAACAGCGCGCCGCGCGACGGCACGGTGATCGGCGCCGCCATCAACGGCATGACCACCGCGCCGCTGGTGACGCCCGAGATCGTCAAGTTCGATCTCGACAAGCTGATCTGGATCGGCTCGACCAATCACGACATCCAGATCACCTACCTGTGGCACACCACCCCCATCAGGACGCCGCAGGATCTGCTGGCGCAGGAGGTCGTCGTCGGCGCGACCAACCCGGGCACCACGCACGTCGACTATCCGCTGGTGGCGCGCGCGCTGTTCGGTCTCAAGTTCAAGCTGGTCAGCGGCTATCCGGGAACCGGTCCTGTCCACATCGCGATGGAACGCGGGGAGGTCGCCGGCTTCGGCGCCAACGGATGGCTGGCGCTGAAGGCGACCAAGTCCGACTGGCTGGCCGACAACAAGGTGCGCATCGTCATGCAATACGCGATGAAGCGGTCGGCGGTGTTTCCCGATGTGCCGGCGATTGGCGAGCTCGCGAAGTCGGACGCCGATGTGCGCGCGATCGAGATGATGATCACGCGGCTGCAGTTCGGCCGGCCGTTCTTCGTGCCGCCCGAGGTGCCGGCAGCGCGGGTCGCCGCATTGCGGCGTGCGTTCGACACCACGATGAAGGACCCTGCCTACCTCGCCGAGGCGGAGAAAGCCCGGCTCGACGTCGCCCCCATGCGCGGCGAGGACATCGGGCCGCTGGTCGCCAAGGTCCTGGCGACGCCGCCTGATATCGTGGCGCGGGTGAAAACTGCGCTGTCGGGAAAGTAATGGGAGCGCGCGTACAGCCGGCAATTGACGGTGGTCAATGCCGGCCAGCCGTCACCGTGGCCTACTTTCCGTCAAGGGCAGATCCTCGGGAGAGCCAAATGTCGATGACGGAACATGACAGGACGCGTGAGGCCGCCGACTACGTCGATGCGCAAATCGGGTTCTTTATCCACCTTGCAGTCTATGTGCTGGTGATTGGGCTGCTGGTCGCCCTCAATAGCCGGGCTGGCGGCGAATGGTGGGCGCAGTGGCCGGCGTTCGGCTGGGGCATCGGCATCATCGGCCACGCTCTCGGCGTGTTCGGGCGGACGCCGCGGGCGATCACGGACTGGCGCCAACGCAAGATCCGCGATGCGCGTGGTGATCCTGGCCCATACCTCTGAGGACGCGAAGTCCGCAGGTCGCAGTTCCGAACAACCGCGGCCATCCAGACCGAACTACTCAACCTTCTCCATGGCGCGCCTCAGCGAGGCGTCGAGAGCGGCCGACTCGCGCGCGACGAAGCGGACAAGTGCCTTTTCGGAGGGCGTCATCACGCCGTTCCTGTCGATGTGGTCGAGCAACCAGCCGGCCTTCTCGGGCGACATGATCGACGCCACCTCGTTGGCGACAGCGCGGGCGCGGTTCTCCGCCTCCTGGCGATGATCGACGTCCTCACCGAGCGAGCGCACGTTGCGCAGGGTATCGGCCAGGAAGTTCGGGCTCAGCGCGCGAGGCGAGGCCGCAACGACGCGGGAAAGCGCCGCCAGCGTATCGATCTTGTAGGTAGAGTCGGTCTCCCAGCGCAGTGCGTCCTCGCGTGAGGGAACTGCGCGGCCGGTGGCGCCGAGCAGATAGTTGCCGATCGCGCGGGCGAAGAAATCGTTGAACGCCTCGCAGTTGTCGGCGCCGGTCGTGGCGTCGGAGATGGCGAATAGTGCCTCGGCCTCCTCGCGGCTGACAGCGAGCTGGCCTTCGCCGCCGGCGCCCCACAGGATGCGCGACAGGAGCGCGAGGTCGGCGTCAGTTACGCGTCCGATGCCGAGCGGCCGCCCAGCAGCGTCGGTGCCATCGGAATGGATGACTGTCTCCTTCACCAGCTGCAAGGCAAAGGCGGAGAAGCTGGCTGGCACCTCGCGCGCCTCCTCGATCAGGCGTGAGACCAGCTCCACCTGGACGTCGGCGGACGGCGACTTGCAGGCCATGATCTGGCGCGTGACCCAGGCGGCGTTGTCCGCCGAGAGGTAGCCGGCCGGGGCGACCTGATGGAGGAGATGGTCGGTCATGGCCTCCACGAACAACGCCGACCAATCGGGATTGTGGATCCTGCGCCGCCGCTCGATTGCGAACAGGGCCTCCGCCTCGGCTTGCGAGATGGTCGCGTCGCCGGAATAGACGTTGCGCCTCACCTCGAGCAGATCGGCGCTTTCGACCCGCCCGCTGGCAGCCACTTTCTCGGCGATTCTGGCCAGATCTTGCATCGCTGTCGGCCCCTCGAATGCGGACACTGGGAACTTGAGGCGGGCATCATCGCCAGCAACGGTTAATTCCGGGTTACACTTGCTTATACAGACGGCCGGGAGGGACGTTGATCTGACGCAGGACGGCGCGAGCCTGGCCCCTGGCGGGCGGCTTGCGGAGCGGCTAAAGTTGAAATCAGGTTTCATTGCCGGCAACGCGACACAAGCGATGGCCGGCACGCTGCGGAGGGAGCAGAATGGATCACGACGCCAGCTCTAAAGCCAAGAGCAAGAGCCAGCCGGCCAAGTCGATGGCCGAAACCGCCAAGCCGAAGAGCGCGGTGGTCAAGGCTCCGGTCAACGCAGCAAAGAACCCCAAGCCGAACCAGTTCTATCACGACAACAAGGCGCGCGTGTTCGTGCGCGGCATCACGGGTGAGTACAATCTCAAGGAGGAGCTGACCCGGCTGCGCAGCGTGCCACGGGTTCGCAAGGCCAAGGAGATCAATTTCGTCGACGGGCCGCAGGCCTACTCGCGCCACTACGTCGAGCCGAAGGACGGCATCACGCAGCTGTTCCACTTCCATCTGGAGGAGTACGCCCCGGGCGGCAAGAGCCAGAAGCACGGCCACGTCAACGAGGCAGCGTTCTACATCCTCGACGGCAACGGCTACGAGATCCACGACGGCGTGCGCTACGACTGGAAGGCCGGCGACATCGCGATCGTGCACAACAACTGCGTGCACCAGCACTTCAACGCGTCGGACACCAAGCCCGCGCGCGCGCTCGTGCTCAAGACGAAGCCGATGTACCTGTTCATGAACATGCTGTTCCAGAAGACCGTCGAGAAGCGGTCGGAAGAGCTGCCCCCCGGCGCCACAGGCTTCGAGGTGCGCGAGGAGGAAGAGGACTTCAATCACCCGAAGGAAGGGTATTGAAAAGATGGGAGTTGGGAATAGGGAGTTGGGAATAGGGGAATTGGTTCAAATTCCTTCTCTATTCCCAACTCCCAACTCCCAACTCCCTCATTGCGATATGGATCGAGCGCGTGAGGGATCTGGCCAATGGCCTGGGGTGAATCCAAAGTCTGGCTGCAGGGCAAGCAGAACGAGGGGCTCTATCAGAAGCTCCTGACGGAGGCGGAGAGCGCGCCCTCGCGGAACGCGCGGCGGCGCAAGGTCGTGACGCCGGAGGACATGCCGTGGGAGATGTCACGGCAGGGCCTGCTCAAGCATCTGCTCAACAGCGACATGAACGTCCGCTACGAGTCGATCGACGCCTACATGCAGATCATTCCGCCCGGCTCGCGCTCCGGCCGGCACCGGCACCTCGCGGAGGAATGCCTGTACGTGCTCGAGGGCAAGGGCTACGACATGCACCAGGACTGCGACGTGGAGGTCAAGGACCGCTACGAGTGGGTGGTGCAGGGCGAGTTGAAGAAGTTCGAATGGGAGGCGGGGGACATGATCTACATCCCGCCCAACACCATCCATCAGCACTTCAATGCTGATCCCAAGCGCCCGGTGCGCCTGATCTCATCGATCAACCGCATCTTCAAGAACTTCGGCCTCAACGACCTCGAGCAGCTCGAGGACGCACCGGAGTACGACCCTAAGGTGAAGCTCAACGACGAGCTGATCCGGAAGTACCTGCGCGGCGAGGTGAAGTAGCGTCTAGGCGGGCAAAGCGCGGGCCGGCCCCGCCATCCACTTGTATGCTGCGGCGGGTTGCACTCATGGTTGCCCGCCCTACGTCTGCTTCAGCGGATTTAGCCACCGCAGTCCCTTGAACCGAGAAAAGTCGGCGTCGCACGAGACCAGTGTGGCGCCATGAGTTATTGCAAGCGCTGCGAGGTGTGCATCGGTCACGAGATTGCCGGCGGTGCCGCTTTCGACGATCAGCTCTCGCAAGACCTGCCAGTGACCTTCCTGCTCCGTCACGACCCGAAAATTGTCCTGCGCCAGCCATTCACCTACGATTTCGATCGCGGCGGCAGGATCGAGCGGTCGCGCAAAGATGCCACGACGAGTGCTGATGCGCAGGAAGCCGGAAATGACCACCCAAGGCAATCCCAGTACATCCTCCCCGTTGATTGCCTCATCCCACCAGCGGTTGACGGCAGTGTGGTGCGCAGAATCCTTGTTGAGCGCATAGAGCAGGACATTGAGATCTATGATCTTCACTTGCGCAGCGCCAGCTTGCGCACCGTTTCCTCGTCCTCCAGCGCGGCGGCAATACTCAGCGCCTTGTCGATATTGAAGCGTGGTTCGCCAAGCGAGACCGTCGCCTGACGGCGCCGACGCCTCGGAGCTTTTGGCTTGCCCATCGCCGAGAGGCCTTCCCGAATCACGCGATTGAGCAGTCGATTCAGCGACACGCGTTGCCGTTGCGCCTGAAGCTTGAGCTCGGCGATCAACTCGTCGTCTATGCGAACCGTGGTCCTCATGATGACATCATAGCATCAATCTGTATGATGTCTATGCATCAAAGATGATCCATCTCCGATCCACCTTGCCGGCGATGCTTTGCAACAGCGCGCGGTTCATTCCATAACCGCGCAAAGTGCAACGATGCACGCCGCCCTGGAGCCACCGATGCCGCTGCCCACGAACCAGCCTTATTCGCCCGACCTGCGCGGGTATCTGGAGATGCTGGAGAAGGAGCATCCTGAGCATATCCTGCGCGTCACGGCGGAGGTCGATCCCTATTTCGGCGTGTCGGGCATCCTGCACCGGCTGGAGCAGGACGGGCATTCACCGGTCGTCATCTTCGAGAACGTTAAAGGCTCGAAGATCCCCCTCGTCGCCAACATGCACGCCAACTTCGAGCGGCTGCGGCTGGCGCTCGGGATGGAGAAGGGCACGATCGCTGAGTTCGTGCGGGAGTGCTCGGCGCGCCAGGCGCATCCGATCGACCCTGTGAAGGTGGAGAAAGCGCCGGTGCATGAGGTGGTGCACCTCGGTGCGGACATCGACGTCGAGGCGCTGCCGATCTGCACCTACCACGAGAAGGACGCCGGCAAGTACATCACCGCCGGCCTGGCCGTGATGCGCGATCCGGACACCGGCATCAACAATGTCGGCATCTACCGCCACATGGTGCACGAGAAGAACCTGCTCGGGGTGCAGCTGTCGGAGACGGCCGACGGCAACGTCATCTGGCAGAAAAACGAGCGCCGCGGGTTGCCCACACCGATCGCGATCGTGATCGGCCACCACCCGGCGTTCTTCATCGGCTCGCTGGCGTTCTCCCGGCTGGACGACGACGAGATCAGGATCGCCGGCGCGATGCTGCAGCGGCCGATCCCGCTCGTGCGCTGCAAGACGATCCCGCTCGACGTTCCCGCAGACGCGGAGATCGTGATCGAGTGCGAGATCCCGGTGGGGACGCGCCGACTAGAGGCGCCATTCGGCGAGTATCCGGGCACCTATGGCCCGCAGCGAATGAATCCGGTGCTTGAGATCAAGGCGATCACGCATCGCCGCAAGCCGCTTTATCAGAATGCGTTCGTCGCCCATTCCGACAACCTGCTGCTGTCCGGCGTGATCCGCGCCGCGTTCATCGAGAGCACGGTGAAGATCGCATGTCCGACAGTCAGAGCGGTCGCCGTGCCGCGGGCCGGGCGCTACCGCTTCATGACCTACATCGCCATCGAGAGCATGATCGAAGGCGAGGCGAAGGCAGCGGCGATGGCCGCATTCGTCGCCGATCCGTTCCTCAAGTACGCAATCGTGGTCGACCACGATGTCGACGTGACGAACGACGCGGCCGTGCTGGAGGCGATCGCATGCCGCGTGCGGGCGGATCGCGACATCTTCATGATCCCCTACGCGAAGGGCTCGCCGCTCGATCCGGCATCCTACGATCCGGCCGGCGGCTCCCATCTCGTCACCAAGATGGGCATCGATGCCACGCGCAAAAAGAACTACCCCGACGAGGTGTCCGTGCCGGATGCCGAGAAGCTCGATCTCGCCGCCTTCATCCCCGGCTACGGCGGGCCGGGACGGTTGCGGGGGTGATCGACCCGAAATCCAACTACCGACAATCACTCGTAAATACTGTTGAATTATCAAGATCGTGGAACGATCCGTCGGCGGCTCGCGGCTGCATCCTCGCTTGGCCGCAAAGTCGTGGATACACTACGCCCGGCCGGATTCGCGCAACCACGAGGTGAGACGATGGCCGGATTGATGACGCGCATGGGCCTGGCGCTTGGGCGCGGGCTGCTGTCGCTGCACTACAAGGTCGAGGTCAAGAACATCGAGTCGGTGAAGGGCCTGAAGGGCGGCATAATCTGCCCGGACCACATCGCCTATGTCGATCCGCCGCTTCTGGTGACAAGCCTCGCCCGCCATGTGGTGCCGCGCCCCGTCGCCTATGCCGGCATGTACAATGTGCCGTTCTTGAAGCCGCTGATGAAGGCTGTCCGCACTTTGCCGATCGAGAGCACCTGGGACGGCGTCAGCGACTGGAAGCGCTACAAGATCCGCCGCTCGATGGATGCGATCCGCGCCGCCGTGCAGTCCGGCGACACGCTGCTGATCTACCCGTCCGGCCAGTTGCGCGGCACCGAGACCGAGCAGCTCGGCGGCAAGTCGAGCGTCTACGATCTCGTCAAGCAGTTCCCCGAGCAGCCGATCGTGCTGGCTCGTATCCGCGGTCTCAATGGATCGCTGCTGTCGCGCTATTTCACCGGCGGCGTTCGCGTGCCGTCGGCCAAGCATATCCTTGCCATACTGCGCCGCAAGCCGGGCCTGTTGTTCAAGCGTGTGCCGGTCACGATCGAGCTCGAGCGGTTCGACAAGGTGCAGGACTTCGCAACGCCGCGCGCGCTCAACGAGTGGCTGGAGCGCTGGTACAACGCCATTCCAGACCCCGTCATGGGGGGCCGCGCGGAGGCGCAGGTACCGGGCTTCTCCTACGCCGACCGCGTCAGCGACCACGACGAGGTGCCGCTCGATCCGGAGGTCTCCGCGAAGGTGATCGCCTATCTGGCCTCAGAGGCACGCATCGATCCCGCTACGGTGACGCCCGACAAGGATCTCATCCGCGACCTTGGCCTCGACAGCCTCGTGACGTCGACGCTGCCGCTGTGGATCGAGGAGCAGTTCGGCAAGCAGGTCGACGCGGAGGCACGCATCCTGCAGGTGCGCGACGTGATCCTGGGCGCGCAGGGCGTGCTCGGCGAGGTCGGCCCGGCACGCGATGTGGCGACGCCGAAAGGCTGGCTCGAGACGCGGCGCGTGGCACCGGCCTATCCGCGCGAGGCGATCAGCATTCCGCACGGCTTCCTGCTGCAGCGCGAGCGCATGGGCGGCCATGCTGTGTGCATGGGCGACGACCGCTCCGGCGTTCTCACCTACACGCAGGTGACCGAGCGCGCGATCATGCTGGCGCGGATCATCCGCGAGCTTCCCGAACAGCGGATCGGCATGATGCTGCCGGCCTCGGTCGGCGGGGCGGTGGTGTCGCTCGCGGTGATGCTGACGGGCAAGACCATCGTGCCGCTCAACTGGACCAACGGCCGCGCGGCGCTCGATGCCTCGATCGACCTTGCCGGCGTCAAGACGATCCTGACCTCCGACCTGTTCCTCGACAAGGCCAATGTCGAGCTGTCGGATGCGACGATGGCAAAGATCCTGCCGCTCGAAAGCCTGCGCTCCAGAATCGGGCTGTCGGGCCTGCTCGCTGGCAAGCGCATCGCGCGGCGCTCGCCCGACCGCATCCTCGAGTATTTCGGCAACATCGCGCTCGGCAAAGACGTTGCCGTCATCCTGTTCACGTCGGGCTCGGAGTCGGTGCCGAAGGGCGTGCCGCTGACCCATGACAATATCCTGTCGAACATCGACGGCGCGCTGGAGGCGATCCAGGGCTATCCGAGCGATGTGATGTACGGCTTCCTGCCGCCGTTCCACTCGTTCGGCATGACGATCATCGTGGCGCTTTCGATGGTGGGCGGCGTCAAGGTCGCATTCGATGCCGACCCGAAGAAGTATCGCCACCTCGCGCACGGCATCGAGAAGTGGAAGGCGACGCTGCTCGCCGGCACGCCGGATTTCCTGACGGGCATCCTCAATGCGGGAGAGCCGAAGAACTTCAAGTCGATCCGCGTGTTCCTGGCCGGCGCGCAGAAGACCCCGCCGGCGCTGCGCGAGCGCGTCGAGAAGCTCGGCGCCAAGTTGCTCGAGGGCTACGGCATCACCGAGACGGCGCCGCTCGTTTCCTGCAACCGTCCAGGCGAGGCGCCGGCCGGCGTCGGCCAACCGATCAAGAACACCATCGTGGCAATCGTCGATCCCGCAACGTTGATGCCACGAATGGCCGGTGAGGAAGGGCTGATCCTGGTGAGCGGACCCGGCGTGTTCGGCGGCTACCTGGGCGAGGTGAAATCGCCATTCGTGGAGCTCGATGGTCGGCGCTATTACAACACCGGCGACCTCGGCTCTTTCAAGGGTGACAACCTCGTCATCTCGGGCCGCGTGAAGCGCTTCCTGAAGTTCGCCGGCGAGATGATCAGCCTGCCCGCGATCGAGGACGCACTGATCGCGCGCTGGCCAGCCGGCGAGAATGGACCGGTCGTCACGGTCGACGGCGAGGAGCGCGAGGGCCATGCGCCGATCGTGTGCCTCTACACGACCGACCAGGCGATCAACACCGAGGAGGCGAACCGCGTGCTGAAAGGTGCCGGGCTCCCGCCATTCGCCTACGTGCGCCATGTCCACCTGCTACAGGAGATCCCGCTGCTCGGTACCGGCAAGACCAACTACCGCGCGCTGCCACGCCCCAGCACTCTGGTCGGCGCGTAGTGCCTTCCGCACGGCCGGCGCGCCATCGTGTCGGGCACCCTCGGCTGGATTGTACGGCGCAGGCGGCGTAGAATGCGGCCTTACCCCGACCGGAGGCCCATATGCCGCGATTCACTGGCGACGTCCCGACAGGCGTCATCCCCGCCTGCATCCTGCCGTTCCACGACGACCTCAGCATCGACCTGAAGTCGTTTGCCAAGCACCTGCAGCACACCGCGGCGGTACCCGGCCTCTCAGGCGTGACCATCAACGCGCATTCGACCGAGGTCGCCTCCTGCACGCTGGAGGAGCAGCACCAGGTGATGGACTCGACGATGGATGCGATCGGCGACAAGCTTCCGATCGTGCACGGGGTCTATGCCGAGGGCAGCTTGGAAGCCGCGCGGATCGCCCGGCAGGCGACGAAGCAGGGCGCGGCGGCGCTGCTGGTATTCCCGCCCGGGCCGTTCACGCTCGGACAGAATCCGGAGATGGTGCTCGCCCACTTCAAGCGCATCGCAGATGCCAGCGACCTGCCGATCATCGCTTTCCAGTATCCGCTCGCCGGCGGCCAGGGCTATCCGCGCGATACGCTCAACCGGCTGCTCGACGAGGTGCCGACGGTGCGCGCGATCAAGGACTGGTGCAACGCCGTGCCCCAGCACGAGCGCCAGATCGTCGAGCTGCAGAGCCGGTCGCGGCCGGTGAACGTGCTGAGCACACATTCGGCCTGGCTGTTCTCCTCGCTGGTGCTCGGCTGCAATGGGAAGCTGTCGGGCTCGGGCAGCGTGATCGCGGACCTGCAGTCGGAGCTGTTCAACGCGGTCAAGGCCAATGATCTCGCCAAGGCGCGCGCGGTGACTGATCGGATCAGGCCGACGGCGCAAGCGTTCTAGGCAAGCCCATTCGGCGACAAGCACTGCCGCCGGACGGAGGCGCTGGTGCGGCTCGGGCGCAGCCCGCGTGCCGTGGTGCGTCCGCCTCTGGTCAAGATCAGCCAGGCCGAGATCGAGCGCATCCGGCATGCGCTGATCGAGGCGAAGCTGCTGCCAGGCGCGAAGGCCATGGCGGCGGAGTGAAGCGTCGGGTGATGTGACAGGTGTCAGACCCTCCGGGTCTGACACCATGCCTAGACCGTGCGACCGAACATCAGAAATTGACGGCCCGTGCCTGGTGTCAGACCCGGAGGGTCTGACACCATCGTGGGTACGCCATGCTCAAGCAGCTGCAGTTCAACGGCGAGGTCGTGGTCATCACCGGTGGAGGGCAGGGGATTGGGCGGGCCTGCGCGGACGCGCTCGCGGAGTTGGGCGCATCGCTGGTGATCGCAGAGCGCAACGGCGAGCAGCTCGAAGCCGCGGCAGCCGAGATCCGCAAGGCAGGGGTGGAGTGCATTCCCGTCGTCACCGACGTGACGAAGGAGGCCGATGTCGCAGCCCTCGCCAAGGTCGTCAGCGAGCGCTGGGGGCGGGCCAAGGCCATCATCAACAACGCCGGCAACAACTTCCGCACGCCGTTGGCCGAGCTGCCGACGGAGAAGTGGCGAGAGATCATGAACGTCAATATCGACGGCGTGTTCTACATGTGCCGCGCGTTCATTCCGCTGCTGCTGAAAGCGAAGGGGCCGTCGATCGTCAACGTCGCCTCCTCATTCGGCGTGATCGGCAATCCGCAGATGCCGGCCTATTGCGCCAGCAAGGGCGCGGTCGTGAACCTGACCCGGCAACTCGCGATCGACTATGGACCGCAAGGCCTGCGGGTGAACTCGGTTTGCCCGGGGCCGACGCTCTCGCCGCGCGTATCGGGCTACATCGACAAGGGGCTGACGGACCGCTCCAAGCTCGAGGCGCAGGTCAAGCTCGGCCGCCTCGCGGAGTGCAGCGAGATTGCCAACATGATCGCTTTCCTCGCCTCCGATGCCGCCTCTTTCGTCAATGGCGCCACGGTGGTGGTCGACGGCGGGCAGACCATCCATTGAGGTGTCGGCCCCCGGAGGGTCCGACACCTCCGGCCGCCATTGCGCTTGTGCTTTGCAATCGATCGGGCGTGCCGTATGTGGGTTTCCCAGTGATCCAATGGTCCTTCTGGTGTCAGACCCGGAGGGTCTGACACCAACCTGAGCGAGGCCCTCATGAGCAGCAAAGCCAAGACGCGCGATGGCGTCGAGATCGTCTACGAAATCCACGGCGACAAGAATTCGGGCAAGCGCATCGCGCTCGTCCATTCGCTCGCGATGGAGCGCGGGTTCTGGGACGGTGTCGTAGCCAAGCTCGGCAACAAGGCCGCGATCCTCACCCTCGACTGCCGTGGGCATGGCCAGTCCGGCAAGCCCAAGGGGCCATACACCGTCGAGCAGTTCGCCGATGACCTCGCCGACGTGATGACGGCAGCCGGCTGGCAGAAGGCGACGGTGGCCGGCTGCTCGATGGGCGGCTGCGTGGCGCTCGCGTTCGCGATCCGGCATCCGGCCCGGACAGCGAGCCTCGGCCTGATCGACACCACCGCATGGTACGGCGCCGATGCTCCGAAGGCTTGGGGCGAGCGCGCAGACGCAGCTCTCAGCAAGGGCCTCGCCTCGCTGGCCGATTTCCAGCTCACGCGCTGGTTCTCGGATGCCTACCGCACCGGCGGCAGCCCGGTCGTCAAGCGGGCGCTCGACGTGTTCCTGGCAAACGAAGTGCCGGCCTATGCCGAGACGTGCCGGATGCTCGGTGCGGCCGATCTGCGCGACAAGCTCGCCACCATCAACGTGCCGACCCGCATCGTCGTTGGCGAGGAGGACTATGCGACCACGGTCGCCATGGCCGAGGCGATGAAGGCCGGCATCAAGGGCTCGACCATGCTGGTGCTCGACAAGGCACGGCATTTGACGCCGATGGAGGTGCCGGACAAAATTGCGGCAGAGCTTGAGAAGCTGCTGTAGCCAGGGGCAAGGCCCGCTGTGCGGACCATAGGTCGGATCGAGCGTGCGAGATCCGACCTACGACAAAGGACAACGGCAGCGCGTAGCCTTTGCAAGGGAGGAAACCGATGCAGCTCGCCACGTCACTCATCAACGTGGAGCCGATGAGCAATGTGCTCGGCGGCCGCGTGCTTGGGCTCGATCTCTCCACGCCATATGGCGACGACGCCAAGGCCGAACTTCGCGCTGCTTTCGCGCGTTACGGCGTGTTGTGCGTGCCGGGTCAAGACCTCGAGTATGACGATCAGGTGCGCTTCGCGGCGGTGTTCGGCAAGGCTGACGAGAAGAAGCTCACAAACGCGGAGAAGGGCCACGGCAAGGCGCGCGAGCGCGGCGTGATGTACGTGACCAACATCCGCGAGAACGGCAAGCCGATCGGCTCGTTGCCGGACGGCGAGATGCAGTTCCATTCGGACGGGTCGCACCGCGAAATTCCCTATCGCGCGACGACGCTCTACGCGATCCAGGTGCCCTCGCGCGGCGGAGAAACGAAGTTCGCCAACCTCTACTCAGCTTACGAGACGTTGTCCGAGGCGACCAAGAAGCGGATCGAGGGTAAGGTTTGCAAGTACGTCTACGCCGTCGATGCGACCTACCGCGGCCAGACCGACGAGAGCGACGCGTCGCTGTCCAGCGCGGAGCATCCCATCGTCAAGACCCATCCCGACACGGGTCGCAAGTCGCTGTACCTCAGCCGGCTCATGACGCGCTGGATCGTCGGCATGGACCGGCAGGAGAGCGATAAGTTGCTGGCCGAGCTGTTCGATCACGCCGAGCGGCCGGAGTTCGTCTACGCACATCCCTGGAAGCCCAAGGACATCGTGATCTGGGACAACCGCTGCACCAATCACGCCCGCAACGACTTCCCGGCGAGCGAGGTCCGGCAGCTGCGCCGCATAACGGTCTCCGAGCCGTAGGGATAGCGTCGTGTAGGTTGGGTCGAGGGCCGCTTCTTCTGCGGCCCGAGGCCCAACAATCCCAAGCATGCCGAAAATGTTGGGCCTCGCTACGCTCGACCCAACCCACGACCGCCTACCCGTCAATCGTAGACCGTCTCGCTATAGTGCGCCGGATCAACCGCGGCCTCGATGACTGTTGGCCCCGACGCGGCGAGGGCCTTGCGCAGCTCGCGCTCCAGGCTCTCGGGGTCGCGCACGCCAACCGCTGGCACACCGAAGTAATGTGCCGGCGGCGGCAGATCCGACGGCGACAGCGTCGTCGTGCCGTAGTGGGGAAAGTCACGCCGCTCCTGCTTGACCTTGATGAGCGAGAGCCAGCGGTCGTCGAGCACGACGACGGGCAACGCGAGGCCGAGCCGACGGGCCACCGTTAGCTCGCCGCACGTCATCTGGAAGCAGCCGTCGCCCATCAGGCAGACCACGGGCAAGTCGGGCCGCGCGATCTTGGCGGCGAGTGCTGCAGGCAGGCCGAAACCCATCGACGACCAGCCGTTGGTGATCAGGAACGTGCGCGGGGCGTGCGCGGTCCACTGGCTGCCGATCTGGTGCGTGTGCGCGCCGACGTCGAACGACAGCACGCCATTGCGCGGCAGCACCTTGCGCACAACGTCGATCGCCTGATGCGGCGAGAAGCGCGGCGTGGCCGGGCGCAGCGACGCCTGGAACGCATCGCAATGAGCCTTGATCTCGGCAGCCTTCCAGGTGTTGGCGATCGGCGGCAGCGCGGCGAGCCGCTGCATCGAGCTGTCGAGATCGCCGGTCACGACATGCGAGACTGTCACCGTCGCATCGACGTCCGGCGCTTCGATGCTGATATCGAGCACCGGCACCTTGCCGACCCAGGCCTCATACTCGACCTCGATCGTGTCGTAGCCCAGCCCGACGATCAGATCGGCACTGTGGATCAGCTTGCGCTGCACCTTGCGCTTCGCCCGCTCGATGCAACCGAGTGAGAGTGGATGATCCTCGTCGATCAGCCCCTTGGCCATTGTCGAGGTGAAGAACGGCAGGTTGTGGCGCTCGATCACCGCGCGCAGGAGGCCGGGATCGCGCATGCGCATGGCATTGGTGCCGATCACGGCGACCGGTCGCTTGGCGGCCTTGATCAGCTCGCCGGCACGGGCGATGGCAGGATCGGGCGCAGCCGACTGGCGCGCGGGGGCCGCCAGCGCGGGCACCGGCTCCGTTGCCTCGGCCAGCGCCACGTCCTCCGGCAGGTCGAGATGCACGGGCCCCTGCGGCTCCGTCATCGCGAGCCGGATCGCCTCGGCGAGCTGCGCGCCGACCTTACCCTTCTCGAGCCGCACCGTCGCCTTGGTGATCGGCTTCATCAGCGTGTGGTGGTCGATCCACATCTGGATGCGGCGGCCGAGCTGGTTCTCGTTCAGCGTGCAGGTGAGCGCAATCATCGGCGAGCGATCGAGCCAGGCATCGCCGATGCCAGTGGCGAGGTTGGTCGCGCCGGGGCCGAGCGTGGCGATGCAAAATCCGGGAGTGCCCGCCATTCGGGCGGTGACATCAGCGGCGAACCCGGCCGAGCCCTCGTGCGCCGTCAGCACGAACTCGATGCCACCCGTGCGCATCGCCTCCATCAGCGGCAGGACGTTCCCCGAGGGCACGCCGAAGCCGTGCCGGACACCGGCGGCCTTCAGCGTGGCGACGATCAGATCTGCATTGTTCATGGCAATTGGGCTCCCGCGCGACTGCGGACCTATATCGCCTAGCCACTCGCGGAGTCGAGTGAGCGTGGGCTGGAACCCTTCACAGATCCTGCCTCTTCCTCAGCCCTGCGATGCGACCGCCAATCCGAACAGCACCGCCAGAACCATCGCATTCCAGATCGCGTGCACAGCCATGCCGGGCCATACGCTGCCAGTACGCGCCCGTACCAAGGCGAGCACGGTTCCCATCACCAATAGGCCCACCGCCTTCGCCCCCGTACCGGGCATGTGCAGCGCTGCGAACAGGGCGCCCGAGATCAGCACGGGCAAGCGACTTTCGCCGAATATCCGGCTGAGCTGCCCTTGCAGGTAGCCGCGGAACACGATCTCCTCGACGATGGGAGCGACCAGCACGATCAGCGGCGCCAGCAGCCACCAGCTGGTGACCAGCCGCGGCAGCACCTGCCGGTAATCGGGCGGCAGGGCCGATACGAACGGCTGCGGGCTCGAGAATGCAGCCACGACCATCGATGCCATGAGCAGGCCGATCACGGCGATCACCGCGCCGCAGACAAGCAGAAGGCGGGCCGCGGAACCGTCCGGATCGGTCGGAAGGCGCAGCGCCATCGCCTCAAACAAGCCGGCGCGGCCATGCCGATAAACGTAGTAGAGGGCGAGCACCACCAACGGCGCCACAGCAGTGCCATAAGTCGTGATGTCGTGGATGAGCTGGTTGCCGATCAGCTTGGCGCTGATCCACAGCGCACCGTGCCCGGCGGATACCAAAGCGACCACCACCGCGACCGGCACGAGCGCCGCCTGCCAGCCGGCCGCACTCGCACCGGACAGGGGCACTGCGTCATCGGAAGATCCGGACGAATTGTTCAAGGATGCGACCTCGGCATGCATATTGCGACCCCACGCGGCAAGTGATCCCGGGAGTGGCAGCCTGCGCGGATGGCGTGCCGTTTCCGTTAGCAAGCAGGCTGCAATTTCTGCGGTTCTGGCTCACCACTAACGCTTGCCTGACGAGCGGGCCGTGATGAGACGCATGTCCGGCGCGGCGCGTAGGTCGGGCTGAGCGCCTTTCGCGCGAAGCCCAACATTCCAGGGCGCCCCGTCGGGCTTCGCAAAGGGCTCAGCCCGACGGCGCCTGCGGACGCGACAGCCGGTACCCTTGCAATTCCGCGAGGATTGCGGAATTGTCGGCCATCGAGCAATCCCAGTTCAACCAAGCTGCATCTGGCGCAAGTTCGTTGCCTTTGGGCCGGCGACCGCGAACAGCAGCACAATCGAGGTGAGAACCCATGGCAACCAGGCTTCGTCACATCGCGATCATCGTTCCCGACCCAGAGGCGTCCGCCAAGTTCTTCGAGGAAGCGTTCGGCATGACGCGCGCCGGCTCGGCCCGCCGCGGCATCTACATGACCGACGGCACGATGAACGTGGCGCTGCTCGGCAAGGAGACGCCGGAGGAGGAGATCGGCCTCTACCATTTCGGCATGTGGGTCGATGACCTCGACGAGGCTGAGAAGAAGGTCGTCAAGGCCGGCGGCAAGTATCTCGCGGGCCGGCCGACCTCGCCGAACTCCTACTACGAGGCCAAGTACAAGGATCCGCTCGGCATCGTGTTCGACCTCACCCACACCGGCTGGAAGGGCGCGGTGAAAGAGGTGGTTCCGGCGAAGTGACGCGCTTCGCGCGTGACTGGTGAGTGGTCAGTTGTGAGTGGTGAGTGGTGGTCTCGCCAACACCACCCCTCACGTCAGAACTTGAACGCGCCCCCACTCACCACTGGCCACTCACCACTCACCGACAACATGTCCCAACGCCCTCCCGTCCTCATCATCGGTGCCGGCCCGGTCGGGCTCGTGCTTTCGCTGGCACTGGCGAAGGCCGACATCCGCTCGGTCGTGATCGAGCAGCTGCGGCCGGAGAATTTCCTCGAGCAGGTGCCGCGCGCCGGCACCAACCACGCCTCGACGCTGGAGCTGTACGATACGATCGGGCTCTATCAGCGGCTCGAGCCGCGCGGCATCATCGCGCCCAAGTTCCACTACTGGGATCGCCCCGGCTGGAAGCGCATCGCCGAGTTCGACCATGGCGTGCTCAGGAACGATACGCGCTTCCCCTATGCGCTGCAGTGCGAGCGGATCAAGATCGTCGAGGACGGGCTGAAGCTCGCGCGCGAAAATCCCAACATCACTGTCCGCCTCGGCACTGAGTTCGAATGCTTCGAGCAGCGGGCCGACGGCGTGACCGCTACGGTGATCAACGAGGCGGGTGAGCGCGAGACGTTGACCGGGAGCTACCTCGTCAGCGCGGAAGGTGCGCGCTCGATCGTGAGGAAGGATCTAGGCATCGAGTTCGAGGGCTTCACCGAGACCGAGCGCACGCTCAACATCGAGGTGTCCTACGAGTTCCGCGACCATGGCTTCGCCGAGCGCAACTACATCTCCGATCCGGTGGAATGGTCGAACCTGTTCCACTGGAAGGGCCCACACGACCGCTGGCGGGTGCATTTTCCGACGCAACCACACGAGCGGGAGGAGGACATCCTCGCGGAAGCGAACCTGCGCCGCCTGCTCGACCGTTTCATCGAATTCAAGTCGCCCTACATCATCCGCGGCTCGAACCTCTACACGGTGCACCAGCGCGTCGCGAAGAAGTTCAGGCAGGGCCGCTGCATCCTGGTCGGCGACAGCGCGCACGTGAACAGCCCGATTGGCGCAATGGGCCTCAACAGCGGCGTGCACGATGCGTTCAATCTGGCTGCTAAGCTGACAGCGATCCTCAACGAGAAGGCGGACGAGGCACTGCTCGACCGATACGAGCGCCAGCGCCGGCACATCGCGCTGTCGCACACACAGGCCGACACGATCCAGAACAAGCGCCGGCTGGCCGAGCAGGACGCAAGCGTGCGCCGGGCCAATCAGGACCAGCTACGCCGCACATCCGAGGACCCGGTTGCAGCGCGCAAGTTCCTGCTTCGCACCGCGCTGTTCGACAGCCTCAAGGAGGCAGAGGCGATCGCCTGATCCGCAAAGGTGGCCATCAGTTGATGCCTGGCCCTCTACAACGATTAATCGGAAATTAACCTGCCACGGCTAGCGTCCTCCGCTACTGCAAGGAGGACCACATGACCATTGCACGTATGCTGATTGCCGCACTTTGCGCCCTGGCGGCAGGGGCGGCCTGCGAGAATGTCGTGCAAACCGGATCGTGTGCCGGCAACGGCTGCGCGGTCCAGGTTGTAGCGAGCTCGAGCCACGCAAGTCGATGAGTGCAACTCCCAAGCGGGCGTGCAGGCCAACGCTGAGCGGGCTCGTCGAGCACGCCTCGATCGATTGATTGCGCGCGGCCCTGAAGCTTCACCATCAAGCTCCGAAAGCTGGCAATGACAAACTCCAATTCAGCGACCACGCGTTCGGCTGCATGCTGCAGCGTCGTGTCGGTCGGTGCGATCGTCTCGCTACTCGTGCTGCCCAGCTTGGCATTGGCACAGTCGCGCCAAGGCGATGCTACGGGCTATTCCCAGCGCCAAGCCGAACAGGCTGGCGCAAGACAGGATCGCAACTCTGCTGCAGCTAAGCCTGGCGCGAAGGCGGCCCCGATGGGCGGCAATGATGAGGGTGACGCCGAGGCGCCGATCACCGGCGGCCCATTCAAAGTGAACGTGCCGGGCCAGACCGGTGCAGCCGCGCAGCCCGCGCCCAAAAGCCCGGCAGCCTCTTCTCAGGTTGCCCCGCGACAACCCAGCGCCGACCAGGCACCGGTGCGAACAGTGTTCGAGCGCGACAGGCCGGCTAATCGAGCAATCCAGTCGCCCCCAGGCCTCGTTTCTGCGGACGAAGCAGAGCACGTCTCGCAGCCAACAGAGACCACCAAACCTGCATCACTCCCTGCCGCCCAGCAGGTCCCGGCGGGCCAATCAGCGGGAGCAGCCGCTTCCCCGGAAGCACACAGCGCATCGGGGTTGTCGTCCACTGCCGGGGCTTCGGCGGATGCGGCAGACCCAACGGCCGCTGCAGCGGGAGCGGCAGCAGCGCCAACGGCTCCCCCGGCGCGCACGATGCCGGCCTTACCCGCAGCGGCGGCAGCTCCGCCGGTCCAGAACCCCTCGTGCGTTGCTGGCTGCTATACGCCGACATCGGCTCAGGTCGGCAGCCAGGGACCGCATCGTGTCGACAAAGCCGCCACGGTTCGCGGGAAGACCGCCGCCTTGCCTGTCGCCAGCGCGGGAGAAGCCGTATGCGTCGCCGGCTGCAACGACGGGCCTGGAATGCGGCGCGCGCCGGCTGGTCAACCTGCAGCCGGCGTAGCACCGCCGATCCGCTCGAACAGGCCGCAGGAAGGCACCAGCCGCATCACGATCCTGCGCGGGGCCACTCGTTCCCGGACCTATGGTGTCGCGCAATAGCGGTCAGGTTCTTGAGACGGTTTGGCGCCCGACCATCACGTCCATAGCGCACGGATGCCGAAGAACGCTGTGTCCTTGATGCGCCGTGCTACGCCTTGCACGATCGTGCTGCCGGGGTCGGTGGCGAAAGTCATGCTGAGCACAATGCGCCGCTCCCCTTCCGTGATCGGCGTCGCCTTGTGCAGCACACGCGCACCCTCGAACACCACGAGTTGATTGGGCGGCGTCGGGATTTCGCGCTCCACCCCGCCGACCTTGGCCATCAGCCGTGCTGCCGACACGCCTTGCCCGCGCGAATCGCGATTGATGATCGGCAGCAGCACGGTGAAGTGACGCCCCCTGTAGAAGTTGTGGTCGTAGTGCCATCCTATGTGGTCACCCGGACGTTCATAGAACAGCACAGAGCACGAGCTTTGATCGTGCAGCGGCGTCGGCACCACATCAACGCCGACGATGCGCGAAATCAATTGATGCAAGTGCTTCGATTGGTAGAGCGCCACGACCTGCGGGGCGGCCGTGCACAGCGTCTCGTAGGCGACCGTCCCCCCCTTCTTGTGGGTGGGCAGATAGCTGCGCTCGGTCGACCGCAACGCATCTATCTCGGCAGCAACTGCAGCGAGCCGATCGAGTGGGATCGCGTTGGGCAAAACGGCCAATGCGTCATCGAACGAAGGCAGCGGCCTGGAGGCAATTTCGATCGTGTTGCGGCTATCCTGGACCTGAAGAATCGCATCGATTTGGCGGCGCAGACCGCTGTAGACGCGCATTCTACGGGTGCTCATGACGGCGAACGTCCCGGCCAGCAAGAGGGTGCAAACAAGCGCAAACTCGAGCAGATACATGGCCCACTCCAACGCGGTTGATCGACCGAACGGCTGCGACAGTTTAGCCCAACCGGCCCACCGGGTGAAGGCATTGCAAGCGGTCGCGGTCGCTAGAGACCCCACGAACTTCCCTTCCTTTTCAATCAATTGATCAGAATACGGGATCCTACCTGCAGTCGCTCCAAAGGCTGCCCCAATGCAGCCATCGTCCCGCCGCCGGAATCTGCGACAGGGCTGCAGTGGCACACGCATCCCCCGAGATCCCCGGTGGGAACTGCACCTGATGGAGCAGGAACAATGATCAAGGCTCACAAGCTCGGCGCGATTGCGCTCATTGCCGGACTGTCGCTGATGCCGGTCGGCAATCGCGCCGTGGCCGGTCCAACGACTGCCGCCGCTGCCGCAGTCGCTGCCACGGACGCATCGGAAGCCTCGGCGATCGAGCTCGTCCAATATCGCCGCGGATATGGACCGCCTGGCGCCTACGGGCCGCCGCGGGGGTATGCACCGCGCCCTTACGCCTATGGCCCGCCCCGCTATTATGGTGGCCGCCCGTGGGGATACCGGCCCTGGTATGCGCGCCCCTACTACGGCACGATCATCGCCGGCGTAGCGCTCGGCACCATTATCGGCGCCACCGCCTACGGTCTCGCACCGCGTCCGCCCCGGCCGGACCTTTGCTGGTACTGGGCCGACGAGGTGCAGAGCAGGGGCTACTGGGACTATTTGACGCTCTCCGGCCAATTTCGAAGCACAAGCTTTGGATTGGGCAGAGATACCACTTTGGGGTGACTGGCCTTGCCGGTCTAAACTGCAGTTGATTCGAGGATCGTCGTCGTGCGCGTGCAGACGATCCTCAGGGACGGCCCTCATCGGCCGCCGGCACTGCAGGAGACAGCATCGCATGCGCAACCTGGTCCGCACTGGCGCCCTCGCGGCCGCCCTCATCTGCTCGACCGGCCTGGCGGGGTGCCGCCATCTCGAGTACCATTTCGGACCATTGGGCTTTGCGGACTCGCGACCGGACCCCGCGGCACAGCCGGTGCGCAAAGCACGGTCGTCCGTGGCCAAGCGCGTGGCCGAACCGAAGCTGGTGCAGGCAGGCTCACGCATCCGCAATTTCTGCGGCCAGCGGCATATTCGCTTCCATGCCGGCGCGCTGAAGGAGTCCGATAGCGAGAAGGGGCGCAACGACGTGTTGTGCAGGCAGGCTTATTGAGCCCACGCCGCAATAGCGTTCTCAGCCAGCCGCAGCGTATTGCGCGCGGTAGGCACTGAGCTCGTCGACTTCGAACGGCTTGCCGAAATGGAAGCCCTGCAGGTACGTGATCCCGAGGCCCGCGGCGATGTCGGCCGTCGGCCCATCGGTCACCCACTCTGCCACCGTCTCCATCCCGAAGGCGCTGCCCAGCTCGGCCATCAAGCGCACGAAAATGCGGTCGCTGTGGTCGTTGACGACGTTCTTCACAAACGCGCCATCGAGCTTCACCAAATCGCAGTTCAGGTGCTTCAGCGTCCGGAACGAGGTGTAGCCCGCGCCGAAGTCGTCGATCGCGACGCGGCAGCCCATCTCCTTCAAGGTGTCGACGAACGCGATCGTCTGGTCGAGATCGCTGATCGCCGTCGTCTCGGTGATCTCAACGATCAATCGCTTGGTAATGCTCGCCTTGCCGCCGGCCAGCCGATGCAACAGCACGAGCCAGTCCGGATCCGCGCTCGTTCTGGTCGAAACGTTGAGCGAGATCGTGATGTCGGTGTGCTGCTTCAGGATGTCGATCGCCAGCTCGAGCGTGCGCCTGTCGATCAGGCGGCTCATGCCCAGTTGCTCGGCGAACTCGATGAACTCGCCCGCGCCGACCGTCGTGCCGTCTGGCTTGGCGATCCGCAGCAGGCACTCGTAGAATGCCGGCAGCCTGCTGTTCGAGGCAACGATCGGCTGCAGCACGAGCCGCATCCGCTTCTCCTCCAGCGCCGAGGCGACATCGGTGGCAATGGCGATATTGCGCTGGCGGATGCCTTCTTTGGCCGGGCTCAACTCGTAGGCGACGAAAGCGTCGCTGCGGCCGGCGCGGGCCTTGTCGAGCGCCTGTAGCGCGCGACTGATGGCGACAGGAACCTTGCTCGCCTGATGCGGCACCAGCACCGCGCCGATCGAGATCGTCGAAGAAATGGGGCAGTCGCTGCTCTTGAAGCTCGCCTGCCGGACCGCCTTGAGGAAGCGTTCCGCGGCGACCTGCATGCCGCCCGGCCCGCAGTCGTTGATGATCACGCCGAACTTGTTCGACGAGTAGCGGCCCAAGGTGTCGCCACCGCGCAGCTTGCTATGGATGATGCGGCCGACGGAGGCGATGACGGAATCGCCGACCTCGAAGCCGAAGTTCTCATTGATGATCGACAGGTTGTTGATCGACGCAATCAGCAACGCGGCGGTCTCGCCGGTGCGCTCGGCACGCGCTATGGCCGCGGCCAGCGCCTCCATCAGTCGTGTGCGGTTGAGCTGGCCTGTCAACTCGTCCTGGTCGGCACGATAGAGCAGCCTCTGCTCCTCGAGGTGCCGTTCATTGAGCACGCGCACCACACCGCGCGCGCGCGCGGGCTTGCCTGTCTCGTCCGCCCACCAGCGGCCATGATCCTCCAGCCACACGGACTTCGAAGACCGTCGCCCGAGCGGCAGGAAGCGATACTGCACACGGTAAGGCATGCCGCCCGTGCTCAAGTGCATGCCAGGCTGCAGCATGGCCTGACCCGAATGTTGCTCGTCCATGAAGATCGACTGCCGGCGCGTCACATGCTCGGCAGCGATCAGGAACTGGAAGCGGGCCCCAGAACCGACATCCTTCGCCGCCGGCAGGCCGAGCACGGAGGCGACGTTGCTCTCCCACTCCATGGCGTCGGTCGCCATGTCCCACGTGTAGGCAGTCTCCTCGACACCCGACAGAATGCCGACAAGGTCGATCGCTTGCGCCAACGGTGGCGCCGGGCGGTCCGTGTCGAACGTGGCCTCGACCGGCAGCAAAGCGGGCTCGAAGCGCCCGCTATCGAGGGCGCCGGGCAGTTCGGCCAACAAGGATGTTTCAGGCAGCTGGTCGGGCGCGCTCACAATCGACGACCTATAATCAGAGAGTCATTGTCCCCACGGGGCTACGGGCCATATGAAAGGCCATTCCCCCCAACTGCCCGACGGTATCGGTGAACTCCAAATAATGGATAAAATCCGCCCATGGGCCGGTAACCTGCGTAGGCTCCCGGAGTGGGCCCGGAGCCTCGATCCGCCCGACGTGAGTGATGCGCGATCGGCTTCTCCGTGCCACCGTTCAGCTGCGCAGGCGGATGATGGCGGATATCTCGAGCAGGTACTCGGGCTTGGCGAGGCCGTTGACGATCAACAACGTGTTGGGTGGATACTTGCCGTCCGGATAGAGCGTCTTGAACAACTCCGCACGGCCTTTCTGCCAAGTATCGCGCTTGTCGGTGCCGACGAGATAGGTGGTGTACTGCAGCACATCGGAGTAGTCGCAACCCAGCTCCTCGAAGATGCGGCCGAGGTGGCCGAACACCACCGGGATCTGACCGGCGAAATCGGTTCCTGAAACCGGATTTCCAGCCATGTCGACCGAGGTCTGGCCGGCCACATAGGCTATGCGCCCGCCTGGCTCCGCGATCGCGACATGACTGTACATGCCAGGCTTCGGGGCGGACTTCGGATTGAGCAGCGTGACGCCTTTGGACATGTTGTTCTCCCTGGGGTGCGTGACGAACCAGAAGTCAGAAGTCATGAGAAGAAGTCAGAAGTCAGAAGTCAGAATGGCCTCGCGTGCCTCATGCAACAGCTTTCTGATTTCTGATTTCTGACTTCTTCTTCAACTCATTCTTCTTCCCCCTCGCCCAGCCAACCTACCTCCCTCCCGCCCTGGCGATCATCTCCGCCATCGCGGCGTAGCCGCGCCCTCGGGCGAGTGTGAGCGGGGAGGCGCCGCTGCGGTCGGCGATGTTGGGATTGGCGCCGGCATCGAGCAGCACGCGAACGGTCGCCTGATGATTGGGTCCGCCGTCGCCAAGCACGATGGCCTCGATCAGCGCGGTGAGTGCGATGTTGTTGACGTGGTCGAGCGGTGCACCGGCCATGATCAGCTCCGCGCACACCCGGTGGTGACCGAGATGGGCCGCTGCGATCAAGGCTGTTCCATCGTAGGGGCTGGTGATCGCCTTGGCATCGGCGCCGAGCTCCAGCGCGAGCTTGAGGAAGCCGAGGTCGTTGTTGACGGCTGCGATGGTCAGGATGTCATAGCGCTGCTTGTCCTTGGCGTTGGGATTGGCGCCGCCCTTGACGAGCACGCGCGCGATATCCTTCAGGCTGCGGTGGGCGGCCACGATCAGCGGCGTGCGGCCGTTCTCGTCGGTGATGTTGGGATCGGCACCCTTGGCGAGCAGCTGCCGCGTCTCATCGAGCTCCTCGCGGATCACCGACGACAGCACGCTCTTGTAGCCGCGGATCTCCGTGCGATTGGGCGGCGTCTGGGCGACCGCAGGGTGCCACGCCAGTGCGGCGATTGCCGCCAGCAGCAGAGCGACATGGGGCAGGATACGTCTTGGTCCATGCATCATGGTCATGCTGCCTCGTCCGCGAGTGCGGCCCCCTCCCGCCGCTCGATCCACACGTGATTGTCGTGAAACGCCGCGCCACCATAAGGTGCCGGCACGAACGCGCTCGTCAGAGTGTTGATGCCGGCTCCATCAGGAAATGCCGTGTTGGGCTGCACGCCTTCCACAATCACGACGCCGGGCTGCACGCCCTCGAAACGCTGCACCCACAGCGAGATCTCACCCCGCTCGTTACCCATGCGGATCGGGTCACCATCGGCGAGCCGCAATCGTGCGAGATCGTCGGGGTGCATCTTGGCGCGCGGCTTGCCCTCCCGGTGCCGGCTGGTCGGCGTCTCGTTGAACGAGGAATTGAGGAACCCGCGCGATGGCGAGGTTGCCAGCTTGAAGGGATGGCGCAGGTCCGCCTTCTCGTTGACGTCCCAGTGGTCGGGCAGACGTGGCATCTGCCCCGCCTTGCCGTAGTCGTATCTGCGGCCGACCGGCACATTGGCCCAATCCGGCTTGAAGCGGAATTTTCCATCGGGCCACGCAAAGCCGCGCGTGAAGTGACTCTCCTCGAACGACGGCTGGCAATCGATCCAGAGCACCTTTTCCATTTCGGCCAGCGTGCCGCGTTTGGAAGCGCGCAGCGTCGCGTCGATGATCTGTCGCGGCGACATCTCGAAGCCGGGGTGTTGTGCGCCTACCCGCTTGGCGAGCTCGCAATGCACCTCGTGGTTGGAGCGGCACTCGCCCGGCGGCTCCACCAGCTTGAGGCCGAGCTGCATATGCTGCTGGCCGCCCCCCTGGTAGATGTCGTCGTGCTCGAGGAACATCGTCGCCGGCATTACGACATCGGCCATCCGCGCCGTGGCCGTCATGAACTGCTCGTGGACGCATACGAACAGGTCCTCGCGCATGAAGCCCTGCTTGACCAATCGCTGCTCCGGCGCGATCTCGACCGGGTTGGT
>SXGT01171451.1_pt1 | contig 29507 bp, 22 predicted proteins | sample 3176221 | NCBI WGS metagenome assembly SXGT01 (sample SAMN11356862, study PRJNA531348) | freshwater metagenome | isolation source: freshwater sample F1-120 | place: China: Fuxian Lake, Yuxi | collected 2017-12-25 | reverse complement strand
GCCAGCGTGAATTGATCATCGGCGACCGCAAGACGGGTAAGACGGCCATTGCCATCGACGCGATCATCAACCAGCGCGAATACGGTGTGAAATGTTTTTATGTCGCCGTGGGGCAGAAGGACGCTACGGTCGCGGCTGTTATCGAAGCCTTGCGTAAGCACGGCGCCATGGAATACACCACGGTGATCGTGGCGGGAGCCAGCGCTCCGGCGCCGCTCCAGTACATCGCCCCCTACGCGGGTACGGCCATGGCTGAGTATTTCATGTGGAAGGGGCAGCATGCGTTGGTCGTGTACGACGACTTGTCGAAACAAGCCCAGGCCTACCGCCAATTGTCACTGCTGATGCGTCGACCTCCCGGACGCGAAGCCTATCCGGGTGACGTGTTCTACTGCCATAGCCGCTTGCTGGAGCGTTCGGCCAAGCTGTCCGCCGCCTTGGGTGGTGGCTCGCTGACGTCGCTCCCCATCATCGAAACATTGGAAGGGGAGGTCTCCGCCTACATTCCCACCAACGTGATTTCGATCACCGATGGCCAGATCTACCTGCAGCCCGACTTGTTTTTCGCCGGGATTCGTCCCGCCATGAATGTGGGTATTTCGGTCTCCCGCGTGGGTGGTGCCGCTCAGGTGAAGGCGATGAAGAAGGTGGCGGGCGGTTTGCGGTTGGACTTGGCCGCGTTTCGAGAACTCGAGGCCTTCGCCCAGCTGGGTACCGAATTGGACGCCGCCACGCAGCGACAATTGGATCGCGGTTACCGGATGGTCGAACTCCTGAAACAGCCGCAGTACAAGCCCCGTCATGTCATCGACCAGGTGCTGAGCATCTACGCGGGAACGCGAGGCTTCGTGGATGAGATTCCCGCGCAGCAAGTGCAGGAATGGGAGGATAGCTTCCTCTCATTCGTACATAGTCAGAAGAAAGATCTTTGGAATACGCTGAACGACAAGCGGGAACTGACCGATGACTTGGTCGGACAGGTGGAGAGCGCCATCAAGGAATTCAACGCACAGTTCGTCCGTCGCTTGGCGACAGCGAAAAAGGCCTAGTTGCTCGCAATTCCAACCTGTGTCCCCACCGACCCTGCAATATTTCAGTTTGATCGGAAGTCCGAACGATGGCTAAAGCGCGAGCCCTGGATAAACGTCGCAAGTCCATTCGCAATATCCGCAAGATCACGCGGACGATGGAATTGATCGCTCGGGCGCGATTCAAGAAGGCGATGGATCGCGCGACCGCTGCCACGGCCTACACCCAGCGCATCACGCAATTGGTGGCCGACGTGGCCGCCACAGGCGTGGCGGTGAGTCATCCGCTCCTCGAGGACCGGCCTGAGGTGCGTCATGCCACCCTACTGGTACTGACCGCCAATCGCGGGTTGTGCGGCGGGTACAATGGCGCGGTGGTCCGGGCTGCCCAACATCGGTGGAAAGAGTTGAACGAGCCGTCCGTTCAGTCACGGCTCGAGGTTTCCGGCAAACGTGGCCAGGTGGCGCTGAAGTATCGCGGATTGGCCATTGACACCTTGTACAACCATTTCGAGGATAAACCACGCTTCGACGAGGTTGAGGTGCTGGCGGACCGATACCTCGAGGAATTTGTCACCGGGCGACTGGACCGGCTGGATGTTGTCTACACGCGGTTTCTCTCGGTATCACGACAAGAGGCCGTCGTCCAGACGCTGCTCCCACTGAAGGCCTTGGATGGCGGGACCGCCGACAGTGGCTCAGCGGACCGTGCTGGCAGTGATTCAACCTACGAATTTCTGCCGACCGCGGCGAGTATTTTGGAGGAAGTGGTGCCGGCCAGCTTTAAGGTCAAGCTGTTCAAGTGCTTTCTGGACGCGGCGGTCAGCGAACAGATTGCCCGCATGGTGGCCATGAAGTCGGCAACGGAAAATGCAAGTGACCTGATCCGACAACTATCGCTGACGTACAACCGGGCTCGCCAATCCCAGATTACCGGCGAGATTATGGAAGTCATCGGCGGTGTTGAAGCTTTGAAATAGTGCCAGGAGAAAACGTATTATGTCCACGTCCACGGCCCCCAATCGGACCGGCGGGAATTCGTCCGCCGACCAGTCCGGACGGGTAACTCAGATCATTGGTTCGACTTTTGACGCCCACTTTCCGGAAGATCGGCTCCCGACGATCTACAACGCCGTGAAGGTGGCCATCGAAATTGGCGGCAATCGCCAAATGCTGACGGGGGAAGTTCAGCAGCATCTCGGTGGTGGGCGTGTTCGTTGTATCGCGCTGGGGAGCACCGACGGTATGGTGCGCGGACAGGAGTGCGTCGATACGGGAGCCCCTGTTTCCGTTCCCGTGGGCGAGGCTACCCTGGGACGCGTCTTCAATCTGTTGGGCGATCCCGTGGATGATCGTGGCCCCGTGCAAGCCAAGGAACGATGGCCGATCCACCGTGAGGCTCCCAAAATTTCCGAGCTGTCCACGGGCACCGAGTTGTTCGAGACCGGGATCAAGGTCGTCGATTTGCTCACGCCGTTCGTTCGCGGTGGAAAAGCGGGGCTGTTCGGCGGTGCGGGACTGGGTAAGACGGTTATCTTGACCGAGTTGATCGCACGTATTGCCTCGGCACACGGTGGTTACTCCGTGTTCGCAGGCGTTGGCGAGCGCACGCGGGAAGGAACCGACCTGTGGCTCGAAATGCAGGAGGCTCAGATTGGCGACACGGGTCGCAAAGTGATCGAGCAGACGTGCATGGTCTTTGGCCAGATGAATGAGCCCCCCGGTGCTCGTCTGCGTGTCGCCCTCTCTGCACTCACGATGGCCGAATACTTCCGCGATACAACTGGCAAAGACACCCTGTTGTTCGTCGACAATATTTTCCGGTTTTCGCAAGCGGGTAGCGAGGTATCCGCGTTGCTGGGCCGCATGCCTTCTGCGGTCGGTTACCAACCCACGCTGGCGACGGAAATGGGCGCTTTGCAGGAACGCATTGCGTCCACGAACAAGGGGGCCATCACCTCGGTACAGGCGGTCTACGTGCCGGCTGACGATCCAACCGATCCCGCACCGGCCACCGCGTTCGGACAATTGGACGCATTCATTTATCTCGAACGTTCGATTTCTGAAAAGGGTATCTATCCCGCTATCGATCCTTTGGCGTCGGCCAGCCGAATCTTGGATCCCCAGTATGTCGGCCAACGGCACTACACGATCGCCCGCCGGGTGCAAATCACCTTGCAGCGATATCGGGAATTGCAGGACATCATTGCCATTCTGGGTGTGGACGAGTTGAGCGAGGAAGATAAGCTGATCGTCCATCGCGCCCGTCGCATCGAGCGATTCCTCTCGCAGCCGTTCCTCGTGGCCCAAGTGTTTACTGGTAAGCCCGGCGAAATCACGCCACTCGAAGATACGATTCGCAGCTTCGAGGAAATCTGCGATGGCAAATGGGATCATTTGCCCGAGCGAGCGTTCATGTACGTGGGGTCGATCGAGCAGGCAGAAGAACAAGCACGCAAGCTGGCGTCGGAAAAATAGTCCCCAATGCGATTGAGTGAATAGATCGATTGGGATGTAAGAGCGTTCGGCGTTGGCTCCTGTCAGGGGGGCGACGGGCCGAGCCGTACCCAAGAGGATGCGTCCGCGATGGCCGAACTAAGATGTATTGTCGTCACGCCGGAAGCCACCGCGTTGGAGGAGAATGCCTCCTTCGTGGCCGTGCCGCTCTACGACGGCGAATTGGGGATCGGTGTGGATCATACTCCGCTGATCGGTCGTCTGGGGTTCGGCGAACTGCGCCTGGGACGTGGTGCCCAGGTCGCCCGCTACTACGTGGATGGTGGATTTGTGCAGGTCGCCGACAATGTCGTGTCGATTCTCACCGGTCGGGCCGTTCCGGCGGGCCAGCTGAATCCGGAGACCTTGCGGGCCCAATTGGCGGCCGCCAAGGAGCGCCCCGCCACCTCGCCCGAATTGCTCGAAATCCGCAGCCGACTGGTCGCTCAAGCCCGGGCCCAATTGCGCGTGGCCACTCGGTCCTCTTGACGCCGGCATAGCCCCATGGATTCGGGTACGCGGTTTTTTGAACCGGAGTCCCATGCGCCCGCTGGCGACGGACGCTAAGCCATGACCAGGCAACCCGATCCCCATCGCGGTTCGAAACGCCGTACTCAAGGCGGCTGCGGCGCTCAGACTCCGCGTCGCGCCCAATGGTGCGATGCGGGTATTCTCATCGTCATAGCCGCGGCACTCGCAGGTTGGATTTTTCGACGGGTCCTATTTGCCCGTGAATCGTTCGCCTTTCGAGATGCTGCCCATTATTACTACCCACTCTTTCAGTGGTGCCAGGAAGTCTGGCGCGACGAGGGGTTGCCACTCTGGAATCCCTGGGAGAATTTGGGCTATTCGGTGATTGCCGATGCGACGGCCAGCCTCTTTTATCCGGGCAAATTGATCTTTTGGCTGCCCGGTTCGTTCGCCACGCATTATCACCTGTACATCATCGGACATGTGCTGGGAGCGGCATGCTTGACGTATCGGCTGGCCCGCCATTGGGGCCATTCGGTCATGGCATCGGGATGCGCCGCGCTGGCCTATGCGTTCGGCGGTAGTGTCTTGTTTCAGTGTTTTAACGTTGTCTATTTGATCGGCGCCGCGTGGTTGCCGCTGGCCATCCTGACAGGCGAACGATTGCTTTTGTGTCGTCGATGGCGCGATACGTTGGCTCTTGCCTTGGTGCTTGCCTTCATGGTGCTGGGCGGCGATCCGCAAATGGCCTATCACGTTGGCCTCGTGCTGGTAGGCTACGCCGTGTTATTGAGTTGTCAAGACCGATCCACGCGTGGGGCCCATGTGGCGGCTCAACTCGTCATGGCATCGTCGGTCACGGCCGACCAATCGCCTGAGTCTGTTCAGCCCGTGTGGCGCAACCTTGGCCAGCGGGTCTTGTTGCTGGTTGCCGCCGCCGTTGTGGCGGGACTGCTGAGCTTGGTGCAAGTACTTCCGGCTGTCGAATGGACGGGGAACAGCCATCGGGCCGAAACGTCATCGCCGCGCAGCCTCTATGAACTGTTGAGCGGCGCGGGGCGAGTACCGACGGGCAACGTTTCTAGCTCATTCACCACGCGAATGACGGCGCTGTTGGCCGCGCCCGAGCCGGGGTCGCACCATCATGATGTGTTTGAATTTAGTGTGGGGCCGTGGCGTTGGCTGGAGTTGCTTTGGCCCAACGCGGGCGGCAGGATGTTTCCCACCCATCGCCGTTGGATGAGCGCGATTCCGGCGGAAGGTCGAGTTTGGTCCCCCTCGCTCTACATGGGTTTGGTTCCGATTATCTTGGCCGCAGGCGTTTGGGGGGTGCGTGGCGGAACCGTGCGCACGCGTTGGCTATCCCACGTGGCATGTTGGTCGGCCCTGGCGAGCCTTGGCGGATATGGGTTGGGCTGGCTGCTGACCGAATTGTCCGTGCCGTTCGGCGTGCCTCAACATCGCGTCGAAACGATTGGTCACCAAGTTGGTGGGCTCTATTGGTGGATGACAACGGTGCTTCCCGGCTACGTCTACTTCCGCTATCCGGCCAAGTGGTGGACCTTCGTCGCGCTTAGTGTCAGTTTATTGGCCGCACATGGTTGGGACGAGGACGATGGACTGCGAAACCGCTCTCGTGTCCAGATGTTAGTCCGCTTGGCCGGGTTGAGCGTGTTGGTCGCGGCGTTGGTCTTCGCGTGCCGCGGCTGGTGGCTGCGTGGTCTCGCGGAAATCCGCCCGGATCCCATCTTTGGTCCGTTGGATGTGTGGGGGGCACACCGTGAACTTTGCCTGGCACTGGTGCATACGGCGGTGATGGCTGGCATGTCCGCTGTGTTGTGGCAGCGTGTGGACGGCTGGTCACGGCGCGGAATGCTGCGCGTGGTGCTGCTCGTACTGACCTGTCTCGATCTGGCCGTTGCGCACCACGGCCTCATGCCGACGGCACCGCTTGCCCAATGGTCAGCGCCCTCCGGCGGCGTTCCGATGATTCAACAGCACGCGTCGGGTCGCGATGAACTGCACACGTGCCGCATTTACCGACATCGCAGTCCCCAATGGTATCCCGACGCGTGGCAACGGGCTGGGTCGAATGATCGCTTGATCGAGGTTCTGCGCTGGGAGATCGATACCTTGAAATCCCACCATCATTGGCGCGAAGGCGTATTGCTGACGGAAACGCCAGCTGGCATGCGTTCGCGCGATGTGACAGCACTGATGCGTGTGGCCCGTCGCCACGGGCCTCGCGCTCCGGACGGCACCCCCCTGCCCCACCCTTCGGTCCTGTCGGCGTTGGCGACTCGGTACTTAGTGTCGCCGTTGGGCGCATGGCCCGAGGTTGATGTGGCCACGCTGCCGACTGGTGGCGGGCTGAAGCCGACGGCTTTTTTTCAGATCGGACGGCTGCCTCAATCTCAGCCCCGCGCCTGGACGGTTCATGATGTTCAATTTCGATCGCCGACATTCAGAGGCGATCGCGCTGTCTTAGAGGCTGAGCTCGAGGCGATATTCTTTCCACAGGGGAAGCCGCGCGACTGGTCGAGGATGGCGGTGGCGGAGTCGGAATGGGGTGAGCAGGAACTGCGATCCTTGATGGCCGAGCCAACCCACGCGCGGGCCATTGCGCAAGACTCGTGCCAGATTGCTCGCGCGACATCGCAGCAGATGGATCTGCAAGTCGGCCTGAGGCGCCCGGGGCTCGTCGTCATCAGCGATCGCTATGACGCCGGATGGCAGGCGATGGCTCGGCGGCTCGACATGCACGACCAAGGAGTGGCTTCCTTTGTCGCGTTACCGGTCCTCCGAGTCAATGGCGTGATGCGCGGTGTGTACTTGCCGGCAGGTCGATTCGAAGTGCACTTGCGCTATCGGCCCTGGACCTTCACGGTGGGCGCGTGCGGTAGTGCTACCACCGGGTGTCTGATGCTGGTCGCCATGGGGTTCAGTTGGTTGTCACGACGACGGATCCATAGACGCCACGTACTCGAGAGCTGCCAAAGTCAGTTTCTCAATACTCCCGGTCGGACGTAACGCCCGGTTCGGGAACCGGGTATTTGCCATTGGCTGCCAGTTGCAGCGGCGCGGGGCCGTCCAACGTGAGCTTTTCGAGATCGGGTGCAAACTCGTGCGGATTGTTGAGGGCCTGATCCCAAGTCACGACCTGGCCGGTGTGCGCGGCCATGCGACCCATGACGCAGACCAGGCTGGCTTCAGCGCCGCGCTGCACTTCGTTGTAGGGCTTATTCTGCCGAATGGCTTCCATCAAGTGATTCCACTCCAGCCGGTAAGGGCTGCGTTCGGGCTGCGGGTAGGCCCAAATCAGGTCCTCCTTGACGAACTTCTGCCCCTTGAACGTGCGGCACTTGGCCGGCGAGTGTGAAGACGTTGAGATCACGGCGGAACCCTTGCTGCCATGGGCGTAGCTGGCAAACTCGTCGAAGCATCCGGGCACGTTGCGTCCATTCAGGTAGAACTTGCTCCCGTCGCCAAAGGTGTATTCCACGGAGTAGGTATCAAGGTTCTGGTCGACGTAGTCGCCACGAAAATGTCGCCCGCCGCAGGCTTTGGCTTCGACAGGCCAAGCGTTTTTCATCCAACACGTCTCGTCGACATTGTGAATGAGGAAGTCGCTGTAGGAGCCTCCGCTGGCCCAGAGGAATCCATGGAAATTCTTAATCTGATAGAGCAACTCACTCATGTCGTTCGGTTTTGGCGCCACAAAGGCCGAACCAACCGGGCCGCTCATGCGGTAGGCACGCAACGCGATCAATTCGCCAATTTCACCCGACTGTATGCGGTCGAATAGTTCTAGACGTGCATCACAGTGCCGACACATCAGCCCCACGCCCACTTTTAAGTTCTTTTGCTCGGACAGTCGGCCCAATTCCAGCATCCGCCGCGTGCTTGGGCCGTCAACGGTGACCGGCTTCTCCATGAACACGTTCAGGCCTTTGGCGATCGCGTAGGTGAAGTGGACCCAGCGAAAGGCCGGCGGCGTGGCCAAGACCACGACGTCCGAGGGACGCAGGCAGTCCATGGCATGTTGGTAGGCGTCGAAGCCGACGAAGCGACGATCCTCAGGGACGTCCATTTGGCTGGCGTATCGACCCTTCAGCGCTTCATAGGTGCGTGATAATCGGTCGGGAAATACGTCGGCTAGAGCCACCAACTGAGTCGGTCCGTGCTCGGGCTGTAGCGAATCGCCGGCCGCTCCGGTGCCGCGACCACCACACCCGATCAACGCCACGCGAATCGTATTGTCTTCTCCCGCATGGACCGCGGGGACGCTGGCGCCGGCCAGTGCCGTTGCCGCCGCAACTCCTCCGGTCGTTTTCAGGAAATGACGACGTGTAGTGGAAGAAGCATTGGATTCATCTGGTTGATTGGGTGTGATGGGTGTCATCGAGGGTTAGCTCCGGAAGGGGTTGAGCCAAGGAAGTGATTTTGGATTTTGTTTGTGGTGGGACACACGCTATGGGCATCCGTACAGGCAGTCCAAAAAACTGCAGGGAACAAACCCCAGAATAACCGACGGGCAGGTCCTTTTGCAACCCGCCCGAATGGGGAGATAACCGACCCTGAAGACGCGAAGGACACCCCGTTAGGCCGCCGCTTGTCGCCGATGGCGTTCGACGAATGCCTGGTAGTCGGCCGGGGTGTCAATTCCTGCGGCTGCTGACGCCACGATGCCCACCTGGATCACATACCCGTTCGAGAGGACGCGGAGTTGCTCCAGGTTCTCGCACAATTCCAGTGGACTGCGCGGCAGGCGGCGCAGTTGCAAGAGAAAATCACGACGGTAGGCGTATAGTCCGATATGTTGCCAAAATAGGGGAGGATCGGCTTGAAGTGCCTCTGCCAACGGTTGGTCACGAGGAAACGGGATCGGACTGCGGCTGAAGTACAACGCGCGTTGTTGTGGATCCATGACCAACTTCACACAGGCTGGGTCGCGCAGACGTTGCTCATCTCTGAGTGGGCAGGCCAGGGTGGACATCACGGATTGGGGATTTTTTTCGAGTAACTCGATGGCCAGATCAATGTCGGCTCCGGCGATCTCCGGTTCATCCCCCTGCACGTTCACCAAAATCTCAAAATCGGGCAGATGTTCGGCCACTTCGGCAATGCGATCCGTACCGCTGGCCGCTTGAGGATTCGTCATGCGCACTTGTCCACCGAATTGCGTGACGGCTGCGGCGATATCCGGGTGGTCGGCGGCGACCACGACCCCGCTCGGTTTGCGGGCTCGCGCCGCGGATTCGTAGGTGTGCTGAATGAGCGGCTGCCCGGTCTCCCGTTTGAGTAGTTTATGAGGCAAGCGGGTCGACGCCAGTCGGGCTGGAATGATGATGTAGCTTGGCACCATATCCTATCCTTGTGGTCAAAGGCGTGGTGGGTGTGGCTCGGTTGCAGGCCCGGCCTATGCCGACTTATCCAGCGCCTCCAACTGATTGAGTTTGTTGTAGAGGGTCTTGACGCTGATGGCCAATTCGTCGGCGGCCTTGGCCTTGTTCCCCTGATGCCGATCGAGTGCCTGTTGGATGGCGTGGGTTTCCAAGTCCCGCAATGTCCAACCACCCGGCAGCCGTATATGGGAACTCTTGCCGACCGTTGGCGTGGTGAATCGTCGGGGCAGATGAGCGGGGGTGATGGGGAGTCGATCGCAAAGGATGGACGCGTGTTCCATGACATTGGCCAACTCGCGGACGTTGCCGGGCCAATCGTGGGCACGGAGCATGTGCAGCACTTCGTCCGAGAATATGGGGGTAGTCGCTGTGGCGGTTGGCAGGTAGCGCCGCACCAGGTGGGTGGCCAATTGCTGCATGTCATCCAGACGCATGCGGAGCGGTGGTAGGTGGATTTCAAACGTGTTGATGCGGAACATTAGGTCCTCGCGGAACTCGTCCTCAGCCACCATCTCTTCCAGATGCCGATGCGTAGCGCTGATCACGCGCACATCGACGTGTCGCGACTCGTTGTCGCCCAATCGCCGTATCTCGCCACTCTCCAGCACTCGCAACAATTTCGCCTGGAGCGGTTTGGGGAGTTCCCCCACCTCGTCCAGGAAGAGCGTGCCGCCGTCGGCAACTTCAAACAAGCCGACACGATGCTCGTCGGCCCCCGTGAAAGCCCCTTTGCGATGACCGAATAGCTCGCTTTCGATGAGTGTCTCAGCCAGTGAGCCACAGTTGATGGCCACGAATGGCAGAGCCGATCGCAGACTTTGGTCATGGACGGCACGCGCGACCAGCTCCTTGCCCGTACCCGTTTCTCCGCGAATGAGCACCGTGGAGTGCGTGGGGGCCACACGGGCGATGAGCGTGCGCACCTGTTGCATGCTGGGGCTGTCCCCAATCAATCGTCGCGGTCCTTCCGCGCGTTCCAATTGAATTTGCAACGCCCGGCACTTGTGGCTGAGTTGTCGCTTATCGGCCACCCGGCGGAGCACGCCCTCGAGTTCGACCAATCGACAGGGCTTGGTGATGTAGTCAAACGCTCCTTGTCGTAGGGCAGCCACGGCTGTTTGCAGGGACGACTTTCCCGTGATGACCACCGCTTCCGAGTCGGGGGACAGCTGCTTGGCGCGCGTGATCACTTCAATACCGTTCATGCCCGGCATATCGAGGTCGACCAGGATGCAGTCGTAGGCGTTCTGCTCGAGGGCGGCGATGGCTGTGTGACCGTCGGGGCAGACCGTGACGGTATGCCCCATGCGTGGCAACTCAAGGCTCATGAGTTCCTGCAGCGAGCGCTCATCGTCGGCGAAGAGTAATTTCAGGCCGCTATGCGGCGCGGTTGATTTTTTCATGCGGTTTCTCTGGATTCGCGAGGGGTAGACTCACGCTAAAGGTGGATCCATGGCCCGGTCCCGCGCTGTGCGCGTCGATCCGACCGCCGTGGTCCTGGATAATACGGTAACTGATGGACAGGCCGAGTCCTGTCCCTTGGCCGTCACGTCGGCGCGTAAAAAATGGTTCGAATAGATGCTGAAGAACCTCTGCGTTCATGCCGCATCCGTCATCGCGAACCACGATATGGGCTTCCTGGCCCGACGGTTCCAACGTCACGGTGACCGTGCCGCCGGGGTCGAGGCTGTCGAGAGCGTTGGTGATCAAGTTGAGCACCACTTGCTTCATTTCTTGAGGATTGGCCCGCACGATCATGGGTTGCGGATGATCAAAGACCATCCGCTTTTCCTTATATGCCCCCACGTGCCGGATCATCTCAATCACATTGTGGATCAATTCGGCGATATCCGTATCATGTCGCTCGACGTCCCCCATACGGGAGAAATCCAACAGGCCGCCAATGATTCCGGTGCAGCGAAATGCCTCGTCTTGGATCATCCGCAGGTAGTTGCGCAGTACTGAGATCTCCGCGTTGTGTTGATCGTCGGGGAGGGCGTCGTCCTGCTGGATAATGTCATGTAGTCGTTGTTCGAGTGATTCGGCGCACCATGCAATCGAGGCCAGTGGGTTATTGATCTCGTGTGCGACGCCAGCCGCCAAGAAGCCCACGCTGGCCATTTGTTCGCTCCGTACAACCTCCTTGGTGCGCTGTTGGACCTGACGGTCTAGGTCGTCGCGAATTTGGCAGAATCGGGTCGTCATGTCATTCATGGCCGCTGCCAATTCGCCCATCTCATCCTGCGATGGCACGCGAATACGATATTGAAAATTCCCTTGCGCGATGTGCCGGGACCCTGTAATCAGCATGTCGAGCGGGCCGAGGACCCATAATCGGAAGAGAATCCCCAGCAAGACCAAGAGCCCTCCCCCCGAGATGCTCGTAAGCCAGGCGAGCACGATCCAGGTGCGGTATTGCAGGCGGACGTCCGTGGCAAAATCCTGCATGCGTTGTGTGAGGTAACTTGGCAGTTCGGCCGACAGCTGTTGGATGACGCTGATGTGTTCGGCCAATTCGTCGGGTTGATGATCCCCAATCATGGACTTCTGTCGCGCCAACAGCTCGCGGATATGGGTTAACGCGGCCTCCAGCTTGTGCACGGTTTGCCACTCCCGCGAGTTGTCGTCCATGCGGCTCTCAGCCAGCTGGTTATTGATAAGTTCGTTGCGGTAGATGTCAAGTGTTGTCTGGACAAAGGCGAGCCGATGATCGATGTCGTAACGCCACGAGCCGTCGTCGTAATGGTCGGGCGAGTCATCGCTTGAAAACTTGGTGCGCGGCGGCTCCACCAGGGCCAGACGCAATTGGTCCACCTGTTCCGACAAACGTGTGGCCACTGGCAGCTCGCTGGCACGGCGGCTGATGCTCCGCGCCAGGCCGCGATAAGCGTACACGCCACGAAACCCGGTGAGCGCCAGGATAATCACCGTGACGAGCAGCACGCCACTCAACACACATAGCTTGCGGCGGATGGTTCCGGGTACCAGCATCGTCCGCTCCTTCCTCTAGGTTGCCGGGGATCGCTGCTAGCAGAGGGGCACGGGTCGATCCACGTGAGACCAAGCGGGGCGACGAGTGTAGTTCGCCTGGCCTACCAGAGCAAGGTCGCTTGGGCAGCACCTCCGTCGAAGCGAGCGGGCTGGTAAAAAAGGACACGGCGGGGAAGAATGTTAAGACTTCGTCCCCGCCGCGCCAGCGCCAATCGCTCCCGGCAAAGTGAATTCAATAGAAAGCCCGCGGCGCGAGCCGGGCGACTACGGCAAAGCGCCCGCCAAGCCAGTCACCGCCGCCGCTTGATAGGTCGCGCCCCGCAGACTGAAGGGAAACGCATTGATCATGCGCGGGGCGCAGTTGCCGGGACGGTAGTGCCCCAAGGCATACATGCATTCATTGGATGTATTGACCCCCATATTATACGGCAGGATGGCAATGTGCGAAACGAAATGGGCCGCCGACAACAACGGCTGGCGAATGGGACCGACGGTGTGACCATATCGTTCGAGTTGCTCGTCTTCGAAATAGAGCGGCTTGTGGCACAAAGCGGAAGCCGTCCATGTATACGTCAACGAGGTCCAACAACGCGGGTTCAAGCCGGGATCTCGCAACCGGCACTCTAACGGCAAGGACCAATACGCGTTCAAGAAACATAGTTCATCCGTGCCAAGTCGGTCGACCGCTACGGCCGTGGTGGCACCGCTTGCTTCTTCGATTATGACTTGGCTGTTGCGAAAGTCGTGCAAGCGTCCAGTAGCCAGCACTTGTCCGTGCTGGTCGGACCAGACGCGTGACGGAGATTTGGCCAGGGTGCTTGTCTTGTCCTTGCGCCGGTTCTTCTTGGGTTCCGACGCATACGTTTTCGGGTCGAAGGGGGGCGTAATGTCCAAGGAAATTTTATCAATGGTGGCGTTTTGCAAGGCATCCAGAGCGGCATTGCACTGACGGTCCCCTTCGCAACAGTCGCGATCGTTGTAGGTGCGATCGCAGGCGGTCGGCTTGCGCTTGCGTGCACCAGGTGGCATTTCGTCCCGTTCGCCTCGTTCGCCTCGTTCGCCTCGTTCGTCTCGAGGTCGCTGAGGCTGGTCAGCGTCCTCATCAGCGAGCGAAGTGTCCCCTGCGTCCTCGGGTTCCGGCAGGGAGCCGCTAGCACCGGGGAGGTCGCTATCCCCTGAGGGACTACTGGTTTCAATGGTCGATTCATTTTCATCCGGGAGTGGCTCGGAAATCTCGGTGATGTCCGACTGGGGCTCGTCGACATGCTGAGCATCCGGGGTGTCGTGACCGGTTTCCTCAGATACCAAGTGGGGTTCGTGGGGTGGCACCAACACACTGCGCGGCGCGGCGGCTACTTGAGCCGCGATTCGTCGTGGCCGGGCCGCGCGTCGGCGAGGCTCGTCGCTCCACTCGGAGCCGGTCGTGGTATCGGAGAACTCGGCGATGCTATCGGCTGAATGGTCCCGTTGCGCGAGGTCGCCAAAGGGATCGTCGATGGGTTGTGCTGGCCCAAGAGCCAAGGTGGCCTGTGCTGGGACCACCGGGTAGCGCCCGGACTCAGGTTGTTCGGCGGCGCCTTCGAACGGCTTCCGAGCGTTGTTCGTCACCGGTTTCTGCGAAGGTGTTGCGGTCGGACGGCTTTTTGTCTGTGGGCTGCGCCAAGCCAAGTTCGACGTTGTGTCGCTGGACGTGCTGGCCAATGCAGCCGTTCGACTCGAAGGCCCGGTGCCCTGTGGGCGTCCATAGGGGCGAGCGGTCCAATCGGCCGCCGAGTCGGAGCGAGAATGGTCCGTCGCAGCTGCCGACGAATCGTCTGCGGAGGCGAATGGGCCCGTTAGGGCCAAGACGAGGCCGATAGCGACCAGGGCAGCCCATTCGCTTGCCAACCGCTCATGTTGCCGTGCCCGCCGACCCTCAGGGCGCGTGCTGGGCACGGGACGCCCGGCGGCCGAAGAGGGCTCATAACGGGGGCGTGTTCCCAGGGCTCTCTGAGCTGTAATTTGGTGCTTCCTGCGTAATTGCGATATCATGCGGATGGCTCTCTCTTACGCTTGCCGCCGACACCTGAATAAAGTGCGCATCCCTGCGCAACTCGTCGATCGTTCGTGTTCCGCAATATCCCATTCCCGCCCGCAATCCGCCGACCAATTGGTAGACAAACGGACCGAGCGGCCCTTTGAACGGGACGCGTCCTTCGACGCCTTCGGGGACCAGCTTGCCGGTCCCCGTCTCTTGCTGACTTTGGCGGTAGCGTTCGCTGGACCCCTGGACCATGGCACCCAGCGAACCCATACCGCGATAGACCTTAAATGTTCGTCCTTGATACAGGATCTGAGCGCCGGGGCTTTCGGCCAGGCCGGCAAACAGACCGCCGATCATGCAGGCGTGGGCCCCTGCGGCGATCGCCTTCGTCATATCCCCGGAGTAGCGAATTCCACCATCGGCCACCACCGGCACGTCGTGCTTATCGGCGACTTGTGCGGCGGCGTAGATGGCCGAAATCTGTGGCACACCGACACCGGACACGATACGCGTGGTGCAAATCGAACCTGGTCCGATCCCCACCTTGACCGCATCCGCCCCCGCCTTAATCAAGTCCGCGCATCCCTCGCCGGTCGCCACGTTTCCCGCGACGACGTCAATGTCCCAACGCTTCTTGAGTTCCTTAATCGTTCCCAATACATTGGCCGTATGCCCGTGGGCACTATCCACGATGAGCACATCGACTTCTTTTTCGATGAGGCTGGCAGCCCGGTCGTAGTCAAACACGCCGACAGCCGCGCCCACCCGCAGGCGACCTTGCCGGTCCTTGCAGGCCTGGGGGAACCGCTTCATCATGTCGCAGTCTTTAATCGTGATGAGTCCCGTCAGGTGGTAATTTTCGTCAACCAGCAAAAGTTTCTCCACCTTTTTAGCCGTTAAAATTTTCTCAGCTTCCTCAAGCGTTACAGTCCCCGTTGCTGTCACGAGGGGCTGGCGCGTCATGACCTGTGCCACTGGGAGGTCGGTCGACTCCAGGAAACGCAGGTCGCGACGTGTCAGAATGCCTTCCAGGCGGCCATCTTTGAGCGTGATGGGGACGCCGGAGATGTTGTGCTTCTCCATCAACTCGCGTGCTTTCGATACTGGCGCGTCCGGTGATAGCGTGATCGGATCATCGATGATGCCATTGGCACTCCGCTTTACCTTGTCGACCTCCTCCGTCTGCCGTTCGATGGACATGTTTTTATGGATGACTCCCAGGCCGCCAACTTGGGCCAAGGCAATGGCCATGGCGCTCTCGGTAACGGTATCCATCGGGGAGCTGAGTAAGGGGACATTGAGTTGAATGCGCCGAGTCAACCGGGTGCGCACATCAACCTCGGCGGGGACGACTTCGCTGTAGCGGGGCTCTAGCAAGACGTCGTCAAAGGTGATGGCTGTGGAGCGAAACTTAGCGTCCATCTGCCTGGTCCCTCCTGAATGCCGCCATCGGCGGGCACTTGGGAAAAAGTGCGATTGTACCAGTCCGACGGCCGCCTGGGGAACACGGGGAATCTTTTCCCCTACCCCTATTGCGCCGACGTCGGGGACTGAGGGGCCGAAGCGACCCGTCCTTGTACGGCATCCACCAAGAGCATGTCTTCTTTCGGGTGCACGGCACGTAGGTCGAGGAAATAGGCCCCCTCCTGCGTTCGACCGATAAGGGCTGGATTTCCTTGACGGAGCGTTCCCGCCAGTTCGTCGAGCGAGCCTTGGCGCGGGCGCAGGGCAACGCCCCATGTCGGTAGCTCATGCAACGGCAGGCGGTCGCTGGTAAGGTACGTGGTCGCGGCTCGGGCCTCTGCTGAGGCGATGTTCGGCATGGTCGCCATCTGGGCCGCGAGGCGTTCCGCCCGCTGCTGCAGATTCAGGATGCTTGTTGACAGCAAACGCAGTGTGGGAACCTGATCGCAGATCTGCGTCGGCTGGCGATATAGGGCCAAGGTCTCCGTGGTGGCGGCCAGCAGAGACTTATCGAGGGCCAGGGTGGCCGCGAGCGGGTGCTGCGCGATGCGTTCGATCCAGACGCGGCGTCCCACCACCAATCCGCAGGGGGGACCACCGATCAAGCCATCGCCGCGAAAGATCACGATGTGCGCTCCCTGCCGGATGCGCTCCTGAACCAGTGCTTCTCCTTGTACGCCATACGGTTCCACATCCACCAAGGTTCCGTTGCCGAGCACATCGATTACGGGCAGCTTGTGCGGTTCCGCCAGGCTGGTGAGCTCGCTCAATTGGGGGGCTCGATTGGCTCCCGTGATCTGAAAATTGCTGGCCTGCACGTTCAAGATGGCCGCCGTATCCGGCCCGATCACGGCGGAGTAGTCCGCCGCCTGCGTCTGATTGACGGCACCGACTTCGCGTAGCCTCCCGCCACTCCAGGCAATCAGGTCGGGGAGTCGTCCGGTGCCCTCCAGGTCGCCCAGGTGGGCACGAGACACCACAACCTCTCGGTTCGGGGCGATGGCGACCAAGGCCAACAGGACCGCGGCTGCATGGCTGTGGACGATGCAGGCGGCCTCGGCGCCCGTTAGTTCTTGCAAGAGCCGCTGGGCGTAGGCGGTGGGTTCCTGCGGCCCGCCCGTGGATAAATCCACTCGCAGATTGATATAATGGCCCGCCACCCAGCTGGCTTGGTTCCGAGCGCTTTCGGCCCACGCGGGGCCCCCCAGCTCGCGGTGGATTAGGATACCCGTAGCGTTGATTACGGGGCGCACGCTAGGCTGTTGTTCGCTCCCCACCCAGTGAGCGAATCGTTCGGCCAGTTCGCGAGCGTTTGGAATTTGGGCGTCGTGGACGGCCGATTGTAATTCTCGTTTGATATCATCGAGAAAGCCCCGCACTTGGCCGACAACCTCATGGCGACTGACCCGTTCCGTTAAACGGCGAACCGTGGGATTGTCGAGAAGTTCCTGAAGGGTGGGCAGGTTCTTGAGTAGCGGGTTGGGCATGACGGGGTAACGCCTCAGGGGGTGTGGTTTTTGGGTTGTGGGGCATTTCGAGATGCGCCGCGCGAGTCCGTCCTTGGTACGAGTAGTGTAGGGGAATCTGGATCGGAAGGGAACGATGTGAGGCCATGGGCAAACGCCGCTTGTTACTGCTGACCTATCACTTTCCGCCTTCAGCGGCATCGGCCGTTTTTCGACTGCTCGGATTCGTGCGATATCTGCCGGAACACAACTGGGATGTAACGGTGATCGCGCCACCGGAAATGCCGGGTGAACCGCGGGATGCGGGGTTGTTGAAGGAGGTCCCTGCCTGCATCAAAGTTCGCGCGGTACCAATCCCCATGGGAATCACCAGTCGCGTCGCCCGTCGTTATTTTGGGGATTCCGTGTGGCTACCTCGCGCTTGGTCCGAGTGCAAACGCGTGGTGGCCGAATGGCGACCGGATTGTGTTTTGACTTCGAGCCCCCCAGCCGCCATACATGCTTTGGGACATCTCGTCAGCCGTCGTTTTGGCATTCCTTGGTTGGCCGATTTTCGAGACCCCTGGATTGCCGGTTATGCGACGGATGCCGCGCAAAGCATCCGTGGACGGTGGGCGGTGCGGGCCGAGTGGTCCATAATGAGAAATGCGCAGCGTGTCATTGCCAACACGCCGCGCATGTGTGATGTGTTCCGTCAGGCGTTTCCTGAGCATTCGGCCAAATTTACGGTCATTTCGAACGGCTTTGATCCCGAGCGATTTCAGCAAGCGGATGCGACGACGCGTGTCACCCCACCCTTCGGCCTTACGGCCCCAGCGACCCAGTCCGCGGTTACTACGCTGGTCCATGCCGGTGAACTCTATCACGGGCGGAATCCGCGCCCGCTATTCGAATCGCTTGCGCGGCTCGAGCGGACGCGACGCATGGATCAACCCGCCTGGCGATTTCGCCTACTTGGGCAGTCCATCGAAAACCGAGGTGATCTCTTAGCGGCCGTGCGGGCCTATGACTTGGAGCATGTCGTGCAATTTGAGGGGCAGGTACCCTATGGCGATGCGCTGCGGGCGATGGGAACGGCAGATATATTGGTCTTGTTGGACACGCCCGGCCGTCGCTGGGGGGTGCCGGCCAAGATCTTCGAGTATCTCGGGGCGCGGCGTCCCATATTGGCGCTGGCCGATCCGGCTGGCGAATTGCCCTGGGTCCTAGGAACGAATGGCCCCCACCGAGTTGTCGACTGTCATGATGTCGCCGGAATCGAACGTGCGCTGACCGAACTATCGGCCAACCTGCACCTGGGCCATCTCACGGCGCTCGACGAGCAGCACGTGCGACAATTCACGCGAGCTGAACTCGCTGCCAAATTGGCCGGGGAACTCGAACGCAGCCTCGAGGCGACCGCATCGTAGGGGGCAGAAGCAGGACGCATCCGCCGACTGCCGCACTCCGACCTGCAGGCGGCCCCAATAGTACGCACGTGTCATGTCGCTCGCGACTTCAATCGACCGGCCAATCGACGAAGTGTTCCCGCATGTGACGTTCGGCATCCGGCAGCTGTTGCGCCAGTCGCTCGGAAAAACGCCCAGTCGGCCGCTGGGCCTGCAGATCTTGCAGGTATTCAACAAGCGTTTGTTGAGCTGCGGGGGGGCCGTGCACGAGAAAGTGCACCCAAGCCCATGCATCTCGATACTCTCGCTTGCCCATTTGACGGAGGTTGTCCAGCGATTCCAACTCAGCTAGGGACGGGGCCGATCGCCAACGCACGCTGCGCCGAAAGCTGACGAGATGCACATGGGCTGTCGATTGCTGGTCTGGGGCGATCTCGAAATACTCAGCCAATCCCTCATCAAGCCAGAGGGGCACGTTGGGTAGGGAGGCGTGGAGCATCGCATGCGTGCACTCGTGGCGCAGGTCCACCGTGAACTCGGGGGTTAGGTACGCAAAGACATTGCCAGGACTGTTGGACTTAACAAAAAGTGCCTTGCGGTCGGGGACGCCCGGTAGGTAGCGGCGCAGGTAACTTTCGTAGGTATCGTGCTGCGAGAAAAGGTAGACATCCACCGCATCGTGCGAAATCTCGATTTCGAGAAGTTCGTGCAGTTGGCGGCGGAGGGAGCCGATTTCCGACAAGGCCTGTTGATAGCGTTCCAGCGAAAAGTCGGCATGGAACACAAAGTTGTCGTGCCGTTCCACGGCCGGCCACGATCCCAGAGGCACTTCCGCCCGACTGCATCGCTCGGCCCAAGCGGCGCAACCGGCTGCCAGCACGAGAGCGCGAATCCAAGATGACAAAGTGCGTGGTGACACGGGCGGCTCGCAAGTCAGTCCGAAGGTCTAGCGGCCGGAGTATATCCGCATGGACGCGGGGGTCAAGGTCATTCTGCCCTGCCAAGGGGCGCGATTGACCAATCGAAAGGGAACCAGTATCGTTACGGGGGCCGGCAGGCACGACAACTCGGCTAGCACGGTAATTCGGCGAACCCACCCAATTGGCTAGCGCCATCACTCGGCTAGCGCTATGACTTGAAGGTATTGAGACGATCCCGCACCCATGCATGCAGCCATCGGTCCCATCGCCGTTCATTTGCCCGAGCGTGTGGAAACCAATCAGCAGTTGGCTGAAGAGTTTCCCAATTGGGACATGAATCTCATTTTCTCCAAGACGGGCATCGCCGCGCGGCATATCGCGGCTCCCGACGAGTGTGCTTCTGATCTGGGGTTCAAGGCGGCACAGAAGTTGTTTGCAGAATACAACATCGACCCCGCATCGATTGACTTCGTGCTGCTTTGCACGCAAACGCCCGATTATCCCTTGCCAACGACGGCCTGTCTGCTGCAGGATCGCTTGGGACTCCGACGCTCATGCGGTGCTTTTGATATCAATTTGGGTTGTTCGGGTTTTGTCTACGGCTTGGCCGTCGCAGACGGCCTGATCCGCACCGGTGCCGTGCGTCGCGTCTTGTTCATCACAGCGGAAACGTATACCAAGTACATCCATCCGTCCGATCGCAGCCTCCGGACGATTTTCGGGGACGGTGCGGCGGCAACCTTGATCGAAGCGGCCGAGACCCCATCGCTGAGCGGCTATTGCTTTGGCACCGATGGCAAGGGGGCCGATACGCTGTTGGTCACGAAGGGGGGAGCGCGTGCGCCGGCCGCCTGCCATAAACCACGGCATCGCCAGCGTTGGCCCAGCCCGTTGTATATGGACGGCCCTAGCCTGATCAATTTCACGGTGGGTGCCATCCCTCAGGTGGTGGAGGATATCTTATGTTCGGCCGGTAAGCGGCGGGAAGATATACAGCTCTACCTGTTTCACCAAGCGACCCGCAAGATGTTGGAACTGCTCTGCGATTGCTTGGGGATCGATATGGCAAGAATGCCCCTGGCCCTGGAAAACTGCGGGAATACCGTTTCATCGACCATTCCGATCCTGTTGGACGAATTGCGTCGCAGCGGCCAACTGACGGTCGGCATGCAAAATATCATGATCGGGTTTGGCGTGGGCTGGTCGTGGGCAGGCTGCATTTGGACGGAGACGTGGTCCAGCCGGTGACGGCCGGTGCTGCGTCCAAGTGGCAAGCTGGGACGTGTTCCTATGAAATCACTACAGGGACAACTGCTGGTGGCCTCCCCCCATTTGCTGGACACCAATTTTAGTCGCACCGTGGTGTTGATGGTGCAACATCAGCCGCAAGGTGCCTTGGGGCTGGTCCTCAACCGGCCAGGACCGTGGCGGGTCCACGAGTTGTGGGAGAAGGTGGGCAAAGGGGCATGTCACAGTACGGCCCCCGTGGGATTGGGGGGGCCGGTCGAGGGACCGCTGATGGCCGTGCACCAACAGCCGCTGTTCGCGGACGCCGAAGTCTATCCAGGCCTTTATTTTGCGACACGCACGGATTTCTTGGAAAAAATCGTAGCCCGCACGGATGGTGTTTTTCGGCTCTTCGTTGGGTTTGCTGGCTGGGGAGCCGGCCAATTGGAAACGGAGTTGACGGCCGGCGGGTGGCTCACCGCGCCAGCTGAGAATCGATTGATTTTTGATACGGACACCGCGGACATCTGGAAGGTCGTCATCGAGGGCATTGGGTCGGAGCTGATGCAATCCTCATTGAGGATCAAGAATCGACCTCCCGACCCCACGGTCAATTGAAGACGCATACCGTCTGGCGCGGATACGTTCATGCCACAACGCACGTTGGCGATTGGTGACATTCACGGTTGTGCCGAGGCACTCGATGCTGTCTTAGCGGCGATGGCCCCACAGCGAGACGACCTGCTCGTCCTGCTGGGCGATTATGTCGACCGGGGCCCCGACAGCCGCCGCGTCGTGGAGCGAATCCTCCGCCTGTCCGACCAATGCCAATTGGTCACGCTGTTGGGAAACCATGAGATGATGTTGCTCGCCGCCCTAGAGGATCGGCTGCTCCTACCGGTCTGGCGAGACACTTGCGGCGGTGCTGCAACGATGGCCAGCTATGGTGGCAACTTAAGCGATCTGCCGGCCGATCACCTCGCTTTCATCGAGAATTGCCCTCTCTACTTCGAGACCGACCGTTACGTCTTCGTGCATGCGAATTACGAGCCCGAACGACCTTTGGAACAGCAGCCTAGCGACCGGTTGTTGTGGACCCACCTGTCCGACCCCCTCCCCGCCCCTCATTGCTCGGGAAAAATGGTGATTGTCGGGCACACGCCCCAGATCTCGGGCGAGTATCTGGATGCAGGCCATCTGCTCTGTCTGGACACCCATTGTTACGGCGGCGGTTGGCTGACCGGTCTTGATCTGGATGCTCGGATCGCGTGGCAGGCCGACCAACGGGGCCAACTGCGGGTTCGCAGTGATGGCTAGCAGACTCTCGTTCGGCACCCTCCCCCCCTCCCCCTCTTGTACCGAGTGCTTGCATCATGGCGCTCGTTGCCGGGCTCTAACCGCGAATAAGGCTAGCGGCTCGAGAAATTTGAAATTTGAAATTTGAAATTTGAGATCGTGCCCCGATTCACCGTGACCGTTGTTGACTTGGAATGCGCCTTGCGAGTACCCTTGCACGCCCTTAGCTCGGTCGGGCTGGCGTGGGTGCAGGCCCTGGGGAGTTTTTTTGCGCGCCAACACCCGTGTCGGTCATGGGGTTGGACGCGAACGGCTGAAGGATGTGCGGCTGAAAGAGCCTCTGTCGGAGATGGCCACGTCGTTGCGAAATCACCGACCAGCAATCGAAGCGTCACGTTCCTTGCGTCGCGCCGTGAATGGGTGCATTCCCGGCATGTTGTTACTGCTCGTGGTATGCACGGGCTGTGCTAGCGTGCAATGGGCCCGGCTGCGGCGTGCGCCGCGGAATCCGCTCGCCCAAACCCTGCAATTGAATTCTTATCGCGGTCCGCGCCCCACGGCGCGAACTGCTCAGTTCCTGCGTCGATATGATTTGATCGAAGAGCAGGAATCGGATCCTGGCGAACTCCTGAATCGTGCCCAGCAGATCAGCGCTCAGGAGCCACTGGCAGACAATGTCTATGCCGTGGCCGAACTGGCGTATATCGGCGCGAAGCGACTGGAGACGCAAAATGAGGCCACCCAGGCGCTCGACCTCTACGGAGCGGCGGTCGCCAACGCCTATCTTTATCTGTTGGATGGTCAATTCAACAACACACGCAATCCCTATGATCCGCGGTTTCGTCAAGCGTGCGATATCTACAACAGCTCACTCGAAGGGGCCATGCGACAGGCGCAGCAACAGGGCAAGCTGGTACCCGGGCAGCGTTACACCGTGCAAACCGGGCGACAAACGTTTGACATATCGGTCAAATCACGAGGCCCCTGGCATGACGGCAATTTTGAGGAGTTGAAGTTTGCCTCGGATTTTGAGGTCCAGGGATTGTCCAATCACTATCAAACGTATGGACTGGGGGTGCCGATGATCGCCGTCTATCGGACCGACCATCAGTCCGATGCGGCGCAGCCCTACTATCCCCCGGGCATGGCCTTTCCTGTGACGGCCCTGCTGCGGGTGGATCGGCAGCATCATCGCGATTTGGGAAGTGGTGGCCAGCGTCATACTTGTGTATTGGAACTCTATGATCCCTTGCAGGCGACCGATGTCGACGTGGACGCGAGACTCGTTCCGCTGGAAACCGATCTCACCACGCCTCTGGCCTACTGCTTGGATAATCAGCTGTTCAAGCAGGCCAAGGCCCCCTTGGAGGGGCTACTGCGTCCCGAGCAAGCCAAGGCCGTGCAGGGCCTGTACATGCTTGAGGTCTACGACCCGAAGAAGATCCCCGTGATCATGGTGCATGGTTTCTGGTCCAGCCTGGTGACTTGGATGGAAATGTTTAATGATCTGCGAGGCGCCGCGGAAATTCGTGATCGTTACCAGTTTTGGTTCTATCACTATCCAACGGGTCAGCCCTTCTGGGTAACGGCGGCCCAGCTGCGCGAGGACCTGCGAAAAGCGCGTCAGGTGCTCGACCCGCAACGTCAGTCCCCCTCGCTGGATCAGATGGTTCTGGTGGGGCATAGCATGGGGGGATTGATCGCCAAGCTCCAAACCTTGGAGAGTCGCGATGACTATTGGCACCTGTTGAGTTCGCGGCCGTTTGCCGAACTCCAGGGTGCCCCGGAAATCAAGGAGGCCCTCGCCAAGATTGTCTACTTTGAACCCAATCCGTCCGTGCGCCGAGTGATCACGATCGCGACCCCCCACCGCGGCACTCACTTTTCGAATGGGACGACCCAATGGCTGGGTCGCCAGCTTATTGATGTCGGGGAACATGAACTCCTGCACCAGCAGGCGCTACTCGATCAGAATTCGCGATTCTTTCGCGACGATCGGCTGCTGGGGATTACCACCAGTGTGGACTCGCTATCCCCCGACTCGCCCTTTCTACCTCTGATGTTGCAGTCGGCCCATCTCCCCGGGGTACGCTACCACAACGTCCTGGGGCAGTACCCCGAAAAGGGCTTGATGGGGAAGGTTGCCCGGGACAGCGATGGTGTTGTCACTACGGAAAGCGCCACACTGCAAGTTGCCGATTCACAAATTGTTGTGACTTCAGATCACGTTAACGTCCACCGGCACCCGCGCACCATCTTGGAGGTGCGTCGTGTCTTGTTGGAACATCTGCAGTCGCTTCTACCGCCGAGCACGCGTTGACGCGGCGCGCCCGCATCACGGTAGCTTCCACCACCGAGCCGGTTCCTCCCCCTCTACTTGGGACGTCGCGTCAGCGGAAACCGACTCATGCGGCGGGCTGCTAGCGAAGCCAATAGGGAGGCCATCGGGAGGGCCCCCTGCGCCACGACATTGGCCTGAGGCGGTTGGTCGGCACCCGCTGATGGCGAGGCGGGCGCCGGTTGGCTGGCTGGGGCCGCCTGGGCCGCTGGCGATTCCTCCGTTGCCGGGCCCCGGATCTCGTCCCGCAGAATCCGCACCCCAGTGGGGGCCTCAATGCCCAGGCGGACTGAGTTGCCGGCGATCCGCACCACGGTAATCACGATGTCATCGCCAATACAAATCTTTTCCTGAAACTTACGCGTCAGTACGAGCACGGGACACTCCTTTGAAAAAAAACGATTTCCGCCACGATCTGCCCATCACCGCCTGCTTACCCGACCAACCTCTGCGTCGTCTCCGCATGCTCTTGCATCCGGATTTCGCCCACGAAGCGGACAGTCACTTCTCCCCTCGCCATATTAATTTTGCTGGGGGACTGCTGACCGCTGCGTGGCTCAACCTCTGCCGGCCGTGCGTTGCGACCACATCTATTGCTAAGTGCAGGTCCTGTGCCAATGAACCGCCAGAATTCGGAAAATTTTCTGGTATTGACAGAAGTCATTGTGGATACGACAGTTGCGTGCCCGTAGTTCTGCGCGCGTCGGGGCGGGGTGGCATGGGCAGCAAACTCGACTTGAAATAATTTCCCGCCGGCATCCGGGGATTACCGATCCCCCGTGCGCTGGACCGGTCAATCGGACGCCGGTGGCGTGCGGCGTTGCTGCTTCTTCTGGCCGTGGGCCTGCTTCTGACGCAAGCGCGCCGTTTGAGAGGATCGCGTTGGCCGTGTCGCCCGTCGGCGTTTGGGTGCGATGGCTGCCTCAGCCACCATTTGCTGCAGTTTGGCGAGACAGTCGGCCACGTTGCGGTTGCGGTCACGATAACGCTGGCTCTGAATGACCAACGCGCCGTCCTTGGTGATGCGATTGGCGAAGCGCGCTTGAAATCTCGCGAGAACATCCGCCGGCAGACAAGCCGTTTGCGTGATGTGCCACTTGAGCTGGGCCTTCGTGTTCACCTTATTCACATTTTGTCCGCCTGGGCCCCCACTGCGTGCGAACGTGAAGTTCAGTTCGCCCAGAGGAATGGCGATGCGGGAATTGATGGTCAACATGTGGCTGGCTCGTTGGGGCGCGTTGTCGATCGGTAACAGGCTTCTGGTATGATATCGCATTGTCAGTGTGGCAGGTTCAAGATCATCGAGCGAGATCGAAAGGGTCAAGCGATGCAGCGAGTGGTTGGCGTCGGGTGCTGGGGCACGGTGGTCCTCGCCTGGGCCTCGGTCACGTTGACGGCAGGCTGTCGAGACGCGAATGCGGCAGTGGGGGAGCACGAGCTGCCGGATCTGGCGACGCGCCACACGGGGGAGGACTGGCCGGGCTTTCTGGGCCCACGCGGCGACAGCAAGTCGGCGGAGCGAGGGCTGGCAACGACATGGCCGGAGGAAGGGCCCCCCATCAAATGGCAGAGGCCGCTCAATATGAGCTATGGCATCGGGGTTATCGCCCGTGGTCGCTACTATCAGCTGGACCGCGCGGGGAACGAGGCCCAGGTTCATTGTTGGCACAGCGAGACCGGCGAGTCCCTCTGGATGTACTCGTATCCGACCAACTACGAAGACCACTACGGGTACAACAACGGGCCACGCTGCTCGCCTGTGATCGATGAGGATCGTGTCTATGCTTATGGTGCCGAAGGCATGTTGCATTGCCTCCACGCCGCGACCGGTGAGGTGATTTGGAAGGTCGATACGCGTACCCAATTCGGCGTCGTGCAGAATTTTTTCGGCGTGGGGAGTACCCCGATCGTCGAGGGTGAGTTGCTGATCGTGGTCGTGGGCGGGAGTCCACCCGATGCGCAGGACGTCGCACCGGGCCGGTTGGATCTGGTGAACGGCAACGGATCTGGAATCGTGGCCTTCGAAAAACGGACGGGACGCGTGAAGTATCAACTGACCGACGAGCTAGCCGGCTATGCCGGTCCGGTGACAGCCACCATTGGGAAGCGGCGATGGTGTTTCGTGTTCGCCCGTGGAGGCTTAGTGGCATTCGATCCGACGCGTGGAGAACTGGATTTTCACTATCCGTGGCGGGCACGCCCATTGGAGAGTGTCAACGCCAGTAACCCGGTCGTCGTCGGTGATGAAGTGTTTATATCTGAAACGTATGGTCCTGGGAGTTCCCTTTTGCGTGTGCGGCCCGAGGGGAAAGGTTTTGATGTCGTGTGGCGCGATGAGGCCCATAATCGACAAAAGGCGATGCAGACCCATTGGAACACGCCCATCCATCATGAGGGGTACCTGTATGGCTCCAGTGGCCGCCATACTCAGAATGCCGAGTTGCGTTGTATCGAATGGGAAACGGGCAAGCCGATGTGGTCCCAGGCAGGATTGACTCGTGGCTCCTTGTTGTATGTCGATGGTCAATTCATCTGCTTGGGGGAGGACGGAGTGTTGCGTTTGATTCGTGCTACCCCAGAACGCTTTGAGCTGCGCGCGGAATGCGATCTGCACGGGCCTGCGCCGACGGAACCGAGCGAACCGCGAACCAAGCTGTTGACCTACCCAGCATGGGCCGCACCCATTCTGGCTCACGGCCTGCTGTACGTGCGAGGGAATGACCGAGTGGTGTGTCTCGATCTGAGTACCCCCTAGTCGGCGGCAGCTCCTCGCATAGGGCCCCCGCTCACACGACGTGAAGGCACGAGGCCACTAGCCGGCTGCGGCTAGCAGTTGGCGCACCGCAGTCACGGATCGCCGCAGGATGTGGTCATAGTCGCAGCCTTCGATCTCTTGTCCCATGAGCTCCACGTCGAAGTACCCATCGTACCCTGCCGCCAACAGCCGCCTCACAATCGGTCCCAGTGGAATGCGGCCGTCTCCCAGGCAACACCGGTCCTGCTCGCCACATGGAGCATGTCGGGCGTCTCCCAATTGGACGATGGCCACATACGAGATCAATCCCTCAATACGCTCGAGAATGCTCGCACAATGCCCCAAGTGATACGTGTCAAACGCCAGCTTGATGGCGCTGCAAGGTAGATCCTGTACAAGGTCCAACGCTTCATCTAGGGAGGTCAAAAACGTCCAATCGCAGGCGCAGCCGATGTGCATCGGCTCGAGGGCCAAGGTGACGCCCAACGCTGCGGCTGCGTCCCCCAGTTCGGCGAGTGCGGCGCGCGTTAACCGACGTGCATGATTGATCGTATGCCCTCCGCGACCCCCGGTGTACACCACCAAACAGTCGGCACCCAAGGCCGCTGCTACACGGAGGGCCTCGAGCCCGTCGTCGATACCCTCGCGATGGGTCCGCCCCTCGTTCCCCGTGAAGCCTCCCGCCCATAACAGGCTCGAGACCCGCAACGGGCTGTCGCGCAGCAGCTCAATGCCCCGCTCCTCGCCAAAGTCGGACAGTTTGTCTCGCCAGACGCCGATGCCGTCAAAACCGGCGGCGATGTAGCGGCGGATGTCTTCGTCAAACGTCCACCGATAGGTGGTGAGTTCGTTCATGGAAAGCCGTGCCATAACCTACCATCGTATCGTGGTTACGCGCCCTAACAAGTGGTACGACGTACGCGAAAGTGAACTCGGAATCCGGGTGTTAAAATAGGACATTGGCTTATTTGGGGAGATGTGCGGGAACTGTGAAGTCCTGGCGGGTTGCGGTTGGTGACCGCCCCGTCCAGCCCGGACCGAGATGGCGAGTGATCGCAACAGGCAATTTGCCAGGTTGGACCGGGGCTTGTCGAACCGGCCTATCGTCGGTATCTTCGGGTGGCGGGGTGGCTCCTGTGACCACATCGCCGCATTTCGACGGGGTTCGTCGCCGCGGCAGTCAGGCCATTCAGCTAGTAAATACAGCTAAAAATGAAGGAATAGCAATGCAAGTGCTTCGATCGGTGTGTGGTGTGGTCGTGGTTGGTTTTGTGGCTGCAGCGATCGGAGGGTGCCAGCCTCCAGCGGGCGCTCCGGCGTCCAAGCCCACGACTGAGGACAGCAAGCCGGCTGGAGGGACGGATGACCACGCCCATTCCGCGACAACCGAAGAGGGATCGGGCGGGCATTAGTCCACTCGCTTGCACAAGCTGCGTACGATCAGTCCGAAATCATGCGAGAGACCGCATCGTCTTTATTTGATGCCTACTTTGCGCAGCTATCCACGTTTTATCGGGCCAATCCCTTTCGTAACCCAAAACGTCGGCTAGGGAGCCGTGCCACATTCGTCGCCACCGGTGGCTGATGAATGTGGCTCCGCAGGCCTGCGTGCTGGCACGTTCCGCGTGCTGGCACTTCTTTTCCGCATCGCGGGCATTGGTGTCCTACGCGCAGAAAAATCGGCAGGGTTTACCGAAGTGGTTCAACTCGCAGTATCCGGCGGACCGATACTACCCGCACAGGTTACCGAACGGTTCGGTCTATGTTTACCGGAAGGGATAGGAACGTGGCAGGCAACGGCAAGAACAAGATGGGGTTCCGTTCCAAAGTCGCGTGGTTCGCCGCCGTTGGGTTGGCAGCACTTGTCTACCCGACATGGTTGCACGCGCAGCACGGTTATGAGCCCAGCTCGTATGCGCTGCCGACGTATGGATACGTGCACGACAATTACAATTTTCAGCCTTTTGCTCCGGTGACCGAGTATCAGTTGGGCAATAAGCCGCGACCAAACGAGGGGATCTTTTTTAGCTATGAACGCTTGCATTGGTCCTTCAGCAAGCCGGACTGCACCCCGATTGGGGTGAACGGGCCACCGATTTCAGTGGCGGTGGACACGACGAATTTTGCCTTCCAGACCAACAGCCTGAACACCAGTGTGCCCAAGTCGGCCTTTGGTTGGGGGAATCGTTATGAGCTGGGTTATATGGAGGACGATCGCGGGTGGTTGATCAGCGTGCTG
>SXGT01010039.1_pt1 | contig 29509 bp, 21 predicted proteins | sample 3176221 | NCBI WGS metagenome assembly SXGT01 (sample SAMN11356862, study PRJNA531348) | freshwater metagenome | isolation source: freshwater sample F1-120 | place: China: Fuxian Lake, Yuxi | collected 2017-12-25 | reverse complement strand
CTACGAACGCGGCGTGACACTCACCAAGACCGCCCTCCAAAAATACGCTCCTCACATCCAACGCTCCGACACCTTGCCCAAATGGAGCCTGACAATCCGCCCGCAATAACCGGTAGAACATTTCAGACCGGCTGCCTTAGATGCGAGAGGAGGCCGCTTTTGTCTCTAGCCGTGAATAATTCGAGCTAGTGCCTGCTCTTATCAGCATCGGCGGTGTGGCAGAAGACAATCCCGAACCCGAACCTCCCATAGCGAATGACGACGATGCCACAACGAATTCCAATGTGCCGGTCACGGTGGACGTGTTGGCCAATGATGTCGATTCCGATGGGACGCTGGATGCGTTGTCGTTGATGGTCGGCACGGGGCCGCTGCATGGCACGGCGCGAGTGCAACAAACCTTCTTGGGTTTCGGCGACGATGGCAGTCCGGTCGGGGATGGCTTCGGTTCGGCTCTGAGCGGCGAGGTGGATGCGGATGGCTCGATCGATCTGGTCGTCAGCGGTTTGTTGGATGGGGACTTCACGGGCGCTCATGAGCAATCGGGGGACTACGCGCTGTTCGTGCGGCTGGGTGAGTCGGACTTCTCGAACTTCGATGCGGAGGTGTTTGATTTTCAGTTCACGGACAGCCTGAGCATTGGCGAGGTCGATTGGTTTCGTATTCCGGGGCAGACGGCGGGGACGCCGTTCATGGTGTGGATCGACAACACGGTTGGCAGCGGTGCGCCGGACACAGTGCTGGGGCTGCTGGGGACGCCAGCGGGAATCCTCTACTCGCCCGATCCAGGTTTCGACGGCACTGACTCGTTCACCTACACGGTGCAAGACAACGAGGAGCAGGTCTCGAACGCCGCGACGGTGACGGTCACGGTGATCAACCAGCCTCCGGTGGCCAATGACGATTCCGGTTCCACGGCCAAGAACACGCCGGTGGTGATCGACGTTCTGGGCAATGACAATGATCCGGAAGGACCACTCGATTTCTCGGCGCTCACGATCACCTCAGCACCGGCGCGAGGCACGGTGAGTTTGCAGCTGGTTCATGCCGATCCCGACGACCCTGGCAGTCCCGTGGTTTCGATGGCGGTGCTCTACACGCCCGATCCGAGTTTGGGGGCCGAGCTAGTGGTGGATGATCCGGTGGATCGGAACGATGGGAATTATTCGCCGGGTCATTTATCGCTGCGGGAAGCGATCTTCCTGGCGAGCAATTACACCGATCAGTTTCGTTATCGAGTCCGTGACGACGACGGTGTGAGTTCCGACGAGGCGATCGTGAGCGTCGCCGTCGGGTCGATTCCCACGACGATCCGGTTTGCTCCCAGTTTGACGGCGCGTCGGCCGGTGACGTTGTCGTTCTCGCTGGTCGGAGATACGACCTCAGACAACTCGGCCTTTGCGATCAACAGCCAGGTGACGATTGTGGGAGCCGCCGATCGGAGTCGCATCACGCTGAAGGGGACGGGGCCGACCGGCGACTTGCGATTGTTCCGCGTCCTGGCGGGAGGCCACCTCACGCTCGAAGGACTGACGATGACGAACTGGGCGACAGACACGAACGGTGGAGTTCTCGCCCTCGGGCCGCAATGCATCGCAACGTTGACTAACTGCACGCTCTCAAACAACTCGGCCCTTTCCCAAGGCGGCGCGATTTACCAAGTTTTTGGAGCCTTGGCGCTCACCAACTGCACGCTTTCGGGCAATCGAGCTCATGACGGCGGTGCGTTTAATAACGGAGGACAGACCTATAGTCCGGTGGCCGCCACATTCTTCAATTGCCTATTCAGTGAGAACATGGCAGCCGATCGAGGCGGCGCGATTGCGCTCTTTGGCAGCGGTGCCGATTTGACGGGTTGCCGGTTCATCGACAACTCGGCCCATCAAGGCGGGGCCATTGCCGACGGTGGTGACGCAAGGCTGCTCCACTCCACATTCATTGGGAATAAAGCGATTGATGGCGGTGCCATTTTTGGCGGGTTCTCAGTTGGGGGTTCGACTAATGGAGTCAACCAAGTTGGTGCCCCAGGAAGCGGCGAGTCGTATCTCACCCTCGACACTTGCACGTTCACAGGGAATTCTGCCCAACATCGTGGTGGCGGCATTTACTGGGTCGCCGTCGTGGGAATCCGAAACGTCGACTGTAAATTCTCTCGCAATCAGGCCCTGCAAGGAGGCGGCCTGTTTATCGACACGTCGGAACCAGGCTTTCTCTCCCAACGTCCGTTTCTTCCGGAGGAATTACCAATACAACGGGCGGTCTTCTCGTCCAACACAGCCACGATGGGGGGCGGGATTTTCGTTCGGAACGGCGGGCTGGACGTCAACAACTTGACGATCACCAACAACGTCGCGCGGCAAGGGGCCGCGATCTACAACGACCTGGGCGTGGTCGATGTGACTGACAGCCTGGTGCGGAAGAATTCCAGCACGCAGGGGACTCAGCTCTTCAATCATCTAGGCAGCCTGTCGTTGTCGAACTCCACGGTCAGCGACCTGGCCAGGATGAGATTCCTCCCGTCCGACGACGACTCCGAATCACGCTTCATGGCCAACGATCTGCGAGCGCAACCGTCTGTGGTCAACGCTCCGCCACGAAAGGCAATCGTCACCGCAGCCGATGGAATTCGGTACGCGCTCACGCCGGATCGGCTGCTGTTGCGACAGGTCCCCGGTAGCAACTGGTCCTTCCTGGATGATCTCGTCGTGAGCTTCAAGATTGCTCCCAACGGTTATTGCTACTGGCTGAACGACCGCGGCGACCTGCTCCGGTCCCAAGCCGGCCATGCGGGGGATCTCATTGGACAGCTTGTCCGGTCGTTTGCGATGGACCTCCACGGGACGGTTTACGATTTGAGCGACGGTGGCGGACCTGGGAACTTTGCCCTGTACGCGTCACTCACGTCACCGCTGCTTGATCCCGTCGAGGAGCCGATCGAAGAGAGCGATGAGCCGTTGTTCTGCTTGGATCCCCCAACGCCAGACGAAGTCATTGACGCTTTGGGACTCAGAGGTCCAGACATTCGTGACCTCAGGATGATCGTCGAACCGATTGTTGATCGGATTGATCCACCGCGTTATTTCCCGAACATCGGGCTGGCGCGGATGCACCACTGTCACTACAAATGCACGGTCTATTACTCGACGGCACTCAAAGGCGAGTTGATTGGCGTCATCTACCTCGACCGAGACCATCTGAGCCGCTTTGTGCCGGGCCAGGACTCGGCGAGACATGCGGCAAACCGACCCCGCGTTGCCGCCGACATGGCGGCGTCGATCGCCACGGTCTCGGATCCGACCCGCAGCGACAACATCCACTCACTGTGGACCGGACCGGACGGAACCATCTACAGGCTTGGCGGAGACTACAACGGCAACCACCTCATCGGACAGCCGCCGGTCCCGCTGGTCCTGTGGAAGCTGCCACCCGGCGGGAACTGGGAATCGCCGCTGCTGAATCGCGTGTACTCCGCGGCGGTCGCTCCCGATAACACCCAGTTCGTGTTGAACCAGTTTCATGAGCTGCAACGGCTCGTTGCCGGAGCCACGCAGTGGACCACGGTCGCCTCCGACGTGCAGTCCTTCACGATGACCCAGGACGGAGTCGTGTACGCGCTCGATGCCAACGGTCGCTTGATCCGGGAACAGCGCGTGCCCCGCTCCGTGCAACGGACGCTCACGACGCTGGCCACCAGCGTGCAATCGTATGCCGCGACGTCGGACGGCGTGCTGTACGCGCTGAACAACCGCAACGAACTCCACCGCTTCACCGGCAACAGCACCCGCTCCGTACGCATCGAAACCCAAGTCACCCACCTGCAACAAGCGGCTGACGGCTCGATCTACACTCTGAATCAGTCGGGGCAGCTCAAACGCTTTGGCAATCCGCCGAAACCTGCGGGGGCCCGGATCCCGATGGAAACATGGGCCGCTCCTCAACGGCTCATTTCGTCGGCGATCGCCCAATGGTCGGTGATCGGAACCGCAATCGAATCGTTCCAACTCGATCCCGACGGAGTCTTGTACGCTCTGAACCGCCGGCACGAATTGCTGCGCTCAACACCCGGCTTCCATTGGAGCCGCATCGACACCGACGTGCAGTCGTTCCTCGTGGCCCCGAACGGACTCCGCAATGTCTATACGCTCACGACAAACCACGACCTGAAACGCTTGGAGGCCGGCTACGACTGGCGCATCCTGCGCACTGACGCCGTCTCGATCTCTCTCGACGCGGAAGGCATCATCACCGCCCACGATACGCTCGGCCGCTCGTGGATGTATTGGTCCCCCTTCACCGTGCCGGCACTGGACCCAATCGAGGGCGAAAATGCGCCGCTGTTTTGCCTGGATCCACCGACACCCGACGACATTCTGCGTCTGACACACATCCCCGACGGCCCGGACGTGACAGTTGTCGTCGAGCCAAAAGATGACGGCGTTGACCCACCGCGCTGGTTCTCCAACCTGGGCCAAATCCCCGCCGTCCGACTGCACCATTGCCACTATCAATGCACCGTCTATTACCCGACCGCCAACGGACTGCAAACGCTCGTGATCGACATCGACACCGATCACCTGATCCGCCACGCCGGCCCGGATGCCTCTTGAGTCGTCCGGTGTCCGTAGTCCGGTTGGCTGGCCGGCGCACACTGAGTAACATCGTTGACCGAGCGAGCGATTGAGGCCACGGTTCTCCGAGGGAAAGGTGCCACCAATGTCTGTGAAACTGACTCCTGAACTCGAACAATTCGTCGAAGCCTGCGACGGAATCGCGTCGGTTGTTGGCGAGCATCGGTCCTACGTCGTGATGAGTGCCGAGCGATTTCGCGGATGCTTTGAATCCGATGAGGACCACGACGCAACTATGAATGCCATTCAGCGAGGCTGGGACGACATGTTGAACCGTCGAACGACGCCGATGGAGGTCTTCTTTCAGGAGTTCGACCAGAAACATGGCATTTCAAGTTGAACTCACTGACGAGGCCATTCGTGACATCGAAAGCATCTTTGAGTTCATCCACGCCGACGCGCCCTTGAATGCGGTGAAGTGGCGGAAAGGGCTGGAAAAGAAGCTCCATCTGTTGACGTTCATGGCGGATCGTTTCGGCTTGGCGAAAGAGAGCCGATATGCTCCCGGCAAGCTGCAAGAATTATTCTTCGGCAAGTTCCGGATTCTCTACACCGTTCGAGATTCCGTGGCCGTGGTGCTCACGGTTCGACGTGGTTCACGGCGGTTTTTCAAGCCATCCGACATCCAGAAGCTGTGGCCGAAAGATTCTTTTGAGAGCCTTTAGCTATCGGGTTGCCAGCGCAACGGACATGTCGCATCAACGATGGCGGCAGATCGCCGAGCTGGCGGTCGATTCGATCATCACTGACGGTGACCAACTGCGAACAATTCACGACCGAATTCATCCACAGGCCGGAAGCTTGGCCGTCAGGCGTCGCAATATCGATCAGCACATGACGCGGTTCACGGCCCGCCAGCCGCGTGTTTGGAACGCAGCAAGGTGAAAGGCCCATTGAAAACCTACCCCTGCGTTGTCCCACGTTCTTGGAGAGCGTGGCGACCGGCGCGTCCAAAGACTGATCATTCGGCGGTGAAGGATCACCGACGCTCAAACTCGCGACGGGACGCCGTTTGGCCGAGCGAAGATCATGCGGCCGGTGCTGCTTTGCAGCACGCTGGTCACGGTCGTCTCGACCTCTTTACCGATCATGTCGCGAGCTTGTTCGCAGACGACCATCGTTCCGTCGTCGAGATAGCCGACTCCCTGGCCTTGAGCCTCACCCTCGCGGATCACACGGACCTTCAAGTTGTCGCCGGGCAGATATCTCGGCCGCAGAGAACTGGCCACGTCATTCAAGTTGATGACCTCGACTCCCTGCACGGCAGCAACTCGATTGAGGTTGAAGTCACTCGTGACGACGCGGCCGTTCAAGTCCTTGCCGAGTTCGACGAGCCGTTGATCGACCGTCAGGCCTCGATATTCGACTTCCTTTTTCTTGGTGTCGTAGACACTCACTTCCGCGTGTGGCATCTGCTGGAGTTTGGTCAGGACTTCCAGCCCACGCCGGCCGCGCATGCGGCGGTTTTTGTCTTGTGAGTCGGCGATGTCCTGCACTTCTTTGAGCACAAAATCTGGGACGATCATCTTGGAATCGAGAATCTTCGTCTCGACCACGTCGGCGATGCGGCCGTCAATCAGCGCACTACTGTCGAGAATCAGCGGCCGAACTCCCTTCAACTCGCGGGCGAATTCGACATACGGAATCACAAATCGAAAATCGTCCCGCGTCTGGATCAAAAGCGAGGTGCTCAAAAACGTGACCATCAACGTGAGCACCAACTTGATCGGCCCTTCGTATTTCAACAACTTCAGGGCTTCGAGGAGCGGCGTTGTCGTCTGCATCAGCATGTAGCTCAACAGCACGCCGATCAACAAACCAAAGTAAATGGCCGAGATCACTTCAATCCGCTTGCGCGGAGTGAAAATGTCGATCAGCGTGACCACCTGCGACACGGTCAGCATCACCAAAAATGCGCTGAACTGGCGGTCTTTGAAGACGTCATAGGGATCACTCCAGGTATTCACGAACGCCGCGATCGCGCTGGCGCAAATCAAAAAATACGCGGCTCGAAGAACGATCAGAAACATGGATGAGTCACATTCGATTGCGGAGGATGGACGATTCGGTCATCGATCAGGAGCCTGAAGAACCGTCGAGCACACGATAATCTCTGACAACGGAGCGATGCAACCGCCGTCGAATCGTCAGCGGCTAAGAGATCGTCGCCAGATCATTTCGCAACAGCTAAATCTTTTCGCAACAACTGATACAACGCTTCCAGCGATTGGGGGATGACTTTCGTATCGGCGATGACCGGCATGAAATTCACATCACCATTCCAGCGTGGGACGATGTGCCAGTGCAGATGCCCCGGCAACCCCGCGCCGGCGACGCGCCCCAAATTCAATCCCACGTTGAATCCCTCCGCGCCCATCACGAGGCTCAACAACTTGACCATGCGCCGCAATTGGACCTGCAAATCGAGCAGTTCGGCATCGCTCAATTCCTCCAGCGCGGCTTTATGCTCACGCGGGGCAATCAGCAGGTGCCCGTTGTTGTACGGAAAGCGGTTGAGGACGATCAGCGAATGCTCGGAGCGATCGACGACGTAATTCCGCACATCGTGGGTGTCGTCGCGGTAGCGGCACAAGAAACAGCTTTCTTTCGGTTCATCCACCGCGTCCTTGTCCACCGCGTTGACGACGTAATTCAGCCGCCACGGAGCCCACAACGTTTCGTGTGACACAGTTGATTGTCCTTTTGGAATCCGCAGTCTCACCCGCGAACTACTTGGGAATGTACAGCAACTGTTGCGACTTGAGCGGCGCGGACGCATCCAGTCCATTCGCCGAACGAAGTTTGTCCGTGCTGACGCCGTATCGCTTGGCGATGTTGCTCAGAGTCTCGCCAGATTGAACCGTGTGATACTTCGCTGAGCTCGATTCACTCGGCAAGTTCAGCACTGACTCGGCGGGGACTTGCTGAATCTCTGGAGATTCCAACGTCGGCAGTCCGGACGGATTCGCCGGTTGCTGAATCGGCGGCGGAGCGAAATTCTTCGCACGATCTGGATCGACGACCGGCGAGCCGCAACCCAAAACGCTCGCGGCCAGAACGAGAACTGCCATCCTCGATCGTTCGCAAAGTGTCATCCTTGAAACCTCGGATTTAGAACGCGGGCAAAGTCGATTGGCCGGGTAGCGCGGGAGGCTCGGTGATTCCGTTCTTGGCATTCATCGACGGCGGTATTGGTGTCGGCACGATCACGCCGCACGACATGACGTACTGAATGGCCTGATCCAGCGACATGTCGAGGTCCAACAGTTCGCTCCGTTTGACATTCATCGTGTACCCAGCAAATGGAATCGGGGCACTGGGAATCAACACGTTGACCAGCGGTTCGCCAGCGGCTCGAACACACTCGGACATTCCGGTTCCCGTCACGAATGCCAGCGACCAAATGCCGGGACGCGGGTACTCAACCGCCACCACGCGGCGGAACTTCGGGTCTTTCTCGGCCAGAAAGAAGTCTGTGACATGCTTCACCGCGATGTAAATGGCTCCAACCAACGGCACACCGGTGACAAACGAGCCTACTCGCATCACGAACCACGTACCCAGTCGATGCGTCACGAACCGGCCGATCGAATAGACCATCGTGATCGAGATCAACACCGCTACCGCGCTCAAGTGAAACAGACTTTGAAAGTAGCGCGTCGCCGCCAATTCCATGTAGACGCCAATGGATGTCTTGGGCATCTGCACCGGCCCCAGCCGCTTGACGACATCGCGGTAATCCAAATACGGCAACGCTTGCTTGTCGAAGGGAACGAATGCCAAGTCTTCCAATTGGATCCGAACTTCCGCCGTCGCCATTTCGCGCGAAGACTCATCGGCCTTGGTCAGCCTCCCCAGCAATTCGGTTCGATGCATCGGCAGGACGCGGTAGTTGCGTTCGCAAAATGGCAACGCGGGCAAGCCATCGGGAACAACCAACCCCTCCAACGGCCGCGCGTCATTCACGGCGTGCGCGATGCAGAAACGCACGGCCGAACTGATTGGCTGCACGACGAAATCGTTGATTCCATGCAGAATCCAAAACAGGATCAGCAGCGTCAGGATCGGCGGCAACGAAATCGCGAGTCCGCGCAGAAAGATCCTCGTCGCCGAAACCTGGTTCGGTGCGGAAGTCGATGGCACAGAAGAACCGCTGGGCTGGGACATGCGGAGGACCATCGGGCCGCGAGGGGTATTCAAGTACTCGACGATCAGAGATTGGCCGGAGTATAGTCGGCCCCAGTTCTCGTTCAAGGACTTGCGCAGCCTGGTGGAACGGACTGACGCGCGTTGCCATTTCCGGATTCCGTGACTTTCGCAAAGGAGAATGTCATGCAACGCATTCGAAAAATACTTGGCACCGGATTGATTTCGGGACTATTTCTGAATGCGGCAGTTCCCGTTCAGGCCCAAGTGTCGTACGTGCAGACGTCGAGCTTCCGTTCGGTGCCGGTCTCACAAACCGTGGTGCAAACACGGACGATTGTTGGACGGAACTATTCCTACGGATCTGGCTACGCTCGATTTGGTTCCGGTGATTCTACCTTTGGTTCCAACTCGTCCCACTCGCAAGCTTGGAACAACCGGCGATCCTCACCGGCGGTGTATGTTGAAAACAGATATTTGCCTGAGACCACTTTTGTCGAGCCGGTCGATTCGTTTCAAACCGTGGTGGTCTCGCAGCCGGTTGTGTCCTCGCGAGTCGTGTCGTCTCGATCCTTCGTGGCGGCTCAACCGAGTGTCATCTATCAGCCGACCGTGACGTACCGAACTGTGGAGTCCTCTCAACCGGTGGTCTTTTCGGACGAGGTTCCGGATTCACAGCCGGGGCGAGTTGATCGTTCGGTGGTCTCTTCGCCGCGAGTCATTCGCGAAGTGGTATCGTGTCAATTCGAGAGTCTTGGGACCAAGCGTCTTGAGGCCGAGCCGAAAGTGACTTTTAGCGAGTCCAACGGCCGTCGCGTCAAAACGTACCGCTATGAATATGAACTCGATCATCGTCCAGGACGAGTGACGATCGAATTCGATTCAAACAACTGAGGCGGTTGAATCTCAGTTCCCACAGCAACCATGTCGCCGTGGTTTTTTGTTGCGCTCCGATCATTCCACCGACCGATACAGCGTCTTCGTCACCAGAAAACCGAGCGATTGATATAGCTTCACGGCCGGCAAATTGGCAGCCGTCACTTCCAGCGAAATGTGCGTCAGTCCGCTCGCGCGAAAGCCGCACAGCGCTGCTTGCACGAGCGCCCGGCCCAAGCCGCGGCCGCGATGTTTCGGCACGATGCCGACGTTTTGGATCGCTCCCGATTCTGGAACCGACGCGAGTCCTTGAATCGTGCCGCAATCCGTCGGGACACCTTGAGCGGAGTCTTCACAGACCAACAACCAAGTCGCACTCGGCACGAACAGCGGATTCGTCGCGATGTAATCCATCAGCCGCTGGCACCCCTCGGCGCTTCGCAGCGACGGAAAGACTTGACCATCTTTTTCCGCTTCGAAGCAGCGGTACTTCACCGCCGCGTGGCGGCTGAGCAACTCCGGAGACCACTCCATCCAACGATAGCCGGGCGACAAAACTGGCTCGGCGATGTCACATCGCTGCAAATCAATTTCCAGTCGCAGTCGGCGGCAGAAAAGAGTCATCGAGGTGTCCATTTTCATTTTTCGAATCATCGCAGCAACACGGCATCACCCCAATTGACGTGATCCTGTGAATCGCCGAGTTCGCCGAAATCGACCGTCAACGTCAGTCGCTTCGCACCGGACACGTCGATGATCGGAAGCCGTACCGGCCCTTGGAGACGAGTCAACGCAGGAGGCTCGAAGACGCGACGGCCATCGACTTCAACAGCACACGCCGCCGTCCCGTCACCAACCGTTGTGTCGTCCAGACCGACGACCGCATGAAACGCTCGGTACTTTCCCGCCAAATCGTAGGTGACCGTCGCACGGCTGTGCATGCCCAAGCCTTTCGGGAATTCGCGGCCCTTCAGCCGCAGAGGCAGTCCAGCCACGGTGCGGTCTCGCTGCAACGGCCACTCGCGTGAATCCGGCAAGAACGGGGTGTACTTCGTTTCGAGCGGCTTCAAATCGGAAAGGAACACCGCTCGCCCGTGCAGCACCCGCAGTTCAATGATTGCGTCGAGTGGAATCTCCCATGAATCGTCCGACACATGTACGGCCCTGAGCGTCTCACCAACGACGCGACTCTTCGACGCAACGATGGTGACTCGCGAACCATCCTTCAGCGACACGAGCCAGCAGAGTTCTTTCGGCTGCGACAACACCAGCAATTCGGGATTGAACCCGATGTCGCGAATATCCGAGTTTGGCAGATTGACGTCAGCGCCTCCCGACTTCAGCGTGATCGACTCCCCTCGCCAACCAGTGAGCTCACCGGACAGCACGTCACCGTTGAGCAACCGCAGTTCGTCGCGAGCCTCCTTGCGGTCAAACAACCACACAGCGATCTCGTCCCGCCGTTCGCGAGCGTACGGCAGCGACAGCGACAAGCCGCGCACCGATTCCAATGGCAACGCAAACTCCGGCCATTCCGGGAACTGCCGCCAGACCGCGCGAAGCTGCTCGTCTTCGATGCCGGTCGCCCGCGCGACCAACCGATCGCCATTCGCCAACCAGATCGCCGAGCCACGCGGTTCGTGGGGCAGGTTTGCAACCTGCCCGTTCGTCTTTTTTTCTCGGTCCGAGCCGGGCAGGTTGAAAACCTGCCCCACGAATCGGAGCCACACGACGTCCGACCATTCCAATTTGTGGCCAGCGACGCTCAGTGATTCGTGGCTGATCGCTTGCAGCAAACCGCTCGTCTCGCGGCCATCGGCATCAAACACCGTGACGCGAGTTTTGTCGGCGGCCAGCACGCACGACATCGCGGTAAGCTGCCAAACAACGGCTGCAAACGGGAGGCAGCTAAGGAACGGGAACACAATCACTTCCCGAACCCAACGGGAAGATAGCACGACGCGCAAGCGAGTGGCCGTGGTCGGAGCCACTCGCTTGCGCGTCGTGCTAACGGGACTTCGGGAAGTGACTGCGTCCCCGTTCCTAAGCTCACACGAACGAAACGAGAAACTCATCGCTTGACTCCTTCGTTGCCCGCCGCCGGTACTAGCGGAGACTCCGGTCGCGAGTGTTGTTCGACGCGCGGCGAGCACAGCCAGCTCAGCAGCGGTCCGGGCAACACTCCGCAGCCAAGCAAGACAATGCTGGCCAACACCGCCGAGAACAACGACGAGACAGACCCGGTCGGACGAGGCTGACCCAATGGCAGGCCGAACAACATCGGCCACACCGACTGCATGGCGATCGAGGCAGACCAAACCGTGCTGAGTCCGAGAAGTGCCGTCAGCACCAGCAGCCCCTCTTGAGGAACCAACACCTGTGGTGGCCCCCACTCGCCGCGCACGTTCATCGCTTGCAACGCAATGAACAGCCGGCTCCAAAAACCGGCCAACAGCGGCAATCCTGACAGGCTCAATAAGCAGACGCAGGCGCTCACCGCAGCGATCGGCTCAGAATGCAACAGGCCACGCAGGTCATCCACGAAATCGAGCGGCCGCTCGCGACGGCGCAAATACGTCAGCACACCAAGCAGACCAATCCATGCGATGCCGTCCATCAGCAACAGCAGCCACGCCCCCTGAATCGGCGACGGCAAGTTCCATTCGACGATCGCCCGCGCCGCTCTCTCTCCCGGCACCTGACTCTTAAATGACCACGCCGTGACGGCCAGCAGTAGCCAGCCTCCTTGAGCCACCGCCAACAGCCACCATTGCCGCACGAGGCTCCGCTCGACGCGTGCTTGCACCAGCGGCACGATGCTTGTGATCAACGCCAGCACTCCGACGAATAACCGTGCCGTCGATTCCGAAGCGATGATTGTCGCCGGCCACAACTTTGCCCACACAATCACCACCGCCGCTCGCGGCAACAACAGTTGCAGCGGATGAATCTCGTATTCGCCGCCGTCGGTTCGCTCCGATGTGCGACGCGTCGGCCAGAATGGAAAATGAAACGGCACGCACACCGCGTAACCCGCCAACGCCGATCCAACCAGGACCGCCGAAATCGTCAACACGCGCGAACCGCCACCTGCGATCTTGAAGCTCGCCGAATCCTGATGCACGTAGCTCGTTCGCAATGCCTCGGAGATCGTTTCGATCCGCGTCGATCCTGTCACCGCCATCAGCAGCACAAAGCCGAGCAACAGCAACCACGGCAACGGAGAACGACCATCGAACGCCGGCCGCTCCCTCACCCGTTCCGGCGATGCCAGCGCGCGAGTGCCAGCAGAAATCAGTTGCAACCCCAGAAACAACGTCACAATATCGCCCGCCTGAGCCATCAAACACAGCCCCGCCAACAACACGAACTGCAACGGCAAATCCAGTGGTGAAGAAAGCCCAAACCGGGAGGACGATTGAAGAGTGAGCAACAACGCGGCCCAAACTAGTGAGACCGTCATCGTCCCACGCGAGAGATCGTCACTCGCCGCATCGGACCAACTCCACAGGGCGAGCCACAGCGCCAGCAAGCACCACGACGCAATCCAGCGCCGCGCGGCAGGCCACGTGGATGCGGCCATCCCGATCGTTCCCGACACCGCGAAGATCGCCGCCGGGTTCCACAGATCACGCCAGGTCTCCACGTCAGCGCACCTCCGCGACAGGAATCGTCCCCGAAGATTCTGCAGAGATCTCGCGATCCATTGGCACTAGCGACAGCAAGCTCGGCTGCACGCGATCCACAACAAACTGCGGAGCAACACCCAACCCAATATTCAGCGTGACGAGCACGGTAGCGACGATCGTGTCGCGCGGAGACCAGCCCGAATGTGACCAATCAGGACGATCACGTTCCGCACGGACCCACATCCAAGCGATCGCGCCACTGGTCGCAAGGCTCAACGCCGCCGCATTGAACTCGTGCTGAAACAACCCAAACGGCGTGACGAATTCCGCCACGAAGCCACTGAGTCCCGGCAGACCGATCCAAGCAAAAAGAGCGAACCGCACTAGCCCGACGCGCCAGCGAAGGGAGATGTGGGGCGAGGGGCGAGGGGTGAGGGGCGAGTTGGAAGGCAGTGGCTCAGAGTAGTTCTTGTCTTTGAGTTGCTCGCCCTTCGCCCCTCGCCCCTCGCCTCTCCAACACGGCAGCAGCCACACCAACAATCCAGCCGTGAGACCGTGGCTCATCAATCGAAGCAATCCGCCTGTCAATCCTTCAAGGGTCAGCGTCGTCATGCCCAACAAACTCAAACTGACGGAACTGCACGTTGCCAAGGCGATGCGTCGTCGCCAGTCGCGTGCTCCGAACGCCAGCACCGCCGCGAGCAGACTGCTCCATCCCAACAGAGTCGTGAAACCATCCGCGTGCTGATGCACCAATTCTGGAAACATTGGCAGAATGAATCGCAGCCAGCCATACACACCCACCTTCAGCAAAACTCCGGCCAACACGATCGCCAACCCGCGCGGCGCGGACGCAAACGCCTCCACAAAACCGCGATGAAACGGAAACACCCACAGCGGACCCGTGAAGCCCACCACCAGCAACCAGAACAACCAATTGTTGACCGAAGCCCATAGCAGAGCGTGCTCGCCAGCCACCGCACTTTGCCGGATTCCCGCCAGCAGTTCTGGGATCAAGAAAACCAACGGAGTTTCCGGGCGATTGGCAAATGGTCTCAACCATCCGAACGCCACAACCAAACCACCCAGGCCCAGCATGACCAACCAGCCTCCCCACCATCCACGCTTGAGCAACTGCGGCGTCACTTCATGCCGCTGGGAATCGCCGGCGTGTGCCATCAACCAAGCCGTCGCCAGCATCGTGTTCATCCAGCATGCCACGAACAGCACCACGTCGAGAGCCACGAACGTCCCCACCAAACTCGCCTGCAGCCAGAGCCACGCCACCGACGAATTCGCCGCGACTGCGACCAGCAACACGCTCAGAGCGACGAACCAGATGCTGATGCCATCCACTCCCACTTCGCAGCGGATATCCGGTCCCCAACGAATCGGAACCTCAATGACCTGCCGATCTCCGTTGCGGCGCGTGCGATCGAGCAACGCGGTCCTCGTCTCGCCGACCCACTCGAAACTGTCTCGGAACTGAAATCGCTCGAGGGGACCGAGGAGCGCCGCCTGCTCTGCCGAACCCACCGGCTTCAGAGGCTCATACGCGACGACCAACCAGACACTGAGTGCGACTGACAAAAATAAATTCACCTGCATCGTCCGCCGCACAGCTTCTGCGCCCGCTCGCCTCGCGACACTGACGACCACCACGCCGAGCATCGGCAACAGCAGCAGCCACAGCGGCAAGTGATCGTGAATTGGTCGGACCAACGTGTCCCACATCGGCGAACTCTCCCCGATCACGACTTCAGCCACAGCAGCATCCAGGCCAGAACCGCCACTGAACTCAACGTCGTCAACGCTCCGATCATCGCGGCCCCGGCCACCAGCGGCTCCGCGGATTCTCCCAGCGAGCCCAACAGTCGGCTTCGCAAGGTGCGTAATCCGCTACCCAAGACTCGCTCATCGAACCATCGCAGCCATTCACCGATCACCGTCGCCGGATGCACGATCAACAAAAAATAAAGGTCATCCCAATAAAACCGATTCCGACTCAGCCGAGCGAACGGCCCCATCGCCGCCGAAATCCTTTCCGGCAACGACGACGGCTTCGAGTACATCCACCACGCCAGCACGGCTCCCGTCAGAGACAACGGTAGAAATGGACCAATCGCAACGACCAACGAGGGTGCCGCCAAGAAGTCAGTCGTCCCGCTTTCGCCGACAACCAACATCCACAGACTGCCAAACATGACCAGAATCGTGACGCTCCGCAGGACGATGATCGCCGGCAAAGACGTGCGCTCATCTGGTTTCGGAACGGCTCTGCGGCAACTCAGGAACCAAGCTCGAAACAGAGCGAAGCCCGCCAGACACTCCGACAAAAAGATCACAACCACGACCAGCAGCCACACCCGAGCCTCCGTCGTCCCCAACACCACATGGTCCGATTCCTGGCTCGCCGTGATTGGAGTATCGAACAGGTTTCGAGCATGTTCCCAGACGCGCTCGGCGACTGCATGACGGCCGCAAACGCCGGCGGCGAGAAATGCCAGAGCCAAGGATATCAGCCAAGACGCCTGCCGACGGATTGTTTGGCTCGCCACCAAAAGGACTGCGATCAAGACGCTCTGCCACAGAAACGCTGACACCCTGGTCAGACCCGCGCTGGAACCTCCCATTCCCATTGCGACCAAGACCAATCCGCATTGGCCGACGGCGAATTGGCTCACCACGCGGACCCAGTTTGTCTGCGCCGCTGCATTCGCTGAGCACATCAGCAACGTGAATGCTCCCACGGTCACCATCAGCAACCGCGTGTGCGGCGCCACTGCGAACAACGCCTCAAATCGCACGAGCAACCCAATGCCAACTGGCAAGAAAGCCGCGCAGAGCCACCACGCCAGCACTCCGGGACCAACTCCATCCGCATGCGATTCATGCCAGCGGTTGGCCGGATCCGATTTGAGCCGCTCAGCGACCTGATGACCAGCAGGAACATTCCTAACTCCGATCATGACATCGGAGAGCTTCGTCATTGAGTTGCCCGATTGGGCTGCGAAGCCCGCTTCGGTCTCCAACCAGACCGTCAGCGGCAACTGGGCGCAGCGGCCGATCACTCCGATCAACACGCACAGCGCAATGCTCTCGATCAACTCCGGACGCAGCGTGCCGATCGCATCCGGCGTCCAAGCCGCGAACGCGAGCGAGGAATCGAAGTGCATCCAAACAATCCCAAAGCCCATCAGCAGCGCAGCATCTGAGACACGCTGCACCAGCCAAACCGGGCGAAGAATGTTGCTGGAGTGACGTGCCAATTCCGAACTCGCCCAAGCCGACAGCGTCCATCCGACAAACATTTGACCGAGGTTGTCCGCCATGATCGCCAACGTCACGCCAAACCACGCCAACATCAGCCACTGCAGAGAAACCTCCGCTGGCCAAACCGACAACACGAGCAGCAACACAACCGAAACGAGCGTCATCTGTACGAACGCGAATCCGTCAACGCGCCCACCAAGCGACACCTCAAAACCTGGCATCCGCAACCACGTCATCATGCGGAGTTCTTCAGAGTTCACCAGAAATCCTTCCAGTGGACTCGATCGCATCAGAGGCGTAAGAAATTGTCCGAGCAAGCTCAATAGAACTGCGGACACCACAAGTTGAGCGGCTGTGAGCAATGCTCGGCGAGGGAGCCGCCCTTCCAAAAAACTCACCCCGTACGCTACCAGCGGAGCACCCACCAACGCGCTGATCAAAAAGGTCCGCAGCGTGTCCATGTCCGCCTTCGTTGCTGTGAGAGCAAGCCAACGTCACGCGCCGGTCAGTGCCAAGAAATTCTTCAGCAGTTGGATGCCACACTCGCCGGTCAAATAGCTCTCCGGATGAAACTGCACGCCGTGCGTCTCGTACTGCCGATGTCGCAACCCCATGACCTCACGCGGCAGGCCCGGAGATTCCGAATCGGCCCAGGCAGTCACTTCCAGCTCCGGCGGCAACGTCTCTTCCGGCACGATCAAGCTGTGATAGCGAGTCGCCTCGAACGGATTTGGCAGCCCGACGAAGACGCCTCGGTTGTTGTGATGAATCATCGACGTCTTGCCGTGCATCGGTCGGCGTGCTCGCAAGACTTGTCCGCCGAAGACGTCACCCAGGCTTTGATGTCCGAGGCAGACTCCCAGCACGGGCAGCTTGGGGGCAAAGTGGCGAATCAACTCGCGCGAAATGCCTGCCTCGGCCGGAGTACACGGGCCGGGTGACACAATGATCCGCTCCGGCCGGAGTTGCTCAATCTGCTCGATCGTAATCTGATCGTTGCGAGCGACTTCCATTTTCAGCGACTTGTCGATCTCGCCGAGCCGCTGCACCAGGTTGTAGGTGAAGGAGTCGTAGTTATCCAAAACGAAGATCATGCTGCTGACCCAGTAGGTGGGATTCCATCCCGACCGGTTTCGCCAAAAAAGGTCGGAATGGAATCCCAACCGACGAATACAAGCGGTCTAGCGGATCGTATCGCCCTCAGAATCGGCTCAACAGGAACCGGCATCGAGCGATCAATTCGGCTCCGGCATCCTCAGCCGAAATGTGGTAAAGTTTTCCGGCTCCCCGTTGACATTTTGGGGGTGCGGACGTTCCACTATCGCCCAACTGATGCGTGCCGACCGATACGTTCGGCAAAGACCTGCGACCTCCCGCCAGACGCTCGATCACACAACCTGCCTCCTTCGACCCTCCGTGAGCCGATCGACTGACGCGGTCGCCTTCAGACACGAACAACAGCCGGAACCGTCCGGTTGAATTCTAAATCCCTTGTCCGCAGCCAATTTTCCTTTTTCGGTCAAGCCGACAGTTTGACCTTTTGACCAAGGAGCCGAGTCCATGGGAATGCGTCCTTCACGTCGTGATTTTCTCCACGTTGGTTTTTGTGGCGGCATCGGCCTCACGCTGGCCGATTACTTCGCTCTGAAAGCCAAAGCCGACATCAAGAAATACGAGAGCAAGGAAGGGACAGCGAAATCTGTCATCTTCATCTATTTACCTGGTGGAGCGGCCCATCAAGAGACCTGGGATCCGAAGCCGTATGCTCCGATTGAGTACCGCGGCCCGATGAATTCAATCCAGACGAATGTCTCAGGCGTGTTCATCAACGAAATGTTGCCGAAGACCGCTCAAATCGCGAATAAGCTGGCGATTTGCCGGTCGATGACGCACGGCGAAGCGGCTCACGAGCGTGGCACGCACAACATGTTTACCGGCTATCGCCCCAGCCCAGCCTTGCAGTTTCCCAGCATGGGCAGCGTGGTCTCGCACGAGTTCGGCCCGCGCAAGAATCTGCCGCCGTATGTCTGCATTCCCGGACAGCCGAACGAGTTCGCCGGCACTGGCTACCTCAGTTCGTCGTTCGCTCCATTTAGCCTCGGTTCCGATCCGGCCGCGAATGGGTTCACCGTCCGCGACTTGAAGTTGCCCGGCGGAGTCGATGATGGCCGATTCACTCGGCGACGCACGATCCTCGACACGGTTAACGACCACTTCAAGACGAAAGAGAAGTCAGACTCGCTCGACGCCGTCGATACGTTTTATCAGCGAGCCTATGGACTGGTTTCGTCGGTCGACGCACGCGAGGCGTTCAACATCGACGCTGAACCGTCGCCGATTCGTGACGCCTACGGCCGCAACACGGCTGGCCAACGATTGCTGATGGCTCGCCGATTGGTCGAGTCGGGAGTGCGGTTCGTGACGCTGACCTACGGCGGTTGGGACATGCACGACAACATCAACGGCAGCATCCGCGGCCAGTTGCCGGCGTTCGATCAAGCCTACGCGCAACTCATCTCCGACCTCGATGGTCGTGGCTTGCTGAAGGATACACTGGTCTGCATCGCCTCGGAATTCGGCCGCACGCCGAAGATCAATGCGACCGCCGGCCGCGATCACTGGCCGAAAGTCTTCAGCGTCGTTTTCGCCGGTGGCGGAATGAAACCGGGCATCGTTTATGGCTCGTCGAACTCGACCGCCAGCGAGCCGGAAGAGGACGCGCTCAACGTCGAAGACTGGGCCACCACGATTTACCACTGCCTGGGAATCGTCGCCGACAAGGAACTGATGGCCCCCGGCGATCGCCCGATCGAAATCGTCGATGGTGGCAAGATCCGCAGGGAGCTGCTGGCTTAATTTTGAATTGAAAACGAACACGCAGAGGACGCGGAGATTTCCTAACTCGGCGTCCTCTGCGGCTATACCAAACGGTGACAATCCTGCCCACGACCCGAAGCAGCCGCTCACCAGGGTCGGTTTAATTTCTCTTGCTTGGTCGGAGGAATCTCCATGTTCCGACGTGCGTTCTTCGCCGCGTTCGCTCTCGTTTGTTGTGCGACGTCCCTCTTCGCCGCATCACCCCGGCTGAGCATCATCAGTCCCCGAGGTGTGCAGCGCGGCACCGAAGCGGTGCTGACTTTCAGTGGCTCAACGCTCGGCGATGGCGAGCAGATCCTCTTCTACTCGCCCGGCTTTGAGGTCGTGAAGGTCGAGACCATCGACGCCAATCAGTGCAAGGCGACGGTCAAAATCGCCCCCGATTGCCGGCTCGGCGAGCATGTCGCTCAGGTGCGGACGAAGACCGGCATCTCGGACTATCGCACGTTTTACATCGGGGCGTTGCCGCAAGTCGATGAGAAGGAACCGAACAATTTCTTCGATCAGACGCAGCCGATCACGCTGAACCAAACGATCGTCGGTACGATCGGCGGCGAAGACGTCGATTACTTCATCGTTGATGCCAAGAAGGGACAACGTATTTGCGCCGAAGTCGAAGCACTGCGTCTCGGTTCGGCGTTTTTCGATCCGTATGTGGCCATTCTCGATATGAAACGGTTTGAGCTTTCGGCCGCAGACGACACGCCGCTGGTTGGTCAGGACGCGGTCGCGTCGATCGTTGCGCCAGAAGACGGCAAGTACGTCGTCCAAATCCGTGAGACGGCCTACGGCGGAGGCAGTAATTACCGGCTGCACGTCGGTACGTTCCCTCGACCATTGGCCGTTTATCCGGCTGGCGGAAAGCTCGGAGAGGAAGTCGAACCCAAATTCCTCGGCGATCCGGCGGGTGAATTCACTCAGAAGTTCAAACTGCCAACCGCCGCCAGCAATGAATTCACTGGTTTGTTCGCAACGGCCGGAGCCGAAATTGCTCCATCGCCAAATCCGTACCGCTTGTTCGAGCACGGCAATTCGCTGGAAGTCGAACCGAACAACGCGGTCGCTCAAGCGACGCCAGCGACTCTGCCGAACGCCTTCAACGGCATCTTGCAAGAGCCAGGGGACATCGACTTCTTCAAGTTCGCCGCCACCAAAGGCCAAGTCTTCGAGGTCGAGTGCTACGGCCGCCGTATCCGTTCGGCTGTTGATCCGGTGATGACACTTTACAACGCTCAAGGTGGCGGGATCGTCGGCAACGATGACTCGCGCGGGCCGGACAGTTACTTCCGCGTGACGATTCCTGCCGACGGCGAATACCTGCTGAGCGTCACCGATCACCTGCAGCGCGGCGGGCCGGGCTTCGTCTACCGCGTCGAATTCACCGGCGTCGAGCCGTCGCTGCAATTGAGCATCCCGCAAGTCGAGCGATACGGCCAATATCGTCGCCAAGTTTACGTCGCGAAGGGCAATCGCTTCGGCACGATCATCAACGCCAGTCGAGCCAACTTCGGCGGCAAATTGCTGCTCGAACCTCAAGGCATGCCCGCAGGCATCTCGATCGTCGCCGAGCCAATGGCCGAAAACCTTGCATCAATGCCGGTTGTCTTCGAGGCGGCTGCCGACGCACCGCTCGACGGCAAACTGGTCGACTTCATCGGAAGACACGCTGACAACCCGGCCATTCGTGGCGGCTTCTTCAATCGAGCGGAATTCATCATCGCAGCTCCGGGCCAGTCGATGTACTCGTGGCGCGACGTCGATCGCCTGGCTGTGGCGGTCGTCGATGAGTTGCCATTCAAGATCGACTTGGTCGAACCGAAAGTCCCGCTGGCTCAAAACGGCTCGATGCAATTGAAGGTCGTGGCAACTCGCAAAGAGGGCTTCAAGGCTCCGATCACATTGCTGTTCCCGTTCGCGCCACCCGGCGTCGGATCCGCTCCGTCCGTCACAATTCCCGAAGGCCAGAACGAAGCGCTCTATCCGCTCAACGCGGCGAGCAACGCTCAGGTTGGTAAATGGCGGGTCTTTGTGCTCGGCTATGCCGAAATCGGCGGAGCCGCGTACTCATCCACGCAACTCGGCAACCTGGAGATCAGCGCTCCTTGGGTCACCTTCGCCATGCAGCGAGCGGCCGTCGAACAAGGTCAACCGACCGAGGTCGTCTGCAAAGTCGAAGTTCCGACGGCATTTGAAGGGAACGCCGACGTGCAGCTCGTCGCGCTGCCCAACAAGGTTTTGTCACAGCCGTTGAAGTTCACGAAAGACACGAAGGAACTCATCTTCAAAGTGACCACGGAAAAAGACAGCCCCGCCGGCAAGCACGGCATCTTCGGCGTCGTGACGATCACGGCCAACGGCGAACCGGTCGTCCACAACGTCGGCGGAGCAGAACTCCGTATTGACGTACCGTTGCCGCCAAAGCCGAACACCCCCGCACCAATGCCAGCACCTGCGGTCGCCGCAGCGGCTCCGGCTCCAATGCCCGTCGCCGCTGCGCCGCCAAAGCGACTCAGCCGACTCGAACAACTCCGCGAAGACGCAAAGCTGAAAGCAGCGCAAGGTAAGTAAGCCAAATATCAAACCCGCAAGCTCGAGCAAACTAGTTTTCCATCGAGGATCGAACTCATGCGATTTCCTAAGACACTGTCAGGGTTGGCAACGCTTCTTTTGGCCGGTGGTTTGGCTGCATCCAGCGCATCCGCTCAAGACCCCGTGCCGGTTTCCATCGCGGTGTATCCACCGAATGCGCAGATCAACACGATTCGGGATCGGCAGTCGATTGTCGTGCAGGCGACGTATGCGGACGGACTCACTCGCGACGTCACCAAAGCGGCGACTTTCGCGTTCGCGAATCCGGCGTTCGTGAAATTTGAGAATCACACGATGTATCCGGTCGCCGACGGCAAGACCGAACTGAAAGTCGACTTCGGCGGCAAGTCCGTCGTTGTGCCGGTCGAGGTTGCACAGGCGACAGCCGATCGGCTGATCTCGTTCAAGCTGGATGTCATGCCCGTGTTCATGAAGGCGGGTTGCAATACCGGTTCGTGCCACGGAGCGGCTCGCGGTAAAGACGGTTTCCGTCTCTCGCTGTTCGGCTTTGACCCAGATGGTGACCACTATCGCCTGACTCGTGAGATTCCCGGCCGCCGCATCAACTTGGCATTGCCGGCCGAAAGCTTGATGGTCGAAAAGAACACCGGCGTCGTGCCGCACACCGGCGGCAAGCGCTACGAACCGAACAGCGAACTGAATCAAACCCTGATCCGCTGGCTGGAGGTGGGTGCTCCGAACGATCAGGGCGAGGTGCCGAAAGTGCTCGCGGTCGAACTCTATCCGCCAAATGCGGTGCTCGATGGCGAAGGCTCCACGCAGCAAATCACCGTCCGAGCCAAGTACTCGGACGGCACCGATCGCGACGTCACATCGCTAGCGTTCTTCATGACGAACAACGAAACGTCGGCGGCGGTCTCACAACAAGGGCTCGTCACGGCGGGCAAACGGGGCGAGGCGTTCCTCATGGCCCGCTTCGAGACGCATACCGTCGGCTCGCACTTCATCACCCTGCCGAAAGGGTTCCAATACAACGCTCCGCAACTGCCGGAGAACAATTACGTTGATCACCTCGTTTACGAAAAGCTCAAGCGGCTGCGGATCAACCCCAGTGAGCTTTGCACCGACGAGGAATTCGTCCGCCGAGCCTACCTCGACATCGTCGGCGTGCTGCCGACCGTCGAGGAATACACGAAGTTCATGTCCAACGCCGACCCAAAGAAGCGGGACATGCTCGTCGATGAACTGCTCGGCCGCAAAGAGTTCGTCGAGATGTGGGTGATGAAGTGGGCAGAACTGCTGCAAATCCGCACGAACCAGCAAATCACCACAAAGCCGATGCTGCGGTACTACGAGTGGCTGCAAGAGCGAATCGCCAAGAACTACCCCATGGACAAGATGGTTCAGGAACTCCTTTCCGCCAAGGGAGGCACCTTCGCGAATGCGGCGACCAACTACTACCAGATCGAACGCGACACGCTAAAGACTTCTGAAAACGTCGCTCAGGTTTTCATGGGGATGCGGATTCAATGTGCTCAGTGTCACAATCATCCGTTCGATCGTTGGACGATGGACGATTACTACAGCTTCGCCGCGTTCTTTTCGCAGATCGGCCGCAAGCAGGGGGAAGACCCGCGTGAGATCATCATCTTCAACGCCGGTGGCGGCGAAGTGACTCATCCGGTCGGTGGCCGACAGATGAAACCGAAGCTCCTCGGTGGAGCCGTGCCTGATGTCGCCGGCAAGGACCGCCGTGAAGTCATGGCCACCTGGCTGGCCTCGAAAGAGAATCCGTATTTCGCCAAGAACCTGGCGAACATCGTCTGGTCGCACTTTTTCGGCCAAGGGATCATCGATCAAGTTGATGACGTGCGCGTCAGCAATCCGCCGTCGAACGCCGAACTGATCGACGAACTCGGCAAGAAATTCACCGAGTACAACTACGACTTCAAGAAGCTGGTCCGCGACATCTGCACCAGCCGCATCTATCAGCTCTCGACAAAAACCAACGAGACAAACGCGCTCGACGATCGCAACTTCTCACACGCAACGCTCCGCCGCATCCGCTCGGAAGTGCTGCTCGATTGCATCACTCTGTCGACTCAAACCAAAGACAAGTTCGGTGGCCTTCCGCTTGGCTCACGAGCCGTTCAGATCGCCGACGGCAATACCTCGACCTACTTCTTGACGACGTTCGGCCGAGCCACTCGCGACAGCGTTTGCTCGTGCGAAGTGAAGATGGAGCCGAACCTGTCGCAAGCCCTGCACCTGCTCAATGGCGACACAGTCAACGCCAAGATTCAGCAAGGTGGTCTAATCGACCTTCGCCTGAAAGAAGGTAAGACCCCGCCGCAGATCATCGAAGAGATGTACCTCCGCACGCTGACTCGCAAGCCGACGGAAAAAGAACTCGCCGCCCTCAACGGCGTCCTCGTCAACGAAAAAGACCCCAAGCCAGTTCTCGAAGATGTGTTCTGGTCACTGTTGAACTCGCGAGAGTTCGTGTTCAACCACTGATCGCGGAGCAACGTCGCCATGCCGAAGCCTCGCAAGACTTGGCGTGAGAAACTGCTCGATGACAAAGACCTACCGAAGGTCCCCGTCATCGAAGGGAAGTTGTCGAAACGCTGGGGCGAGGGAACGAGTGCGATTCCGGCTCCGCGGGAAGTGGACGAGGTCATGAAGGCAGTCCCGAAAGGACGGCTCATCACGACGAAGGAGATTCAGGCGGCGATCGCCAAAAAGCACCATGCGACGATGGCTTGCCCGATCTGTTGTGGGATCTTCGCATGGATCGCGGCTCATGCGACCGACGAGGCTGAGACTGAAGGGGCCAAGCGGTTCACGCCCTATTGGCGAACATTGAAGACCGGTGGTGAACTCAATCCGAAGTTTCCCGGCGGTATCGAAGCTCTGAAGGTGCGGCTCGAAGCTGAAGGGCAACGAGTCGTGGCCAAAGGAAAAAAGTGGATCGTTGCGGATTATGAGAGTCGTTTCGTTTCCTCCGATTCGAACGGTCGAGCGAAGACCAGCGGTCGGGCAAGCTCGCGTGGCCAACTTGCAAAATCTGCCGGTCGAGGCCGATAGACGAAGTGGCGAAGAGTTTTTGGAATGTGACGAGTTTCGTAGGTCATTGAAACACAGAGGCACAGAGATCACGGAGAATCGCCGTGGTCATTTCTCAGTGTTCTCTGTGCCTCTGTGTTAAAGCTTGAGTTTGGAGTTTCAGACATGGCATCGAAATCGAATCGTTGGTTGAGCATTGTCGCGTTGGGCGGATTGTTGGTGAGCGGATTCGCCACCAACTCACAGGCGGCCGATGCACCGAAGGTCACCTACGCCGACCATGTCCTGCCGATCCTGCGAGCCAAGTGCTTGAGCTGTCACAACACGGACAAGAAGAGCGGCGGCCTCGACCTGTCGAACTTCACCGCCGTGAAGGCCGGTGGCGGTTCGGGCGAGATTTTCGATCCAGGTAACGCCGGCGCGAGCATTCTGTGGAAGGTCATCAACCACGAAGAAGAGCCGAAGATGCCGCCCAACAGCGAGAAGCTGCCGGCGGAGATGCTGGCCGTCATCAAGAATTGGATCGACGGCGGAGCACTCGAAACAACCGGGAGCAAGGCGCTCGCCAGCAAGAAGCCGAAGATGGACCTGAAGCTCACCGCTGCTCCGACGGTCCGACCGGATGGTCCGCCGCCGATGCCGGGACGAATGAGTCTTGCTCCGGTCGTGCGCACGAAGACGACGACGGCCATCACCAGTCTCGCGGTCAATCCCTGGTCGCCGCTGGTCGCGGTCCCCGGACAAAAACAAGTCCTGCTTTACAATACGGTGACCCTCGAACTGCTCGGTGTGCTGCCGTACCCGGAAGGCATCCCGCAGGTCTTGAAATTCAGCCGCAACGGCAGCTTGCTGATGGCCGCCGGTGGCCACGCAGCGGCGAACGGCAAGGTCGTGATCTTCAACGTCCGCACCGGCGAACGAGTCACCGAAGTGGGTGACGAACTCGACACGGTGCTCGCGGCGGACATCTCACCTGACCAATCGCTGATCGCACTCGGTGGCTCCGCCAAGATGATTCGGATCTACTCGATCGCCGATGGCTCGAAGCTGTGGGAATCGAAAAAGCACACCGACTGGGTCACATCGCTGGCGTTCGCACCAGACAGCGTGCTGCTCGCGACGGGCGACCGCAATGGCGGCGTCTTCGTGTGGGAGGCCGAGACCGGCCGCGAGTTCCACATGCTCAAGGCGCACACCGCGATGATCACTGGCTTTTCATGGCGCCTCGATTCCAACATCCTCGCGTCAAGCAGCGAAGACACAACTGTCCGCCTGTGGGAAATGGAAAACGGCGGCAACGTCAAAGGTTGGGGAGCACACGGAGCCGGAGCCTCGTCCGTCGATTTCGCTCGCGACGGCCGCATCGTGTCGGCTGGCCGCGACCGAGTCGTGAAAATGTGGGATCAAAACGGCACCGCCGTCCGAGCCTTCGAGGCAATGGGAGACTTGGCTCTTGCTTGTGCGATCTGCAACGAAACGAATCGTGTCATCGGAGCTGACTGGACCGGAGCGATCCGCGTCTGGAACGCCGTCGATGGCGCGAAGATCGGCGACTTAACACCGAACCCGCCGACGCTCGAAGAACGCCTCGCCGCCGCGAACGCCGCCGTCCAAGCCACGACCGCCGAAGCGAAAGTTGCGACCGACGGCTACACCGCCGCAAACGCCGCTGCCGTGAAAGCCAAGGCGGACCTTACGACCGCCAACACGAAGATGACCGACCTGACGAAGGTCGTCACCGACACAACCGCCGCTGTCGTGAAGAGCAAAGAAGTCATCGCCGCCGCACAAGCCGCACACGATGCCGCAGCGAAGGTCGTTGCGACTCTTAATCCAGTCGTTCCTGCGCTGACCGACTCGGTCACGAAGGGTACCGAGGCCACCCCGAAGAACGCAGAGGACAAAGAGATCGCCGCCGCCGTCACTGCGCTGAAAGCGTTGCTCGACAACCGCGCCGCGACGCTGACCAACAACAAAAAGGTCGTCGCCGACAAGGTCGTCGAACTGACCAAAGGCAAAGAAGTCCTCGTCGCTCAAGAGAAGTTGATCACCGATAGCAATGTCGCTCTCGAAGCGGTGAAGAAGGCGATTCCCGACCTCACCGCCGCTGACAAAGCGATGACCGAAAAAGCGGTCGCCGCCAAAGCCATCGCTGATGCCGCCGGCGCGAAACTCGCGAACGCAACCAAAGACGTTGGTCGCTGGACGGCCGAGATCGACTTCGCCACGAAGCTGCGAGTCTTCAGCGAGAAGCAAGCTCTCGCCGCACCGCTGGTCTCCGCGTCGGAAGAGGCTCTTGCCGCCGTCAACAAGATGAAGGCCGATGTCGCCGCCGCTCAACAAGTGGTCGCTACGTCACAGACGAACGTCAACAATGCGAACGCCGCCGTCGCCGCCGCCAAGCAAGTGCTGACCACCGCGACCAACGAGCACACCGCCGTCAACACGACCGTCACGGGACTCGAAGCTGCATTGCCCGCGCTCAAGGATGCCCAAGCCAAGGGTGCCGAAGTGGCCGCGAAAACGCCAACCGACAAAGAACTCGCCGCCGCCGCCGAGCTGCTGAAGACCGTTCTCGACAAGCAAACGGCAAATCTGACTGCGCAAAAAGCCGCGCTCGCTGAAAAAGCTGCTGCTGTCGAAAAGGCGAAAGTCGCCGTCGCGGAAATGGAGAAGAAAGCGACCGACGCCGTTGCTGTGCTCACCGCCGCGAACGCGAAAGTCACCGAACTCGCCGCCGCGATGAAGCCGATCGAAGAGAAGTTCGCTTCCGCCAAACTAGCGGCCGACCAAGCCATGCAGCCGGTGACCGCTTTGCAGCAAGAAATTCAGAAGCTGAAGGAAGTGAAGCTGTAACCCACCTCTAGCCCTTTCCTATTTGGACGAGGAGTTCGCCATGTTTCATCGACGCGATGCCATGATGCGGCTCGGCCAGATGGGACTCGGTGCGTTGACGTTGCCGCAGTTGTTGCGAGCAGAGTCAGGTCAGCGTGTGACTCGTCCAGCCACGAACGAACCGGGAAAAGCCAAAGCGGCCATCTTGGTCTATCTGTGGGGCGGGCCGCCGCAGCACGACACGTTTGATTTGAAGCCGCATGCCCCGGAAGGGATTCGCGGGCTGTTCGGTCCGATTGAATCGGTCGTCCCTGGGATTCAAGTCTGCGAGCACTTGCCGCAAATCGCCAAGCACACGGACAAGATGGCGATCATTCGCTCGCTGACGCATCCCAGCAACAACCACGAGCCGAGCGTCTACCACACTCTCACCGGCCGAGTTAACAACACGTTGGCAGTGCCAAGGAACGCTCGCAATCGACGCGACTTCCCGACGCTCGGTTCGATCGTCGGCTACTTCTCGCCGCCGAGCGGACTGCCAGCGAGCGTCACGATTCCGCGGCCGATCGGACATGACGGCGTCGTTTATTCGGGAACACACGCCGGGTTCCTCGGCCCGAAGTACGATCCGATCGAGACGCAACCTCCCGCCGAAGTGAACGAGAAGGCTCCGCATAACTTTGACCTCCCACCGGGTGTCGATGAGCATCGGCTGCAACTGCGGTACGGGCTACTCAACACGGTCGAAGGAATCGATCGGGCGATGCAGCAGCAAAAGGCAACTCGTGGCCTCGACAGCTACCGCGAGCAAGCGTTTCGGATGCTGACCTCGCCGGACGCCAAGCGAGCGTTTCGGCTCGACGATGAACCGGCGAAAGTCCGTGATCGCTACGGCCGCAACGAATACGGCGAGTGCTTCTTGATGGCTCGGCGACTGGTCGAGTCGGGCGTGCGATTGGTCACGTTCACTTGGTACTTCGTCGCGAAAGACGGCAACGTCCTGAACGTGTGGGACAACCACGGCGGCACCGGTTCGCTGGGTGGCATCACCGGCTATCAAATGCTCAAAGAGTTCTACTGCCTGCCGTCACTCGATCAGGGCTACTCGGCTCTGCTGGAGGATCTGTCGGAGCGCGGACTGCTCGACGAAACGCTGGTTGCGATGTACGGCGAGTTCGGTCGGACTCCGAAGATCAACCCGAACAAAGGCCGCGACCACTGGGGGCCTTGCCAGTCAGCTGTGCTCGCTGGTGGAGGAATTCGTGGCGGACAGGTTTACGGATCGAGCGACGAGCACGGGGCGTATCCGAAAACGAAACCGGTCAGCGTCGAAGACTTGCATGCGACGATGTTTCACTCGATGGGCCTCAGCCCGGAACTTGAAATTCACGACTCCGAAACTCGGCCGTATCGCATCAGCGAAGGACAGCCGATTCACGAGTTGTTCGGGACGTGATGTGGCGGGGGATCGGCAAGAATTTTGGCGAACGATAGGGGTAGGAACGACTGATTGATTTCAGTCGCCCCTCCCTCCGAACCGGACGGGCGGGTTTCCCGCATCCGGCTCTCCGGTTGATGGTCTTACCTGCGAGAGGATTGAACGGCCAGAGCATGGGCGGTCGTCAGGTT
>SXGT01365374.1_pt1 | contig 29520 bp, 20 predicted proteins | sample 3176221 | NCBI WGS metagenome assembly SXGT01 (sample SAMN11356862, study PRJNA531348) | freshwater metagenome | isolation source: freshwater sample F1-120 | place: China: Fuxian Lake, Yuxi | collected 2017-12-25 | reverse complement strand
ATATGACGTTTCTGTTCGTAGCCTCGCAGCTTTGACGAGAATGCGACCGGCGGCGATACCAGGCCGGCACTTACGCACGCATTCGCAGGCTTCCTCCCCACGGTCGGTCGCCCTTCCGCGACCAACGCTGCGCGTCGGTGCCCGCCTTCGTCTAGTACTTTGACAATCGGAGCGTTCATTTGGTATGCTGACCTCCTTAACTTTCCCAGTCTCGTACAGGGGACTTGCACCCCATGACAATCACGCCCGTGCCGGGCGTACGCCATGCACCCCGAGCACGTGATCGGGCGTTTTTGAAATGGTTGCCTTACTCTCGCGTGCCGGATGATGGCTGTCGTTATCGCAATGATGCGAGGCGAAATGATGGAACCAAACCAACAAATCAAATGGGGTTACCTCGGCGTTGTGGTGACACTTTTGGTTGGCATCATCGCCGCTACGACTTCATCTGAGAGCGGTTTTCCGCTGACGATCATGATCTCTTCCTTAGGGATGCTCAATGTTTGCAACATCGCTCAGGCGAACGACCCAACATTCCTGCAACGCAATCGTGTCATCTTGTTTCTAATTGTCGGCGGACTCACAATTCCTCCGCCGATTTACCTCGTTAGAAAGATATTGGAAGCAGAAGAATGGGGCGTCCCGTACGAATTTCGAATCATAGCTGCTGTCCTACTATTCGCAGTCACGGTCGGATGCGCAATTTTCCGAACATCTCGATCGTTCAACCATTCTCCAGGTAAACAAACGGACATGCGATGAGGTGAGACGGTGACAGCGACCGCGGCAAAGGGATTTGAGTGAAATGAGCGGTTTGGCGTATTTGGGGAATCGCCAATTTTCTGAGTTTTTCACGCGCGTCGGCTGCGAAGTGGCCGCGCGGGGAAGTTGGGGGGGCGGCGTGAAAATGGCCCTCCGGTTCCGTAGTTCTGTGTCTCCGGCCGGACCTCGGTTGCCCGCTGCCTCTTGAATTTTCCGAGATCCAGAGCGAGAATGTTCGTGGTTGATTGGGGGTGGAACTATTGTGACGGACAGCCACGACTGTAGGCATCACCGGGCTGAGTCGCCAGATCTTAATCGAAAGGCTCCCACCCCACACCCGGGACTTACGTGGATTCTTTCGACATAAGAAAAAGAGATCAAATGCAGACGGAAGTGAAGAGACTCGCGGTGTTGCAGACAGGCAAGGTACTTGCGGTGTTGTACGGATTCATGACGGTGATCCTGGCGCCCTTCATTCTCATCGGAATGGCAGCCAATCCCGACGGAGCGGCAGGGGGAATCCCAATGCTGGTCATCCTGATCCTGTACCCCTTGTTCGGTTTCATCGGCGGCATCATTCTTGCCGCCGTTTACAACCTTGCGGCGAAATGGGTCGGTGGCATCCGGTTCACGATGGAACAATCGGAATAGGACGGTCGCAGGGAAGACGGTGGCAGCGACCGCGGCCAGGGGTTATGCCGCCTGACTGGCGGTCGTAACTAATTGCGACGCCGGTCCGCTGGCGGCATAATTACAAAGTTATCGCACTCGCACGGGAATGCTTCAATGCGTTTCTCGCGTTTTACAATTCGTTCAATGTTGGTCGCTACAGCACTCTGCGCGATAGGACTATGGGTGCTGATGTATCCGGGTCATCGCGCCAAAAAGCTGGCCCGCTTGATTCGAACTGGTGATTCGACCCAGGCAATGGCGATGTTGAGCCAGATGCCGGACGATGCTTTTGATTACAAAAGCGCTGTGGAATCCGTTTCGGCGCTCGCCAATTCAAGGTGGATCGACGGACGTGATGTTCGTCGGATTACAATTGAAAACCCGACAATTAGTCAGTTATTGACATTTCAACGAAGTATTGTGATTGGAAAGGGCTGGGGCGGCGGCGACTGTGAGCTCATCGTAAGTCTTACCTCGGTTCGACCGGGACGAAACTGGTTTCACGAGTGGTGAATCGCGAAGCCCGAGACAGGCCCCGAACGGGAACACGGCATCACGGGCCGTCCTACGGGAGCACCTGGGCGAAACGACGATCCCAGTCTTCACCCGCATGGTCGCTGGCTCCGGTTTTATTGTGTTTGTGAGTGTGGCTGGTGCCGGTTTGTGTGGGCTTGGCGTCTGCGTCCTTCGTTTCAGAAATCAAGAGCTGGATGGTGAGCGACCATCAATACAAGTTCCGCATGTCGTGGCTTGGATTCGGGTGCTGCACCGGGATGGTGCGTGGCTGCTCCGTGACCATAAAAACAGCAGCCAAGATCACAAACACGGGTTGCGGAATGAGAAGCGCGACGCAAAGCCACTCCAAGTATCCAAACGACTGTGGCCAGCCAAGCCAGAACGGGTAGGAAGCGCACAGGGATACTCCCAGCCAGATGACGGAGAGGAAACCACAGAACCGCGTCTTGGGTCTGCCGACGGTCTGACGCGTGAGCCATCCTCCGCCCAGAACGATTGGTGTGCTTGATTTCATCGGCGTAAAGGCATAAACCTGATCGTGGCGAGCGGAATTTAAGAGAACACTGGAAGAACATCGACGGGTTTCCCCGTGCGTCCCGATTGTAGAGCGGCTGTGACGACCCGCACGATTTCGAGTCCGGCGCGGGCATCCAAGATGGTTTCGCCATCCGTGTCAATCGCGTGGGCAAAGTTGTCCATGAGCTGATAATCGTTGTCGATGGCCACGCGTCGGTTCCGAAACTCGGCCGGTGGCTGGCCACGATAATAAACGGCCACCTCAGGTCGAGCCTCACTCATGACCAAAGCGCCTTTGGTACCTAAGACATGCAATTTGATCTCGCCAATGTCAGGATGGCTCGCAGCTCCAATGCGTCCCAGGCACAACGTGCCCAAGACGCCGTTCTCCATTTCCAGCGTTACGGTAGCAAGATCGTCGACCTGGTTGTCGGCATACAACTGATGGAAGTGGGCGGTCGTGCGTGCGAAGACGCGGCGAACGGGCAGTCCGATCAACCGGTGCATGTAGGCCAACGGGTAAATGCCTTCGATCTCCAATTCTCCCATGGGGAGTTTGCCCAGTCCGCCATCGCCAGAAGTGACGTGGGCTGCGATGAGGTACTCTTGCCAATTCAGGGGAGAATCTCCGGGGCGGCTGGACCCTTTCGGCGGCCCAGCGTCCTTGGAGAAATAGAAGTCGATGTGAATGGCCGTCGGCTTACCGATTTCGCCGGCTTGAATCAGGGCGTGAGCCTGCTGAACGGCGGGGAGGAAATTGCGATTCCACAACAAAAACTTTCGGCGTGAACTCTCCACGGCACGCACGAGCTTCTGGCAGGACTCAATTGCGTTCTCGGTTGTGATCGGTTTATCCTGCACAATGTTCAGGCCTGCCTGGACGGCGCGCAGGCTCATTTCGCAATGTCGCTCGGCCTCGGTACTGACCACCGCCACTTGTGCACCATATTCGGTCAATGCCTTATTGATATCGCGCACATAGGGTACCTGACACTCGTCGGCGAACTTTTGATTGCGTTCATGCGTCCATTCCGGCACGTGGGGATCATCGGCGACGACGACCGGCCGAAAGCGGGGATGCGAAAAAACGCCACGCGCCACGTATGCGTGCTTCACCACACTCAATACGGCACAGGGGAACACGGGACGTGAAGGTGCATCAGGTTGGGACATAGACACCATCGCCCTCCCGCCGCTGGCAGACCGTCCCGCTGGCGATCGACTGTTGAGCGACCTCGATTATCGTCATCACCTGGCAAGCTTCGCCGCTCCCCCCCGCCGGATCCCGTTGCTGCTCGATCGCACGCACAAACTCTTGCAGTCGCCCTAGTTGTCCCAGTAGGCCCTGCTCGGTCGGAACGCTGGTGGCGCGACCACCGGTGAACATCAATTGGTGATTGTGTTGGTCATCCGCATAGGCGGCGCCGCTGGAACCAATCACCGACAGTGAAAAATATCCACTTCCACGCGGCAGGTCACGGGTGTAATCCAGCATCGCCATCCCTCCCGCCGCAAACCCCAGATGGAGCTGCAGGTAGTGGAACGGGAGCGCTGCACCTGGTCCACCACGACCATGGGCCAAGACTTGGGTAGGCATTTGACCAAAGAGCCAATGGCAGAGTGTGATGTCCCGCGCCAGACACGCGGCCGACTCGCCATGCGACGCGTCGGTCGCCGAATCCCGCTGGTCGGGTCCAACCGTTTCCCAGCGATGCAGACGCATCAGGCCGAGTTGGCCGAGTTGGCCCTTGTCCAGGCTGGACTTGAGTGTTGTGAGCGATGGCAGGAAACGATCCGCGGATGCAACCATCAGGCGGACGCCGGCCTGTTGGGAGCATTGATGCAACGAGCAAGCGTCAGAAACCGAGAGCGTCAGAGGTGGGGCTGCCAGCACATGCTTGCCAGCGGCAGCAGCCCCATGGATGTACTGGGAATGATCGGCCAGTGGAACATGCAGGATGATCGCATCGAATTCCGCCGCATGAGACGCCAAGCACTCAGGTGAACCAACCACTAACGGGGCTGCATTCAGGAGCCGAGCCGCCCAAGCGGCACGTCGCGCGTCGGAATCCACCGCCACGGCAACGACCGCCCCCATCAGGCGCGAAGCCACACACGCATAGTCCTGCGCCCAGGGACCACAGCCGACAAGTGCCAAGCGAATCATCGCCGAAGCAGGCTCCAACAACGGATCCAATGAAGGGAACTTGGCATGGTAGTGCTCCGGTCAGGGAACGTCAACCATTATGTGGCTGGGATCTGGACATTTTCACTCAAGTCGCTGATGATGTAGGCCTTTGATGCCTCTTGTTGATTCGTGGTGTGGATCGCATCGTGGTTTCGCATTGCACACTATGCGGGAGATGCTGATGTCTGCCAACCCGTCCCCTACCGTCTCGCTGAAGCAGCCCGATGCGTCTCGGCCCATCTCCGGGGCGAGTGCGCATGCCGTTTTGATGGCGGGTTTCTTAGGTTGGATGTGTGCCGGTATACAGCTGGCATTTACGTCGTTATCCATGCGCGAGGCGGTTCAGGACTTGTTGGCCAATCAACAACCATCGGAGGGGACCATCGGCAAATGGGCCGGTTGGATGAACGCGATGTTTTTGTTCGGGGCGGCCGCTGGCGGCTATGCACTGGGGTGGGTGGGGGACCGTTTTGGTCGCAAGGTGGGCATGGCCGTAAGCATCGCGTGCTACTGCATCTTTTCAGGATTGACCTACTTTGTCCAAGATGAATGGCAATTACTCATCTTAAGATTTCTAACATGCTTGGGAGTCGGTGGCATGTGGCCGAATGGCATCGCGCTGATGACGGAGGCCTGGCCCGGCATGTCGCGTCCCTTCTTGGCTGGATTGATCGGAACCGCCGCTAACGTCGGCGTGATGTTGATTTCCTGTTTGGTGATCTATGTACATGTCACTCCCGATAACTGGCGTTGGACCATGTTGGTGGGCGCCGCACCACTCCCGTTGGTCGCGTACGTTCTCTTGGCCGTGCCCGAGTCCCCTGGTTGGCTCCGGCGACGGAGGGAAAGAGAAGCGTCGGCAGCAGCGGGCAACTCGACGGCGGGCGCTAACTCTTCGTTGGTGGCGATATTCTTGCCCCCACATTTGAAGACCACGATTTTGGGAATCATGCTTGGCATGGTCCCGCTGTTTGGTGCGTGGGGCGGGTCCTATTGGGCGACGATTTGGGCCAGCAAAATGGGAGATGCCAAGTCGGCCACGGCGAATGCCGGACCGCAGGCGACGGAGGCACAGACGGCAACCGCGAAATCGACGCCCACGAACGAGCCTCCGGATTCGCAGGCCGCGCCCCCGCGCGAATTGGCCCAGAGTGGCAAAGCGCGTGGCAAGGACCCAGGGCTGAAGGGGCGGGTGATGCTTTGGCGGTCACTCCCCGGATCGGTAGGCAGCCTGTTGGGCGGCATGATCGCCGCTTGGCTGGGACGCCGGTTCTCGTACTTCGCGTTATCCCTCTGTTCGTTGGTGTGTGCTCAATGCCTTTTTCGGCTGGTCACGCCCGCGGAAGACGCGTTTCTGTATGTTTCGGCGCTGCTTGGATTCTTCAGCGGTATCTTTTTCGGTTGGCTGCCACTCTGTTTGCCCGAGCTGTTCCCCACGGCCATTCGCTCAACGGGTGCGGGAGTGAGTTTCAACTTTGGCCGCATACTCACGGCATTTGGCGTGCTGTTGGGGGCCACGCTATTGGATCGCGTGTTTCAGGGAGACTACGCCAAGATTGGCCAGTGGACCACGTTGATTTACGTTGTGGGCATGGTGGTGATACTCTTTGCGCCGGATACGAGTCAGCGAAATATCGAGGACTAACCGAGGCAGGCAAGATGCCTACCGCCACATCGAGTGGCATAGGCTTCCAGCCTGTGTGACCTGCGAAAGCGGCCTGCCACCACTAGCCGAAGCGGCCCGTCACGTAGTCTTCCGTTTCTTGCAGATGAGGCTTGGTAAAAATTTGCGCCGTGGGCCCAAATTCGATCAAGCGTCCCAAGTACATGAAGGCGGTGAAGTCGCTGATCCGCGAGGCCTGCTGCATGTTATGGGTCACGATGAGAATGGAATATTCGCCCCGCAATTCGCTGATTAGATCTTCGATCTTACCGGTGGCGATGGGGTCCAGTGCCGAACAGGGCTCATCCAGCAGCAAGACTTCTGGCTCGCCGGCAATGGCTCGCGCGATGCAGAGCCGTTGTTGTTGTCCACCGGAGAGCCCCAGCGCACTGTCGTAGAGTCGGTCTTTGACCTCTTCGTAGATGGCAGCGCTGCGCAGGCTACGCTGGCAAACATCATTGAGTAGCGCGCGATCGCGTTCGCCATCAATACGTAACGGGTAGACCACGTTTTCGTAGATGCTCATGGGAAAGGGATTCGGTTTTTGAAACACCATCCCCATGCGCTTTCTCAATTCAATCACGTCCACGCCGCGTTGATAGATACTGTCTCCATTCAGTCGCATATCACCTTGAATGCGGATATTGTCAATCAGGTCGTTCATGCGATTGACACACCGCAACAACGTGGATTTGCCGCAGCCGGAGGGTCCGACGAGCGCCGTCACCTTTCCCTGCGGAACGGGCATACTGATGTTGAATAGCGCCTGTTTCGCGCCGTACCATAGCGAGAGGCCGTCGACCTCCAGGACGGCCTTTTCGGCCTTCAAGGAGGGATGAATCACCGGCTCAACGAACTCGCCGCGTCCGATACGAGCCAAGCGATTGTCCAACGTTGGCTCGGACGGTGCTGGGACAGGATGAGCCGGCGGTTTTTCGCGATTGGCGTCCGCGATCGTCGGGGGATTGGTCATGGCTAAAACTGTCCCATTTGAAAGCGCTTACGCAGCTTGGACCGCAGTCGGATGGCTGTGGCGTTCAGTGCGGTAATAATTGCAATCAGTACAAAGGTGGTCGTGAAGACGACTGGGCGAGCCGCTTCGCTGTTCTGGCTTTGCAGGGCAATATCAAAGATATGGAATCCCAGGTGCATAAAACTACGATCCCCGTGCAGGAATGGGAAGTTGCCGTCCACGGCCAGTTCGGGGGCCAACTTGACGGCCCCCACGAGCATCAGGGGGGCGACCTCACCTGCCCCGCGCGCCATGGCCAATATCATACCGGTCATGATGCCGGGAAGCGCCTGGGGCAAGACGATGCGTCGGATGGTTTGCCAACGGCTGGCACCGCAGCCATACGATCCCTCGCGAACCGAATTGGGGACCGCAGCCAAGGCTTCCTCGGTGGCGACGATCACCACCGGTAGGGTTAACAGGGCCAGGGTCAACGAGGCCCACAACATGCCCCCCTTTCCAAAGGTGGGATTGGGCAAATGAGCCTGATACAAGCCATTGAAAAATGGATTCTTGATGATCAGTAGCACGAGTAGCCCGGTGCAGACCAGCCAGAGCAGGAAGGCACCGTTGCCGCACAGATTCGCATAACCACGATTCGTGGCCGCGCGTGACATGCCCCACAGGCTCAGGGCAAAGGCGACCATTCCCGTGATCGCAAGGGCCATAGCGGCCAGCCACCATTGGGCGCTAGGCCACGCCGTAAAATTCGCATTATCGGGTCCGCCGTCGACATACGCACCCACCATGTAACAGAAGAATCCCAGACCGAATACGCCAAAGACGATGCTGGGGACACCCGCCAAATTGTTGATCGAGATGCGCACAATACTTACAAGCAGACCCGGTCGGGCATACTCGCGTAAATAAACGGCGGCCATTACGCCCAAGGGGGCAACGACCATGCTCATCAGCAACGTCATGCTGATCGTTCCCCAAATGGCTGGAAAAACCCCCCCCTCGCTATTGGCTTCACGTGGTTCGTCCCAGAGGAACTCGTGCCAACGCGAGGCGTAGACGGCCCACTTCTGTGCGGTGCTCAACTGATTCGCGGGGTAGGCACGCACGATATCTCCCAGCGGAACGATGATCTCTTGGCCGCTGCTGGTGACCAGTTCCAATTGGCAAGAAGTCTCGACCTGTTTCAGCTCGTCGATGCGTCGTTGGATCTCATCAGCCCGCTCATTTGCCTGCTCATGGACCCGCACCGCCTGTTGCACTTGGTCCCACACTGCCGGTCCATGTTGAAGGACCTTTGCCTCGACGGCCTTTTCTTCCTCCCTCGCTTGCCGCTCTCGGGCCAGCCAACTTTCGGATAGTGCCGCGGGGGTGGGCTTTACCGCCGCGAGCAGTGCTGGAGGTGACTGGGCGTAGCTCTCCAGCCACGCCACGATTTGGTCCCATTCTTGCCGCTCACGCGCCACGGCGGCCAACTGCTCGCGAGCCGCGACGGTTGCAGCATAGAGCTCGCGCAGCGAAATGCCGTGATCGATCTCGGCTTGGCGCACGACCAATCGGGATTCTTCCCGCACATGGTTGACCTCACCGAGTTCCTCTTTCTCCAATCGTTGCCGCAGGTGAAAGCTCTCGCGGATCCGGGGATGGTTCTGGACAAATGCATCCCAGGCCATTTGCTGACCAACCGACACTTGCCGCAGGGCCGTGACGGCTTGACCGGTCGGGGTTTCGTCCCAATCGACGGCCGGTCCACTGTCGTATTCCAATTGCCATTGGACGTCGGGGCGTGGCGGGTGGGTCTCTTGCCATGTGTTCCGGTTTCGAGTGGCCGCGCTCTGGCTCGCCTGTAGTCGCTGTTGTTGCAGCGTTCGCACGGCCTCGTCCCAGCTCGCCGCATCGGGGGGAGCGATCTCGGCGGCATGCCGTTGCAATGCTTCGAGGGCTCGACTCCATTGGCGATCGGCTTCGTTTTCGGAATTGGCATGGCGTTGGATGAATCGTCGCGCCTCACCGTAGCAGCGTCCCCAGGCAACCCGTTCGACCACCAGAGCATGAGGGGGGGTGGATTCGTGGGCGATCTGGTGCTGCGGTACCAGATGCGAATGGGTGTTGGTGAGTTCAAAATTGCCCGTGCGCAGGCTGCGACGATTTTCATGGAGCCCCGAAACACCACGACGTTCACACTCGCTGAGCAGTATCGCCTGCCAGAGGGCAACTCGCACGGGCTCCGGCGCGTTGGTGAGGACCTCGATCAACGGCTGTTCGGTGGGGGCTGCCGCAAGAAATTCGATGGCAGCTTGGCTTGTTTCCGCTCCGGCTTTCAGGGATTCTTGTTGCCCGGCGAGGGATGCTCGTAGCCGAAAAAGCTCCTCGCGTTGTTCGAAATGGCGATCGGTGCGGACCCAATGCACACGTTGTGCCGGTGTGTCCGTGGGCCGATTCGTCCAATCGGTTGACCGCTCCAGGTTCTGATCCAGGCGTTCCTGTTGGGCGTTCACGTCTTGCAGCAGTTTTTGGTCGCGCTCGGATTGTTGGAGTAAGGCTCGACGCAAGCCATCGCGATCCAGGTTGCCAGCAGTCAGGGCCTGCAGCTGGCTGGCCTGCATAGGTTTGGACTCTTGACTCATGGCCTCTGGCTCGATCAACAAGTCCTCGTCGCGCGTCACTTCGCCAAGTAGTCGGGTGCCGTCGTGCAGTTCCCACTGCACGATCGGCGTGGGACGAAATGTGTCGAGTCCTTGAATGAGCACCAACGTCTGTAGGCCGAGGATCATCATCAGCGCAAAGACAAGGGCAGCGCCAGTAAGCCACACGAAGGACTCACCATCGGACAGCAACGATGTTGCGCCGCGATGACTCGAGCGGCCTCGCCGGCGGGTGCCTCGATTGGGCTCGGGCGGGGCGACCGGCGGGTGCCCCGTGGCGGATGATGGTGTGCTCATAGTTGCACCGCCCGCTTACGGAAACGCGTGCGCACGGTTTCGGCAATCGTGTTGAGCACGAAGGTGATTGCAAGCAGCATGAGCGCCGCCAGAAACAAAGTGCGGTAGTGGGTGGTGTCTCGGGCCGCCTCGGGCATTTCCACTGCGATGTTCGCGGAGAGGGTCCGAAATCCGTTGAAGATATTCCAGTCCCAAACGGGCGTGTTCCCTGCAGCCATCAAGACGATCATCGTTTCCCCCACCGCGCGTCCCAGACCAATCATCAAAGCGGAGAATAGGCCACTCATAGCCGTTGGAATCACAACGCGGACGGCGGTCTGCCAAGGTGTTGCACCGGCTCCCAAGGAAGCGGAACGCAAGTGGCTCGGTACGGCCGATAGGGCATCATCGGCTACCGTATAGATAATGGGAATGATTGCAAACCCCATCGCCAACCCGACGACCAGGGCATTCAAATGCACGTAGGTCCCCAAGTACGTTCCCCGCGGATCCCATTGCCAAGCGGTCAAGCTGTTTGAGACCAATCCGGTCAAAAGAAATACGCATACGATACCCAGAAGGAATGTGAATAGGTGGACGATGGCCATGCGTTGGCGAGACCAATTCCTGCCCCACAGTCGCAGCAGAGGATGTACCCAAAGCATATCGGCGGCCGTTACCAGCACGGTGCAGAGGGGCAGCCAGAGCACGAACCATGCGCCCCATCCACTGCCGTGTTGGCGATCGAGCCATTGGATGACATTGCCACCAAACACCATGCGTTCCACCGTCGGGCCAAGTCCAACCGCTAGCCAGCCGGCCAATAAAATCGTGACAGCCAAGAGTGGCAGACGCAGCCAGCCCCAATGCAGTGCCGTCTGCCGCGGTAGCAACTGCCATAGATAGGCCGCAATTAGCGTCGTAATCGGGAGCGTCACCAAACCGGTGAAGACCTCAGAAACATAATCCTTAAGAACTGGCGCAACGACGAGGGCCGCCAGAAATCCCAACACCACGCTCGGCAGGCTCGCCATCATCTCAACAACGGACTTGATGCGCATGCGCTGTCGCTGCTTGACGAACTCACTACTGTAGATGGCCGCCAAGAACGCCAGAGGAGCGCCGAACAGCAGGGAATAGAAGGTCGCCTTAAAGGTCCCAAAGATAAGCGGGCCCAAACCAAGCTTCATTTCCGAATCGACGCCCCCCGACGAGGACTGCCAGACCATGGCCGGCCGTTCGTCTCCTTCATACCACACCGACCCGAACAAGGAACTCAACGTGGCTTCCGGATGACCGACATCGAGGTTCCATTGGTGCACTTCTCCTTGCGGACCGAAGGCCCACACGCCATCCTCCTTGGGGCTCAGGAGCACGCGACGCCAAGCCAGCTCATCGGTTGCAGGACACTCGGCCAATCGGCTCTCGGTGGTCACTTGATAAATCCGCACGGCGCCATCTGAAAAACCGGCGGTCACAATGCGGCCACGTTGAGATGTGCCCAAGCAGGTGACCCTCGGACGACTGCCAGTGCCTGGCAGATCATCATGTGTCATGCCGTCGAGCGGATGAACGGGGAGCAGCCACCGGCCGTCCTGTGTTTCAGCGCGACGGGAGCGCACGGTGAACCAAGCCGTCAATCCTCCCTGCGAATCGCCGATGATCAAGGTTTCACGACCCAACAAAAGTGTCGCGGCGGTGACTTGTACATCGGGGCGCTGTTCGAGCACATTGAGCTCTTCTGCGACTTGCGGCGGGGTTGATTTTTGTAGAGTGTAACGGGCGAGATGCCCATCACTCCAAATCAGGCAGACGCCATCCTCCCGTCCGGTGACAAACACATGCTGCGGCGGCTTGGTTCGCCCTGCCGCCGCCGGTACCGGCATAAATTTCCCCTGAATTTTCTGGCCGCCGGTAACCAGATTCCGCTTGAGCGCCCAACGTCCCCAATGCGTGGATCCATCCTGACACGCGGCAACAATCGTGTAGCCCTTGTCCGTGGCTGCCACATCGACAGCCACGATGGGGACTCCCGCTTGCACGACCAGCGGATCCTGCAACGACAATTTCAATCGCTGCCACCGCAGTGGTTGCTTGCCGGTACGTTGCAAAACGCCCTGGCGCCACGGTAGGCCCTCCCCCTCGGTCAGCTGGTCTGCTTCAGGGGGAGCATCGCCAACCGGAATGAACTCAGCTGCGAATTCAATGGTGACCATGCGGACCGAGCCGTCGCCCAATCCCAGTAGAACGCGCGAATCTCCGGCCGACTGCGCTACGGCGGTGACGGGTTGGTCCGCCACCGTCTCCCGTCCAATGGCCGCGCCGGAGCCGGGGTGGAAGTAACGCAGGCTTCCATCGGCAAAGATACCCCAACCAATCGCGCGGTACTCATCCGTGCCCACGCACATCGGAGCCTCTTGCTGCCAGTCCGTGTGGACGGTCGCTGTGAGATCCACACGTGCCGGACGAAACAGCGGCCCGGCAATCCAGACCAACAGCGCAAACACTAGGGAGACGGCGGCAATGGTTGCGACACCACATATCGCGATCACGCGGGATGCGATGCGATCCCCCCAGCGAACCGTCCACCGCGTCGTTCCACGTCGCGCACGGGCGCGGGGAGATGATGATGGCGACATGAGTTTTCGCGAGTTATGGTTTGTCCGACGACGTCTTATCCAAAGACAACATGCGGAGCGTTTCCTGAGCCATTTCCGCAGTTACGGGGAGGTAGCCGTCCTTGATCACATCCTGCTGACCCTGCTTGCTGAAGACATAACGCACAAACTCACGGCGCAACGGATCCAGCTCTTTTCCAGGAGGCTGGCTCAGCACCAGTAGCAGCCCGCGTGCTAGTGGGTAATCCCCCGAGTAGGCGTGGTCCTTCTCTGGCGGCACCGGTTCGCTTTCATCGTCCGCAGCTAACGGCAAGGGGCGAACTTGTGGCGTGACATAGCCCACCCCACTATAGCCGATGCCATAGCGATCGCGTCCAACCGCTTGCACAACCGCGGAGCTACCGGGTTGCTCCTTCACCGAATCCTTGAAGTCCCCCTTTCCCAAGGCGTGTTCCTTGAAGTAACCATAGGTTCCCGAAGCCGCGTTGCGTCCGTAGGCGCTGATAGGAGCACTGGCCCAAGCTCCGCTGAGTCCCAGTTGTCCCCATGTGCGCAGGTCGACTGGGGCCCCAAGTTTGCGCTGCTTGGAGAAAATTGCGTCCACTTGCGGCATCGTCAACGATTTCAGCGGGCTGTTGTTGTTGACGAACACGGCCAGAAGATCGATGCTGGTCACGAGTTGGGTTGGCTTGTAACCGAAGCGTTTTTCAAACTCATCCGATTCGCTCGCCTTGACGGGTCGGCTCATGGGGCCGAATGACGCCGCGCCGCTGATCAGAGCTGGCATGGCGGTTGACGAACCCTTACCTTCGATCTCGGGGCGCACGTTGGGATAGAAGCGGCGAAATCCTTCCAGCCAGAGCGTCATCAGATTGTTCATGGTGTCCGAGCCCACGCTCTTGACTGTGCCCGACACGCCAGGAACCGCCTGATAGTCAGGCAGAGCCGGGTCCACCGTCACCTGCGCTTGTGTGGCGATTGGCAACGCCATGCTCCCGAAACAACCGGCCCACAAACACAAGGCCCTCAAATGAACTCGGCACACTTGGCGCATCAAGAAACTCCTTGTTGGTGGAACCGCCTGCGGGTAAGCTTTCGGTTGGGTTATCGACCCGCACGCAAGCACATTCCGCCGCTCCTCATTTTTACCCCCTGGCATCGTCCCTTTCAACCCGTATGAAGGGCCCGGGGAGGCTCCTTTACAATTCAGCAGGTAAATGTGAAGATTGCGTGAAGCTGGCTTGAAGTCTTTAATAAAGGGGGGAGATCCCACCCTTTTCATCTGTGCGAAGCGGTTGTAGGAACTTAACATCGAAGGGCCATTGCGGCTTGGGCGGTCTGGTCCGCAGTCGCGAGCCCCATAGACAGGGGAAGAAATGAGTAAGCACCTGGCACGCGATCTACGCGAGGTCGAAGGAAAAATCCTGGCAATGTCTTCCCTGGTGGAGGAGATGATCGAGCGATCGATCCAATCCCTACGGGAAAGAAAGCCAGACTTGGCGCGCAAGGTCATCGATGCGGACCGCGAGGTCGACGAACGCGAGGTGCAGATCGAGGAGGAGTGCCTAAAAATACTAGCCTTGCATCAACCGGTCGCAATTGACCTGCGACGCACGGCGGCGGTCATGAAGATCAACAACGACTTGGAGCGAATCGCCGACTTGGCGGTCAACGTGGCAGAAAGTTCCCTGCGTTTGGAACCGCATCGCCAGTTCCAGGTCCCGAGTCGACTTCACGAGATGGTGGAGCTGGCCAAACAAATGGTCCATGATGCGTTGGACGATTTTGTTCGACTCGACACGGTTGCCGCCGGGGCCTTGGTGGCCCGCGACGAGGAAGTGGACGCCTGCAGTATCGAAGTGATCGCCGAGTTGTATCAGGTCATGCGAACTCGACCAGAGCTCATTGAACCCGCTTTACATTGTTTTTCCATGGCGCGGCATATCGAACGAATTGCCGACCACGCGACCAATATTGCCGAGGATGTTATTTACCTGGTGAAGGGGGATATCACACGACATCGCCACCTGGGGCCCTTGTTTCCCCGGGATGCCGCCCCCACAACCGGAACGGTGTCTTAAGGGTCTCATCAGTGTTTCGCCACGGCGATGCAGCACGGTGAGGCCTGATCCGAAGTTGACTTGCCCGCCACTGCTGAGATGGTCATGCCCAAACCTCGACTACTAGTAATCGAAGATGACAGTGCCCTCATTGAAGTGCTCACCTTCAATCTCAAGAAGGCTGGATACGATGTGTCCGTTGCTCGCGATGGACAGAGTGGTCTGACCCTCGCGCAGGCCAATCCGTTCGACCTGATCGTGCTCGACCTCATGCTCCCCGTGGTGGATGGCATCGAAGTCTGCCGCCAACTGCGGTCTCAATCTGAGACGCGTGACGTGTTGGTCTTAATTCTGTCCGCCAAGTCTGAGGAGGTGGACCAAATTGTTGGCTTTAGCATGGGGGCGGATGATTATGTCACCAAGCCTTTCAGCGTTAAAGTGCTGTTGGAGCATATCAAGGCCCTACTTCGACGACGCCAACAGTCGGATACGAGCGAAACGGTGACCTGCCAGCAGGTCGCGATTGACCGCCAACGGCATCGCGCAACGCTCGACGGCAAGTTGCTCGATCTGACCCGCACCGAATTCGGACTGCTCGATGCGCTGATCCGCCAACCCGGCCGCGCATTCTCCAGAGCTGAGCTAATCGATGCTGCGCTGGGGAATGACACGATCGTCTTGGAACGAACGATTGATGTCCATATTCGCTCCGTCCGCCAGAAGTTAGGCGAACACGCATCACTGGTGGAAACCGTTCGTGGGGTCGGCTACCGGTTTCGCGATCCGCGGGACAACTGAGCCGAACTCCGTGCTCCCGATCGGCCCCCGAATCTCACCGGCACCGGACTGGCCGGGGGCCCCGTGTGCTGTACACAAGCCCAACCCTTGAAAGGACTTGTGGCCGTAGTGCCGGGAATGCGGCCGGTCTGGACGCTGGGGGGGTTGCAAGACCTTCCCGAATATTCCAAGATGGATCCATGGGCTAGACGGCGATCCTAAGAGGCGCCGTCCGGAAAAGGAATCTAGACCAGCAAGGCAGTCGCAACATGCAGGAACGAGCGCAGGATCCATCTCGGCACGGCAAGGCGGCCATTCATCCCGCCCAGCAGTCGGCACCCAGCCCAGACGGCCCCAAGAGTGTTGCCTCTGCTAGTAACACCCGCTACACGCGCGTTGATCCGCCAACGTTTCGACAGTTGGCCTTGTCGCAACGGTCCCTAGAGCGGGCGGATGTGTGGGAATGTGGGTTGCGCGGCTTGCGCGACACGGTCACCGGCGAACAGTTTGTAGTAGAAGACGAGGCGTTGGCCGGCGACCTGGATGTCGCCGATACACGTCCTGCTGCGCGGCCATCTCAAACCAGCATGCACACTTCGGTTGCGTCGTAGGCGATTGCGACTTGGGCATTGTGGTCACGCCGACAATGCATGCACGGCCGACTCGAGTTGCTGATTGGAGCTGCGGCGTACTGGCCAGCGATTTCAAAATTCAGATTTGAGATTTGAGATTTGAGATCTGAAATCTGAGATTTGAGATCTGAAATCTGAGATTTTGAGATTTCAAATCGCGACGCGGGCGAAGCTCGGGAAGCGAGAACGGTACCAAAGGCGCTCCCACCAAGTCGCTCGATGGAGATTGATGTCGTTGGCCGCGAGGACCAACGACTTGCCGCGTCGGGTCCGCACCTTGATCGTGCCGTCGTTGTGAATTTCTTCGACGGTCCAGTATTTGTCCACCGCGTAGGCGTACAGTTCGCCGTGTGGTGCGGGATCAATCTCGCGTGCCCTGGGACCGGGGTGTTGGCTGAACTTCGCCTTGTGGTAAATGACCCAATCCCCGGGCAGGAAATTTCGCTGTGCCATACCTTTATTATGTCAAACGGGCCAAAAAACTCCAACCCGAATTCGGGGCCTCCACTGGCGATCGCCCAGTTGGGGCAGATCGGACGTGGCGGCCCACAACCTGGGGTTGCGCTGCGCTCCACCCCAGGCTGACATGTGTGGCCCCTGCGGGCAACGCCGTGAAGGATTTTTACCGGGAAAATGTGGGGTTTCTCGTTCCCAGGCGGCGCCTTATCCTCTGTGACGACCGGAAACACGGTTGACGCCGAGAAACCATCGGGATGCGTGCGCACTCCCGCCGAATGCCGCACAACCCTCATTGGCGTGGGACTCACTCGCTTGCGCTTCGTGCGTGTAGTTTTATCTCGTTCCCAGGCGGGAGCCCGGGAACGACCGGCCGCAGCGAAAAATCCTTCACGCTTCATTAACCCCACGACTCCTCGGCCAATTGCCGGCGAAGGGTCTGCAGGCCCCGCTTGATCAGACCGGCGGCGGCCACGGTCGAACGATCGAGGTGTGTGGCAATTTGCAGAAGGGGCCAACCCTCAATATGCCGCAGGCGAACGGCCTCGCGCTGGTCGGGCGGGAGTCCGTCCAGCACCACACATAGACGAATGGCCGCCTCGCCCCGCATGACGATTTGGCTGGGGCTTGGGTCATCGGCTTGCGGCTGAAACCAGGATATGGACGCACTACCGTCCGGGCCATACAAATGTTGATCCCGCTGGACATCTCGTTTGGCGGCCCGGTTGTCGCGAACCAAGTTGGCAATGTTGCGCAGCAGGATCTGCTTGATCCAGCCCGAAAATTCCGCTTCGGTCGTCCCTCGAAAGCGCTCGATATCACGGACCGCATCGAGATAGGTCTGTTGCACGATATCCGAGGCGTCGCTTCGTTTTTTCAGCACTGGGCCGATGGCGTGCTCTGCGAGGATGCGGAGGTAGGCGCGATATTTTTCCAACAGCCGACCTTGAGCGCGCGCGTCGCCGCGCCGCAGGTCGTCCAGCATTCCCTCGACACCACTCGAACTCGCACCCATCCCATTCCTCCCGGGATTGAATGCCCCATCATAACGCGCCAGGAGGCCGAATTCATCCCCATCCCGGCATCAGGGGTCGCCTAGCGGTCGACGGAATCGGTCGCCGGGCGGCCCGTCTCGCGATTCGTTACGTTGAGTGCAGGCCCGATGAGTACCAGTGGGGCCCAATGAAACGGCGAGCCCCAGCGTGGGTCCTGACGCACTCGCTGGCGGGCGATTTGAAGTGCGCGTGCATAGTCCACGGGGCCGGCATCGTCGACTTGTGTTAGCTGTTGCACGAATGTCGCAACCAGTTGAGCGGTGGATCGATCATCCACACTCCAATGGCTGGCGACAACCCGATGAGCGCCGGCGGCCAGGAAGGCGCGGGCCATCGTGGATCCTACCTCGAGCGGACGTTCCGGTCCGACATTGGTCTGACAGGCGCTGAGAATGGCCAATTGGCATTGAGCGAGTGGAAGCTGGTGGATTTCGTACAGCGACAACAAGCCATCATCTCTCGCTTGGCCGCTGCTGCCAGGCGTCAAGGCGATGGCACCGAATAGATTCTCGTGTTGTTGATCAATCAGACCATGGGCGGCGATGTGCAGGATCGCACGCCCCTCCGCTAGACCACGCAGCTTTTCTTCGGTGGCCTGCCGTCCCAGAAGCCGATCCACGGGGCGCGCACCCGAGGATTCCCAGGCCTCCGCAACGTCCGCACACTCCGTTTCGGTCATCGGCAACATGGTAAGTTGTCCGCCGAGCGCGACAAAGTCGGAAAATGCTCCCCATTGACGGGCCAATCCCGGCAGCCGCTGATTGGGATACTGGGGGTTGCCAATGGTCAGCACGGAAACGGGCGTGTTGACCTTGGCGCCGGTCCGATTCTTAAGTGCTGCCATGATCATGGCGGAAGGCGCGTAACTAATCGGAGGCAATGCGTCCAAGACATATTCCGGTGGTTCAGCTCGCAGTAGCAGGGCCTCGAGCGGAAGTTGGTGGAGAGCGCCGTCGGGGATCGCAATGATGCGTGTGGGGGCGGCGTCTGCCAGGACACGGCGCGCTTGCGACGGGAGTAGCCCTTCGGTGAGCGCCACGGCGTGCGCGGGCTGCATCTCATCTCGGGCGCTCGTCACAGTCTCGGGTGCCGAGCGTAGAAATGCTCCCGCCTGCTCTCGATCGCGAATCACTTGCAGATACTGGTGGACCAGGCGCGTGGCGACGGCGCTTGATAAGGGAATCGGTTTCTCAACCCCAGGGGGCGAGTACGTTAGGTGAAAATGGTGGATCTCCGTCTCTTGTGGGGTCATCAGGAACAAGTGGCCCTGTGTACGCCCCAGGTAATAGCGCAACACACAGGCGTTTTCACGCGGCAGATCGGTCTGAAGCACCGAGAGAGCATCCTGCTGATTTCTTTGTCGAAGGACCTCACGATAAAAGGGACTGGCATCGCGAATCGCGTTCTGTATATTCGCATATTCTTCCCTGGCGCGGACCAATTCTCGCACTAAGGACTCCCGCTGCTCTGGCGGTGACTGTCCCGACGCTGCGGCCAGGATCTCGTGACGTACCTTGGTGTATTGCTCCAGCAGCTCATCTTCACGCGTCAGAAGATGGGATTGTGGTGTGTCACGGAGCGAATGCCGCAGGTCGATTCCCGCCGTGCGGATCTGGTCGAGGAACGTACGGTTGCGGCTGTTGTCCGCGTACTGAATCGCATCCTTGAATTCCCCGTCCGCGACGCTCCATTCCACCAGCAGGTCGAACGCCACGACATATTGCGAGAAGAACTCGGCACGGTCCCCCTCAGCCCCCGTGGTGGACGCGCGCGGGGCCTCAATCAGCGTGACGGCTTCCTTGAGCGCTTGGCGTGCGGCCAGTCGGGCTAGGTCCGCCTCCTGCCGCAGGGCCAAGCCGCGGTTACCAGGCTCGCGGTTGTCGGTCGTGGACTCCGATCGTTCGACCGCCGACCAGTCGAGGCAAATGCGAGACAAGGTACGTTGCAGCTGCGCGCGATCGACGAGCGCAATAAATTGCAGACTGGGGTAGGCTTCCAGGGTGCGATGCAGGCCGATGGCCTCTTGCAATTGGGCATCGGACCGATGCAATTGCTCGTATCGCTTTTGGCGATCCTGCCGCACAGCCGCCTCATAGGCAGGCCACTCCTCTTCGGATGTCGGGCGGGTCACCGCGGGCAGCGCGGCTAATTCACCGAGCGGGATTTTGGCCAGGAATCCGAGGAGCCTTGCTTCGAGCTCACGATCGCCGGTGCCACGTACCTCTTCCAGTCCTTGCCGCCACTCATGCTCGGCCTCAGCCCATTCCTTTTGTAGATAGAGGACGCGACCTAGCAAATAGCGGGCTTCGGCCGTGAGGGCCGGCCCGACCTGGTGTTGTTGACCAATGGCCAGTGATTGACGAGCCAGTTGCGCGGCGCGGGGGATCCGATCAGACGAATCTGGCGAAGTCGTTTCGGAGGGCGAGTTGTCCGCTGCCGCTTGCGCCAATTGAAGCGAGACCATCGCGTTGTAATAGGGAATCAGATCGACTGGATCGGTCTGCGGCATGTCTTGCCGGACTTGAAGCCCGCGTTCGCAATACTCAACGGCTGCCTTCAATTGAAGCTGAGACTTCGCCAACATCGCCTGATTCAACAGGGTGAAACTAAGCACTTCGCGGGCATCGTGCTGCTGGGCAACGCTAGGCGAGTCGCACAAGGCCCGTGCCTGGTTGTAGTGTTGTGCTGCCTCTTGGTAACGCCCCTTGGCCGCCAACACCACGGCGACGTTCGCATGAGCGCGAGCCTGCTCAATCACGCGGGGTTTGCGTTCTTGCTGACGAACCGCCAAGACCTCCTGAAAGAGCGACAGCGACTCGCTGAAGTGGCCGGTAGCGCGAAGTACCTCGGCTAATTGATTTGCGGCCGAAGCAAACGGATCGCGGGCCAATGGCGTTCGGCGACGCCAAAAGGCCACGGATTCCCGCAGTGGCGCTGCGGCAGCTTGATATTGATGGCGCCGTGCGTGCAATGTGCCCAATGTCGTCAGAGTTCGGTAAATACTTGGATCGTCGGCGACCAATGATTCCCGCCGGTACTCAAGTAGTCGGGTGGTAACGCGGATGGCGTCCTCCCATTGTTGCAGCCACTGATAAATGTCTTGCAGTTGTTGACAGGCCGCGATCCGAGCCACTCGCTCGGGATCCGTGCTGACAGTCGCCGCCGCCAACTGTTCGTAAATTCGGGCGGCGGATTGGACCGCTTGGCGCCCGTCAGCCGACTGGCGATCGAGCTCACATCGCGCCTGCCCCAACTGAAACCAGAGGGCCCCCTGTTCGGCCGATGGCTTATCGGCATCTCGCTGTTGCTGAAGCCTTAAGGCCTGCTGGAGGGTAGCCCCCTGTTGTTCATGTTGTTCCAATTGAGCCTGGCATTGGGCTAATGTTATCAGCAATGTAATGCGTCGAGGAATGTCGCTGGTCGACTTCTGTAGGGCGTCATTCACGTACGGCACGGCTTCTCCCGCGCGTCGCAATTGCAGTAAGACCTGCGGAACCAGCAACTCGGCATCCTTGCGTAGGGCCGCCGAGGCGTTGGATTGAGAAGCAGCTAACCGAATCTCATTGGCAAGTAACGAAGCTCGACGCAGCGTCACTTCTGCCGGTTTGGCGTTTCCTTCTCGCCGCTGCAGCTCCGCCAGTTTTACCAGGCGTCTCACTTCGGCCAATCGCCGTGGGAGATCGGTCCCGACCGTGGATGGGCGGGCTGAATCCAAAGCTTGTCGCGCCGCCGCAAACTGTCCGAGTTCCAGATACACATCGGACATGTGCAAGGCCATGTCGCGTAGCGGTACTTCCAGCTCATCCGGATTGACGCGGGCCAGTCGACGTAAGGTTTCCTGGTAGCGCTCACCTGCGACGAGTGCGGACTGACAGCGACCGGATGCGTATTCGAGCTGGCTAAGCAACCGCAGGTACTCAGCCACCTGACGCGATGCCGTCTGGTCCGATGACCATGCCTCATTGTGTTGCGACAGTGTCTCGGACGCCTGACGGTACTGACCATCACGATACAGGCGTTCCGCGCGATGCAGTGCCGACTGCAATTCGTCTGATCGGGACTGGGCCATGCCAGGGGCGCACACGAACAGCAGGAGCCATGAGCTCCAACCGAAAGACGCCCCACGTTTCAACGATCTCCATGCTGGGTCCATGTCCAACTCCGGCGCAGGGGACCTGTTCGACGACAGGTCGCTGCGACATCAGGACGGCTGCGACTGTCTCGGGCCCGAATCCTTGCGCTTGCGCCATAACAGCCACCAATAATGACGATAGACGAATGCCGGGATTGCTACCAACGGAATGAACGGCAACCATTGCAGCCAACTTGATGGCCGTTCCAGTTCGGACTCGGGTGCTCGCTCTACGGGCAACACGGGAATCGTCGCGACCACGGCCGGCGATGCCACGGGTATCGACGCGATGGCCGGCTTCAAGACGGCCTGGCGAGGGACGATCTCATCGCCCGAGTCCAATGCAATCATTTGCGCGGCATCGCCATCCGCCAGATACTCCAGGATTCTATCGAGACGATCGCCACCCGTGCCAAAGTCATCAAGCCCCGCGATGGCCGCGTCGACACCCAACGGGGAGGGCTTCGCACTGGGCGCGGCACTCCCACCGAGCCCGTAGGCAGCAAATCGATCTCCCCCCATGCCGCCGGCGTCAACGCCACCCAAGGCGGGCTGTCCGTTAACCACGGCGCTCGGCACCGGAATCGGAATGCTCGCGGCATCGGCGTGTAGAATGATTGCCACAATCACGAAGCGATCCAATGTCAAGCGAGACTGCGCCGTGGGACTTGATACCTGACCATCGCTAATCGTCAACAACAAGACCTGCGTCATCACCTCATATCCGCGGAGCGGATGGTCGAAACGGAGCGAGCGCAAGACACGCTGGTATTCAGCCAAGGTGCCAGGGCCCGAAAGGGTCAACGCGCCCGAGACCGGATCGAACGCAGCCGTGATCGATGTACCGCTCACGTCGACCCGTAACATGTCGGGTGGAAACGGTTTTGTGGAAGCATCTTTCACAAGCAGCACAACTGCGGATTGCATCAGATCGCTATCGGGATCCGTGATCTCGAGCGTGTCTGGGTCGACGGCGGGAGCAGAACCAACCCCGGCCGGGACCAGCAGATCGAGATCCAAACCAGCGAGCAGGCCATTCAGGTCCAAGCGGGGGGGCAAATTGCCCGATGGAATCGTGCGTTGGACCAGCACCACGGGATTGGCCGTGTTATTGTTCAGCTGCGGATCAAAGTCCGGACCCGATACCGTGGCGGTCGTCGTGATGGTACCGGCGGCGGTGACGCTGACTGAGACGTGCACTTGAACCGTGGCACTTTGTCCGCTGGCCAAATTGCCCAAATGGGCGCGGACCAGCTGTCCGGTGACCTGCGCGCTTCCTTGGCTGGGCGTGACTGCGATCAGCGACAATTCGACTGGTAGATTGGCCTCCAACTGCACGTTGCTCGTGTTGCTGGGGCCTTGGTTGGCGACGAGGAACGTGTAGATCAACGATTGCCCAGCAATCACCGCCGGAGCGTTTTCTACGGTCACTCGTAAGTCGGCTGCCGTGAGCAGACCAAAATCGGCGGCGAACGGCGTAGGGCCAACGAGCCGCACAAAGTCCACTTCGCCACTCGATCCCGGGGACGTCACAATCTCCAATTCGACAGCGCCAACGGCCGAGAAGTCCGCACCAAGGCCAATCACGGCTTGGAACTGCTCGAAGTCCACCACAAGAGGCGTCCCATTGCCGGATGCGGTTGGCAGCGTCCAACTGAATTCGGAGGCCCGACCAGCATTCGAAAAAACTCGCAGCTTTCCAGTGGCGGAGCCCTGCAGTGCAACCGCGCCCACTTCAAGCGCCGTCCACTGTCCGCCATCGGTCAGATCGCGGTTTGCCAAACCTGTGGGGGAAAACTGCCCGCTGTTATCCCCATCCCAGACCAATTTCAGGGTGCCGCCGCCTGCGGGTGTGGACTCAAATTCCAATAGGCCCGGCTGCGCGTTATTGATGGCGACGGACAAGATTCCGGTCGTCGTATCAACCGCGACGTCTCGTTCCCCACCGAGGATGTGAGACAAGGCTCCGTCGAATGAAGATCGTTGCGTCACCTGCGCGAAGGGAGGATCGGAGACAATCTGTCGACCGATATCAAAGGAATCCACGAACGGCCCCTGGCGGCCGCTCAGCGCGCTGGCGGGAATCTCGATTCGTCGCACGGCGCTGTTGGTGGGGAGCAGCAGCCCAGCGACGGGATTGGCTTGCACAAAATAGATACCAGGACTCAGATCTTCGAATTGATATCGTCCGTTCGCTCCCGTCATCAGCGTCCCAACGAGCACATCGTCGCCCGTTGACGCGCCATTGTCAAATTGCAGATTGCCCGAGTCGCGAAATAGCCGCACCGTAGCCCCGTTAATCGTCGGGGCTCCCGTTGCGGAACCATTGCGTGACACATCGTGAAAGACCGTACCTTGAATCGAGGCGAGAATGTCTCCAGCGAGCAGTACTCGTGGCTCCATGATCTCCAGGGAAGGGCTCCAGCCTCGCAGCGAGGAGCGACCGCGACGCTTCCCGGGGGATCGATGTTGGAGAAATCCACTGCGCATGAAATTACTGCCGAAAAGGTAACGGCTCCCAGCCGACGGCCGGCCCTTTGGTGAAGAGACGTTGGCAAGAGGCACCGCGTGGCCACTTCTTTTCATTATCTCAGTTGCCAGCGCGAGTTGCAAGGAATCGAGCCAATGGGCCGGGACGAAAAGACGTTCCAAGAGCATGAATGGGCCCGCCGCACCTTGCCCGACTGTCACAGACCCTTCAATCCACACGGAAGCTCCTGACGATGGCTCAAATCGCACCCAGTCGAGTTCCAAAGATCGGACACTTGGGGGCGGCACGGCGCCTACTGATAGCGGATCACCCATCCGTGGTAATGGCTGAACACGGGCTCCAATTCGGAGCGCAGCCGTGTTAACGCTGGCGTGTGACGAGGACTCGTTACGGTCGCGGTTCCCAGTCCTCGCATAGGGGCCGAGTCGTTTCCTTCTTCCGGCGCGCTACCAAAATCGAAATAGTCCGGCGTCATCCCCCAGTTTTCGATTTTTCTTGGTTGCTTTTCAAAGGCAGCCAGTTCGTCGGCGGAGAGTCGTTGCTCGGATGCGGCCACGAACAAGACGTCGATTCCGTCCAAGCTCTTGATGGGAATCCACTGTGCCTGGTCTCCAGCCTGGGCTCCAGCCGGTGCCCACAACTCTTGGGTACGTTTCTGATCCGCCAACTGCTCGTCCGTCGGCATCAATCGCTGGAATTTGCCGTCGGACTCGGACCAATGATAGATATAGAGGTAGCCGGTTCGATCGCCGACCAGTTTGCCTGTAGCCTGGATCTTGTCGCCGACTTGCAGAGGAAAGTCGTCAGCTTCGAGTAGTTTCCAGTAACCTTCTTCTTGGGCTCGCTGTAGGGAGATCGTTAGCCGGGGATGTGTCATTACCGCCGTCGGCGGCGCCATCGTAGGGACATTGGGGGAAGCGCTATCTCGGTCCGGATGTGTGGCACTTGGGTCTGCCGTCGAATGGGAACGTGCGTCCGATAAGACGGTCGATTGGGGCTGGAGGTACCATTGCACGCCGAATGCCATGCAGGAGGCGCACGCGGCCGCGGTCCCCATGGTGCCGACAAATTTTCCGATTGGCGACCATCGACCGGTGCTGGATGGTTCTAGCGCCCGACGCAACGCTTGCGCCATGTCGCGGGCGGTACGAAAACGATCCGCCGGGTTGCGGGCCATGGCGCGCAGGCAGATGTCCTCAAGCGGCTTGGAAATCGAATCGTCGATTGCCCGCGGCGGTTCGGGAGACCGCTCACGAATCTGCTGCAACAGATCCGCATTGTTACTGGCGCGGAAGGGGAGACGACGGCAAAGAATTTCGTAGAGCACGACCCCCAGCGAGTAAACGTCGGATTGAGCGCTGGCCCAGTCCGACTTGCGCGATGCCTGCTCGGGATTCATGTAGTTGTAGGTGCCAAGCACTTGATTACGATCGTTGGCGAAGAAACGATCGTCTCGTTTGGATAGTCCAAAATCGACCAGGCGGGCTCGACGCTGTTCATCGATCAGAATGTTTGCGGGCTTGATATCGCGATGCACCACACCACTTTGATGGGCCGCATGGAGTGCGTCCGCGATGTCGGCCACCCAGCCGATGGCCTCGTCTCGAGAATACGAACGGCGTTCCAAGCAATCACGCAGTGTGCTGCCGGCAATATACTCATACACGATATAGAGTCGACCATGCTCATCCTGATTGACATCCAGCACGGTGACGATGTTCGGGTGCCGCAGTCGCGCTGCGCTTTGCGCTTCGTGCAAGAACTCACTCACGCGCCCGGAGTCTTTCTTGCCGCGCGGCAATTTAATGGCTACGTCGCGATGGGCAAGTTCATCGAAGCAACGATAAACACGACCAAAGGTCCCCTCTCCCAAAGCCGCGACGACCCGATAGCGGCCGATCATTTCGGGGACCTCATGAGGCTCGGAACCGCCGATCCGAGCAACCTCATCGGATGCCGACGAGAGGAGGTCGATCGTGTTCTCCGTGGAGCCTGCGGAACGCGGGCCTTGCTCGGAATCGGATCCGCTTGAGGCAGCACGCGTTGCATGGGTATGCCCGTGCGTGGAAAGATGCGACAGGTTCTGCAAGAGGTCGTAGGTCCCAAAGAACTCGACGAGTTCTGTTTGGAACTGGGTGAAAGTCGACAACAATTCTTGACGCGAGACTTTCTCCCCAGCGTCCAACCTCAGCATGTAATCCGCCAGAATTTCGTCCAGCTCGATGTTGTCGGCATCATGTTGTGCGACTGGAACCATACGGTCGACTCCCCAGCTCGATTGTACACCTATCCTGCCAGCGATGCGCTGGGCCCCGCTGCACAACTCCTTCCCCGGCATTCCCGATGTTGCTCCCCACCCTAAAAGGCACGATCGGAAGGCTCATGGGGCGCTCGGTCTGCTCGCCGGTGCCGGTTCGAACTGGCCTTTCTGGCCAGTCGTGCTGGCACTTCAGAGACCCTCCCCCAAATTTTTTTTCAAATTGCGCCCTAAGTGGGTCAGATCCGTGCCTAGCAAGATGGGGGCGAGCATTCGCCTCCAACGACTGAGGCCGAACGAATTCAAGCAACTTCGGAACCCCGGCTGGGCCAACTCCAGCTGACCGACCACCTTGCGAATGACCCCATTGGGGTGGCTTGGCCGGGGCCGAATGCATTGAGGGGAGACCCGTCCCGGCTCGTTGCCGGGGCGGGATTTTTTCTCTGGAATCGTTCCGAGTGACTCCGTGGGCCAAACACGGTAAACGCTGGGCAGCCAACACCTTACTCACTTTTTCGCCTTACTGGCCGGCTTGCTTTCTTTGCCTTACTACCAGAGTAATGTTGGCCAGAAGAGCCGCCGGAGCTACCCGCTTCGGCGGTTTTTTTCTTGTCTGAAACGCCGAAATGGCCCTTGGCTGGCTTTTCAAGCCCTGTAATTTCCCCCATGATAGGGGGACCATGACGGTGCAGGATGGCCGAAAGGAGTCATTTTGCGGTCGCAGTGTGCCCTGCAGAGTGTGACTTGGCATGCGCCCCGCGGAGTGCGCCCTGGGGGGGCCTTCGGCTGCCGGCTGCCATTCGTGGAGCGAACTTCCCGGGAAACCTACCAATCCAAAGGAGACGACGCATGGGCGGAAACGAAAAGAAACCCTTGACAAAGACCGAATTGTTGCAAGCCTTGGCCGATGCCTCCGACCTCAACAAAAACGAAGTCACGCGTGTCATCGACGCGCTCGGGAATCTGATTACCGAGGGTTTGTCGGAACGCGGGCCGGGTGTGGTCAATATTCCCGGCCTCATGAAGATCAAGGTGGTTCGCAAACCGGCGACACCCGAACGCAAGGGTATCAACCCCTTCACCAAACAAGAGACCGTTATTAAGGCCAAGCCGGCCCGAAACGCCGTCAAGATCATTCCGCTTAAGGGCCTGAAGGATCGCGTTTAGCCGTTTGCGTTTGCACGGGGCAGTGCCGGCCAGGCCTCGGTACCCGTTTGAGCCGCATCGGAGATCTGCCGCTGCGCCGGGGGAAGGTAGGTAGCACGGCTTTGGTCGTCGTAGCGGTCGGACCGTCCCCACAATTGGGCGATTTGGTCCTGGTAGAGCAGGATCCAACCAGCCTCCCGCTGCATCACGTTCACCGACGGCGTTTGACGACGATTGATCAACACCAGTTCGGGATGCCCTTCACGAACATGCCGTGCCGGATCGGGCGCCCCCGATGCTTGGCTGCGGCTCCGTCGGACCGACGCTTCGTCCGCTCCAAGAATGAAATCAAAGTGTTGATCGAGCACAAGTGCGGGATAGCAGGTATCGAAGCGGCCATCGAAGCCGACCTGCACGGCTTCGCGGTGCTCGTCCCCGCGTCCCAACGCCGCAATCACGTACTGCGCCCAGTTATAGGTCACGACCGTGCGCCCCCCCAAATGGTGACGCGCCATGAACTCCACGGCCGAAACCGGATACAAATGGCGGTGCACCGTGATCTGTCGCATGCGGAGCCCCAGTCCCAACGCAGCCAAAAACAATAACCCGTAGATGCCGGATCGAGTCCACCGGTTGGCGAGGATTCTTTGGCCAATGTCGGCTGTCGATTCGGCGTTCGTCGTCCTGGTATCTGCGGTCGATCCGCGTCGCATCCGGTCCAACAGTGATTGCAGATGGGGCGGAATCACCAGGCCGCTGAGGATCGCGAAAAAAGGGACATGGCGCTCGTGACGCGAGGCCTGCCACGCGGTCAGGGCCAACAGCAGCAATTGTGTAGCATCCAGGCTGCGACGACTCCCCCACAAGGAAGCCAAGCCAACCACTGCCAGCAACCCGACGGCCGGAGCCGCCTCACTGGCGAGACTTAACGGTTGCCATTCCGTGATTTCGGGCGGCGGCACATCCATGGCCTGGATCAACCACAGGTGCAGCCGCGGACCGTAGGGATTCAAGAGGGTCGCCAGAACGGCCACGAGCCCAACCGTCCCCATACGTGCCAGCGCTGGGTAGGCACCGCGGCCCATCGTCAAAAACGCCTCGGCCGCGCGGGCCAGCAAACAAGCCAGGAGCAACGCCAAGCCAGCAACAAACCCACCGTGAGCATTTACCCAGATCACGAATAGCGGCGGCACGCACCAGAGCAACCACGACGGCCGGTGGGCAATCGGCAGGTTCGTCCTTGCCTGATCTCGCCAGGCGCCGGACAACCAAGGGAGTCGCCAGCTACCTTCCCACTCCTGGAACGACAGACACAACAGGCCCATCAACATCGCGTACAGCAGCTGGCTGAATAGCTGCGGCCGCATTTGCCAGTAAGAGACCAAGGTCATCGCCACCATGAGGGTCGTGGCACAAGCCACTAATGGTTGCGCTCCTCGCCGTACCGCCAAGCCAATCAACCAAGAGGCCATCAAGAGCCCCAGGCCACACTTGACCATCAAAAGGCCGGGGATTCCCAGATAGTCGACACCCAAAGCGAACAGCAGCTCGCTTAGATTTTCATGATTGACCCAGGGATAACCCTCGGCCGAATAGGAGTAGGTCGTTGTGGTCGCGAGTCCATCCGTGAGCGCATCGCGACCATATTGTACATGTCCCCACAGGTCGGGCTCGGCGACATGCAGCGT
>SXGT01147644.1_pt1 | contig 29529 bp, 25 predicted proteins | sample 3176221 | NCBI WGS metagenome assembly SXGT01 (sample SAMN11356862, study PRJNA531348) | freshwater metagenome | isolation source: freshwater sample F1-120 | place: China: Fuxian Lake, Yuxi | collected 2017-12-25 | reverse complement strand
CCGCAGATCAGCCGGTCCATGGGTCGGGCGCGCTCCATGTCGCGCTTGGTCCCCTCGATGGCCTGCGTCTGGTCGGGGGTCTCCTCGAACGGGAACTCCGCCTCGAACCGGCGCTGCCACTCCGTGTCGGCCGGGAAGGCGATGCCTGTCGTGCTCTCTCGAACGGCCTGCACGCGAAGCAGCTCGGCAGCCATGTCCTTCACGGCCTCGGCGACCTGCGCCTTCTGCCCCTTCCACCGTCTCCCACCCATAGTGGAGAGCTTCGGCTTCGCCGCGCCGGCACCGATGTAGCGCTGGACCAGGACCGCCTTGCTGAGGGGCACGAAGAGCGATGAGTTCTCCGCGTATTCGATCCCCATGAACTCCCGTTCACCGCCAATCCCCCCCGCAGCACCCGCCTCGCGTTCGCCAAGTTCGCGCAGGCCCGTGTAGCGGCCGATGCCGTGGTCGCGGTGGACCACGTAGTCGCCGGCCTCGAAATGCATGAATGCCTCACGCGCCGCGCGCCTGCTTGCGCCCATCCCTGCCCCGCGCTGCCGACGACGTTCGATCCTCCCGAAGCGGTTGAGCAGCTCATGGCCAGTGAGGCAGGCAAGCGGCCGGACCCCATCGGCCCAAATGAATCCACCGCGCATGAGCCTCGTCTCGATCATCGCCGCCGGCGACTCGTCCGAGGCGCCGATCGCCAACGAGGCACGCGCCTCGGCCACCAGTTCCGCCACTCGCGTGGACTCGCCCTCGGAGTCCGTCCACAGAACGGTGTCGGCCCGGCTCGACTCCTCGACCCATTCCACGAGCGCCAGTTCCGGACGATCGGAGAGGGCTGGCGCCGGCTGCACCGGCAGGTCCACGGCACCGGAGCCGGCCGCCGCGGAGTACGCGCCGATGTCGAGCAGGGCGTGGAGGCCCGAAGCGAGCGATCGCAGGACCTCCTGCCCAGATTGGATGCCGTCGCTTCCCGAGACTCGCTCCCAGTAGCTGCGCGCCTGCTCCGCGACCTCGCCAAGTTCCGCAATCACGCCGATGGCGTCACGCCCCAGCAGCGATCCCGGCTCCGCGCCTCCGGATGGATGGAGCAATCGATCTTCGTCCAGCGCCACGATCGCCACCTCGCCCACGGCCCGGTCGCTGGCCTGCGAGGCGAGGTCGATCTCGTGGAGCGACTCCACGTCGTCCCCGAAGCAGTCGATCCGCACCGCCACCATCGAACCCGCTGGGTAGACGTCGAGGATGCCGCCCCGGACCGCGAACTCGCCCGGGGACTCCACGGCCGTCACGCGCGCGTAACCCGCCCGGCCGAGCCACGCCACGATCTCGTCGCGCCTGAGCGTGCCGCCTTGCCTGACCACCTTGAGCAGGTCCTCGCTCGCCTGTGCGTGGGCCAAAGGCTGCATCAGCCCGGCGATCGAGGAGACCAGCATCGGCACCGGCTCACCTGAGGCCAATCGTGCAAGCGCGCGAAGTCGATCGGTGACCAAGTCCAATCCGGCCGATCCATCGCTTCCCAGCGCTTCCAGGGCGGGCAGCCCGATGGCCGGGATCCCGAGGCCGGCGCATTCCGACACGACTTGATCGACTTCGTCGGCGTGCGCGCACACGTAGTGGACCGGTCGGCCCGTGCGCCGGTGAAGCGCCACGGCCACGACCAGCGTGCTTGAACCGGCGGCCCCGCGGGCGCTCACGCGCCCACCCCGTTGCACCATCGAGGCCAGGGTCTCCACTGCGGCGCTCGACTCGATGCGCCGCAGCCAACTCACGGCTGCGGCTCCAGCCAAGGATCAAGCCCAGCCAGCGTGGAGGGGCCGATCCCGGGGACCTGGTCAAGCTGCCGTCGGTCACGCAGGTCCGCGCCAGCGGCGGATGCCTCGTCCAGGCGCCGAGCGAGCACGGGTCCCACCTTGGGAAGCAGCGCCCACTCCGCCGTCGTGGCCATGCGCGGATCCAATGATGCGCGCCACTCGATGGGGATCGTGGCGCCTTGAAGAGTGGCGCCGGGAGGAGTGGCATCCTGACCAGCCGGCCAATGATCCGCGACAACCATCGCGATCACCGCCGCCCCAAGCAGGGCGAGGGCCATCCACTCGGCTCGGGCGTTCATTCCGACGACTCCGCGCCATCCCCGGCCGCAGGCAAACTGGACCGCTCGGCTCCCGCCGCAGCGGACTGCTTGGCCAACCGGCGCCGCACCCGCTGGACATGCGATGCCACCATGGCGAAGGAGGCGTGTCCCGCCGTGCCATCCACACACACGCCCGAAACCCAAGGCCGACTCAAGATGACGGCCACGGCGCGCGCGGCATAGGCATCGGCTACGGCAGCGCTCCACGGCTTTCGCCACCACCCCGCATCGGCCCCGCCGGCCACCGCACCCATCGACGATGGCACGGCCAGCGTGACGATCAATGGCACCTTGACCTTCCGCAGCGAATCCAGGATCCCGGCGAGCTGCAGCAGGTCCCGCTGCGGCGAATGGCCGCTCGCGGAGAGCGAGACCACCAGCCTGTGAATCGGCGCGCTGTCATCCAGCAACTTCATCGCGGTGCGCACGATCGGCGCACCAGCCCGGCCATCCAGCCGATCTCCCCAGGGCGCGGTCGATTCGATCGCGACGATGGCACGAGGCAAGAGTGTCCGGACCTGGTTGGACAGTCGTCGCGTGATGGCCAGTCGCGATTCCAGCGAGGCCCCGCCCGCATGGCCACGCTCAACATCCGAGGCCACGATCCATTGGGCCACCCCCGAGCCATATCGCCTCACCACCGCATCCACCCAATCCGAGAGGGCCGCGGCGTCGAGGCCGGCCTGCGCTGGATCCCGGCACTCCCAGAGGGGGCCCATCAGGATCGGTACGCGGGACTTGAATGCAGCAGTGACCCAGCGGTCCACCACCGTGAAGTCGGGTGTTGCGCCGCGGTTCACCACCGACCGAGGGACGCCGATCCGAAGCGTCGCCCCTTCGGCCTTGGCCTGCTGCACGATGGCCTGGATGGCATTCGCATCGGACTCACCCAGGTCCGCCACGCACCCCAGCGTGGGAAGCACCTTGGGGCTCCGGCGCTCGATGGTCTGGACGGCGTACGCCGAAGCGAGCCTCTCGCCGGCATCGACCGCCAGTTCCATCGACTGCAGCGCGATGGCCTCCCGGTCACCCCCGCGCCCGGCCAGCATGGCGGCCGTAAACGCCGTCCGGGCCCGATCGAACTGGCTGATGGCATCCTGCGCTGCGGGATCGTCGAAGAACTGCCAGTCCTCCCCGACGCGAAGGAAGTCCTTCAGGCGCGCACGTGCACACTCCAACATCAGCGACTGCTCACCGGCACCGGGTGGCAGCAGGCACGTGCTCTGGAGCAGGCATCCCACCGAACCCGAGGGACAAAGCCCGCGGATTACCACCGGGGGTGCCGCCGAGCGGCCAGGCCCTTGTGGCACGTCCACTTCGATCACCCCACCGCCGACGCCGCCACGGACGTGCCGGACCCGCGCGCGAACGGGAATCCCGTCACCGTCGATCGCGTCGAACGTCGCGACAAAGCGCGCGACATCCGCCTCCTTCATCGTGTCGGCTCGCAATCGGATCATCGGGTCGGCCAAGTCTAGCGGTCACCGTCGCGAAGTCGCGCAGTCGGGCCCTTCTGTAGGATCCTTGCCCCGCATGATGACACTCGACGTTTCCAACGCCGTGCACACGACTTCCCTGCCACTTCCCGGCGCGCGCCACGGGAAGGTGCGTGACATGTATTCGCTGCCGCCGGACCAAGACGGGCCACGCGTGCTCATGGTGGCATCCGACCGCATCTCGGCGTTTGACGTCATCATGCCCACCCCCATCCCGGGCAAGGGCCAGTTGCTGACCTCGATCTCCGCGGGGTGGTTCCACTGGCTGCGCGGCCGAGGGATCATCAACGATCACCTCCTGTCGCTGGACGTCCCGAGCATCCCCGGGGCCGATGCGCCGACGCTGGCCTCGCTCGAGGGGCGGATCATGGTCTGCCGCGCCGTCCGGATCATCCCGGTCGAGTGCGTCGCCCGTGGCTACCTCGCCGGCAGCGGATGGGCGGAGTACAAGCAGTCGCAGACCGTGTGCGGGATCAAGCTCCCCGCCGGCCTTCGACAGGGCGACCGGTTGCCGGAACCGATCTTCACGCCGGCCACCAAGGCTGACGCTGGCCACGACGAGAACATCTCCTTTGAAGGCGCCTGCTCTGCCATCGGCGGGGCGCTGGCGACTCGTCTCCGCGACGTCACGCTGCGCCTGTACGCCGCCGCGCGTGAACATGCCGCCGCGCGCGGCGTGATCCTGGCGGACACGAAGTTCGAGTTCGGTTTCGCGCTGGGGGCCGATGGAACACCAACCGACCGGCTGCTGCTGGCCGACGAGGTCCTGACACCCGACTCCTCCCGGTACTGGCCGGCGGACACCTGGTCCCCAGGCCGGGACCAGCCCAGTTACGACAAGCAGTTCATGCGCGAACACTTGCTCCGCCTGGAGCAGGCGGGCCTGTGGGACCGAACGCCGCCCGGACCGGAACTTCCGGCGGACGTCGTCGAGGGAACGCTGTCCCGGTACCGAGAGGCCGCTCAGCGGCTCTTCGCTGCGGCTTCCTTGTAGCGCGCCAGCGTCTCGGCCATGTCCGACTCCATGTCGGAACCCTTGGCCAGCTCAACCGCCTTGGACTGCAGGTCGATGGCCTTGGCTCGTTCGCCCTTGTCCCAGTACACGCGTGCGAGGGTGTCGAGGATCGCGCCGTTCTTGTGGTCCGCCGCGTCATCCGCCGCGGTGGCCGCCTTCATGGCAAAGTCCAGGTCACGCGTCTTGACGTCGCCGTCATCGACCACGAACCAAGCCACGTCGTTGAGTGCCTCGGCGCTTGAGGCCAACTTGGGGAGCAGGGTCTCGCCGAACGCGTAGCCCTCCTTGGGCTGGTCGGCGGGGCCGACAAGCGTCTTGAACTTCTGGACGGACAGCGAGAGCGCCAGTCGCCCCGGTGCCTTCGCAATGATGGCATCCATGATCGAGATGTAGTCGGCCCAGCCGCCGCCGCTGAGTCCCTTCTCCATAGCCGCTGCGAGCTTCGTCTGCTCCGCGCGGAGTTCCTGCATGGCCTTCCGCTCCTCGGCCCGGCGCTGCGCCTCCTCGGCGGCAGCCTTCGCGGCAGCCTCGCGGTCGAAGGTGCCGGCGATCACTTGCTTGAGCGGCTCGTCCATCTGCATGGGGTGACCGATCCACTCGATGACTCCGTCCTTGCCCACGATGAACGCCGTGGGGATACCGTTTTGCCCCGCAGCCTTCATGTAGTCGGTGTGGACCGAACGGTCGGGGTCCGTCGTGATGCGATACCCCGTCTTCTCCGCCCACGCCTCGCTGTTGATGAAGGGCTCGACCTTCTCCAGCGGCTCATCGCTGACGCCCACGATCACGATCTCCGGATGCTCCTTCTGGAGCTCGGTGAGATGTGGCATGCTGGCACGGCACGGCCCGCACCACGTCGCCCAGAACTCGACCACGTACACGGTGCCTGGCGCAAAGAACTCCGGGGCCTTCCCCTTCACCCAGTGTTCGATCTGGGGAATCGGCGCCGGTGAGCCGGGCTTCAGGGTGGCGGCGTCCTGGCCAAAGGCCGGGAACGAGATGAGGGCCGTGGCGGTGAGGGCGATGGAGAGCCAGCTTCGCATGGGACTTGCCTTTCCTTGGGAACTTGACATGGTAGGCCAAGCACCAGACCGTGGTCTCGCGAGTACCTTCCCCCCATGGCAGCCCATGTGCTGGATGGCAAGGCAATGGCCCAGTCCGTGCGCGACGGCCTCCGTGGGCGGGTGGCCACGGGCCAGGCGTCCGGCCAACCCGTGCGGCTGGATGCCGTCATCGCCAGCGCGGACCGGGCAGCGCACCTCTACGCCGAGAACCAGGCGAAACACTGTGCGGATGTGGGAATCGAATACCACCTCCACCGACTCCCTGCCGATGCGTCGTTTGACGAGGTCGCGGGCCGGGTGCTCCTCCTCAACCAGGACGAGCAGGTGGGGGCCATCATGGTGCACCTCCCGCTTCCCGGTGGCGTGGATGCGGAGCGCGTGCAGGGGCTCATCGACCCGGACAAGGATGTGGAAGGCGTCAACCCCGCCAACATCGGCCGGGTCGTCTACGGGCGTCGAAGCCTGGTGCCGTGCACCGCCCTCGCGGCGCTGGAGCTGATCGAGTCCACCGGCATCACGCTCCGCGGCGCGTGCTGTGTCGTCGTCGGCGCATCGAACATCGTCGGCAAGCCTCTTGCCGTGCTCCTCATGCGCGAGGAGGCCACGGTCCTCAGCACGAACAAGCACACCAAGGGCATCTGCGCGATCGCCGCACAGGCCGACGTGCTTGTCGCGGCCGCGGGCGTGCCAGGCTTGGTGACTCGCGAGTGGGTCAAGCCCGGCGCCGTCATCGTGGATGTCGGGATCAACCGCGTGACGGGTCCCGACGGTCGTGCACGCACCGTCGGCGACGTGTCGCCGGACGTGGGCGACGTTGCCGGATGGATGACTCCTGTTCCTGGTGGCGTCGGCCCGATGACGGTGGCGATGCTCTTGCGAAACACGGTCGAGGCCTGCATGGGCCCGGCGTGACGTGCGCGGCGGGCTGGCGAGATCAGGACAGGCTGACGGGGACCTCGCGTCCGGTCGCGGCACTCGCGTAGATCGCCTCGACCGTGGCCTGCACCCGAATCCCGGCGTCGGCATCCGCATGGGGCGCCACGCCGTCCTCGACCGCCCTCCGAAACTGCGTGTATTGCGCATCCCACATCTCGCGATCGGGGTCCTCGCAGGTGAAGTGCGGGACGATGTCCACCAGTCGCCCCTCCTCCTCCGTCGCGATCTTGGCCGATCTCCCGAAGATCTGGAAGGTGGCGCCGGCCTTGTCGCCCAGGATCGTCAGGCCGTCACTGAGTTGGCCTTCGGGCAGATTGGCTGCCCAGAAGACGTTCATCTCGATCGTGAGGCCGCCGTCGCAGCGGATGAGTGCGGTGGCGCCATCCTCCACGTCACACGTCCCGTCCAGCCTTGGCGGACCCGCCCACATGGCGGTGTAGACGTAGTCGCGCATGCGACAGCCGAGGCCTGAGAACACTTGCGCGCTCGCGTGCGTCGGGCTCGCGTTGCCCGCGAGGAAGAGCGAGAGGTCGATGAGATGCACGCCCAGGTCGATGACCGCGCCACCACCAGAGATCGACTTCGTCGTGAACCAGCCGCCGAGCCCTGGCACGCCACGCCGTCGATAGCTGGCGCACTTGATGTGGGAGATCCGGCCAAATCGACCCGCGTCGATGAAATGCCTGACGGCCCGGGCGGCTGGCGCGCCCCGGCAGACAAATCCCAGTTCGAGGACGCGCCTGGCCTTGATCGCCTCGGCCTTGATGGTGCGGCACTCGGCGGTGCTCATCGCCATCGGCTTCTCCAAAAGGACGTGCTTCCCGGCCCGGAGTGACTGGATCGCCAGTGGCGCGTGGAGGTTGTTGGGAACCGCAATCGCGACGGCGTCGATCTCCTTCATCGCCAAGAGGTCGTCCAGGCTGCCGAAGGCGCGGCCACCATGGGTGGACGTCAACAGGGCCGCCCGGCCCTCGTGGATGTCCCACGCACCCACCAGGTCCACCCCCTGTCGCTTCGCGGCGGCGGCGTGGATGTTCCCGATGGCGCCACAGCCGACGATGCCCAGTCGCATGCTCATGACGGGCGAGCATACGGGCGTCGGGTCCATAGCATCCCCGCCGCATGTCCTCTCACCGCGTGGTCATCATTGGTTCCGGCATCGTCGGCCTCTCGACGGCGTGGGAGCTTTCGCGCCGAGGGATCGCCGTGATGGTCGTCGACCCGCAGCCCGTGCATGACCAGGCGTCGTGCGGCAACGCCGGCATGCTCTCCATCGGACACGTGCCGCTCACCCGCCCAGGCGTGAGCTGGAAGGGACTCCGATGGATGCTCTCCCGAACCAGCCCGCTCTACATCCGCCCAACGCTTGACCGGGAGATCTGGTCTTGGCTGTGGCAGTTCCACCAGCACTGCCAGGAGCCCTGGTTTGCTCGCACGATGACCAGCCTCTGCGAACAAGGGTGGGCGTCGATGCGCTGCATCGATCGATTCATGGAGGAGTCGTGCTGCCCCTGCCTCTTCCGGAAGGTGGGCTGGATGGCCGTCTGCCGCACGGAGTCGATGCTGCACGAGCAAGCCGAGGAGGCAGCGCTCGCCCAGGCGCACGGATACGACTGCGTGACGCTTTCCGGCGGCGAGTTGCGCGCGACCTCGCCCTGCTACCGGCCCGATGTGGCCGGCGCCGTGCATTGGCGCGACAGCGCGATCTGCGACCCGCGCGAGTACATGAAGGGACTGGAGCGAGCATGCCGGGCTCGGGGCGTGACGTTCGCGCCGCGCACGGCCGTTGGGCGCATCACGCGCGACGCCGGTGGTCGCGCCATCGGCGTCGAGTGCGGCGATGGTTCGCGCGTGGAGGCCACGCACGTCGTGGTCGCGGCGGGCGTCTGGAGCAAGCGCATCCTGGAGGAAGTGGGTGTCCGCTGCCCGCTCGTCGGCGCGCGCGGCTACAACGTGCGGCTGGAAGGAATGCACTCGCTCCCGGCTGCGGCGGCGGTCTTGAGCGAGACGTCCATCGCGGCGACCCCGACGGGGAACGACTTGCGGCTGGCCGGCACGCTGGAGATCGGCCCGCTGGGGAAGCCCTGGATCCGGTCGAGGCTCGACCAGTTGCGCCGCGGGGCGTCGGCTTACCTTGAAGGCGGCCTAGATCGTGCGGCGACCGTGGAGGAGTGGGCCGGCTATCGACCCTGCCTTCCCGATGGAATGCCGGCGGTCGGCGGCGTGGCCTCGATCCCCGGGCTGTTCGTCGGCACTGGCCACGCCATGCTTGGCATGACCCTGGGCCCGATCGCCGGGCAGACCCTATCAAGGCTCATTGTGGGAGAGGCCGCGGAAATCGACCTGTCCCTCATGCGCCCCGACCGATTCGGCGTGAGCCGCTGACGGAGGCGAGGCGCGGGAGTCAGGCGAGCAGTCGAGTCACGCGATTCAGGTCGCGCCATTCGCTTCGTCGACGGACCACAGCCACGCGGCACCGCGCACGCCACCGGAATCGCCGTGGACCGCACGGCGGATGGGCGTGCGAAACGACCGCCCGAAGACAAGGGGCTCGATGGCCATCGGCAGCGCCTGGGCAAGGCGATCCACCTGCGACACGCCACCGCCGAGCACGATCACGTCAGGGTCCAGGACGTTCGCCACCGCCGCGAAGGCCGATGCGAGACGCGCGGTGAGTCGATCGATGGCACGACGCTCGGGGCCGGGTTGCGCCTGGGCCAGGTGCGCGATCTCTGCCAATGGCAAGGCACGCCCTGTTCGATCCGCAAACTCCCGCTCGACCGCGGGACCAGCACAGAACATCTCAAGGCAACCCGAGAGCCCGCAGTAGCAGGGTCGGGCCGCGCGCTCCTCGTCCGACTCGCCCGCCAGCGGCACGTGGCCCCACTCCCCCGCCATTCCGTTGGCTCCTTCCAGCACGCGCCGATCCACGACGATGCCACCGCCCACGCCCGTCCCGAGGATCACGCCGAAGACGACTCGGTGGCCGAGCCCGGCCCCGTCGCACGCCTCGCTCAAGGCGAAGCAGTTGGCATCGTTCGCGGCGCGGAGCGGGCGATCGACCGCGCGTGCCACGTCTTCCACGAGCGGCCGACCGTTGAGGCACGTGGAGTTGGCGTTCCGATGCTGTCCCGTCCGCGGACATCGGCTCCCGGGATGCCCAAGCCCGACGACCGATCGCGCGCCCTCATCCGCTTCAAGGCGTCGCACGAGATCGGCGATCGCCGCCACGGTGGCGTCGTAGTCACCAGGAGGGGTGGGCCTTCGCACGCGCGTCGACTCGGTGCCGTCCCCCCGGAGCGCGATGCCTTCGATCTTGGTGCCACCCAGGTCGATCCCGATGCGGAGGCTCACGGCCGCGCCCAGCGTTCAAGCACTTCGAACACGATCGCAGCCGCCGCTCGAGCGGTCCGCTCCTCGGCGTCCAGGCCTGGCGCCAGCTCGGCAATGTCCACGGCTGCCACCCGGCCCCACGGGACCATGTCCAGCAGCTGCACGATGTCCACCACCTGCAACCCGGCGCCGTTGGGTGCGGACACGCCTGGGGCCACGGACATCGCGAGGGCATCGAGGTCGATGGTCAGGTGGATCGCGCCCGGCGCATTCAACGCGCTGGCGAGAAGTTCGCGGCACGCACCAGTCACAACCTCGTCGCGCCATGCGATCTGGTATCCGCTCGCCTGCGCCCGTTCCAGGAGCAATCGCGTGTTGCTCATCCGCTGGATGCCAAGTGCGATCGCCCGGAATGGGACGTCTTGGGCCGCGCACCAGTCCTGCATCTGCGTGTAGCTCGTGCCGCTGCTTGGGAGCGGGCGGCCGTTGGAATCCATGCCAAGCTGACGGTTGTCCAGGTGGGCGTCGATGTTGATCGACAGCACCCCGGAACGCGATGGCTTGACCGACTCGGCGACACCCTGCCATGTGCCGAAGGCCACGTCGTGTCCACCGCCGAGCACCAAGGGTCGACCGCCCGCGGCGGCGATGGCGCTGACCGCTTCGGCCACCTTCGCCTGCACGGTCGCTGTCGGGGCGTCCTTGTCCGCGACGTCTCCAAGGTCGTAAAACTCCACGGGCCAGTGGCATGGGAGGGATCCCATGGCGCGCCGAATCGCCTTTGGCCCGGCGGCGGCGCCGCCCCGCCCCTTGTTCGTCCTGACGCCTTGCTCGTTCGGATAGCCGACGATCACGATCGAACCGCGAGCGAGCGACGCCACGCGGTCGAGGTCGATCGGGCGAATGCGCTGGTGCATCCGCGCGCTGGCCGGATCAGGTCCATCGTCGCGGCCTCCCCACGCGCGCGACCACTCTTCGGAAGTCCAGTTCACGGAGCCTGGCCTCCCGGGACCGACGGTGGATCAGGCCCACCCTTCGGTGCCTGCTTGCCGCCAAGTCCACCAAGGAAATCATTCGCGGCCCCGCCGAGTGCGTCGCCAATCTTCTCGCCGGCCTCCTCCAGGTGTTTGGCCGCCGCCGCACCGGCGTCGCCAGACTGCCCGGTAAAGACCTCTCCCAGTTTTTTCGCGGCCACCCCGATCGTCGACTGTATTGCCTCGCGCGCCACATCCGCGAGCTGGCTGCCAAAGTGCGAGACCACGGCATTCACCACTTCGGTCACCAGGATCTTGGTGAGCTGAGCCGAGAGTCCCAGGTCCGACTTGGAGGAATCGATGTTCCGAAGCACGAGCGAGTCGAGGTGCAGCGTGGCGCCCACCGGGACGATCGACACCCCGGGGCCGGCCCGCAGCGTGATGTCCTTGATCTCCACCTCGGCGATCTGGACGCGGCGTCCGCCGGATGCGGCGCCTCCTGCGCTGGAGTCGTCGCGGTTCGAGCCAAAGATCACGTCGGTGTTCAGCCTGCCATTGGGCATCTTCTCGAGGTCGATCGACAGCCCGACCACGCGGATCAAGGGGATCTTCACGTCGCTGCCCAGCATGTCCGGGACGATCGATGCCACCTCCACGGAACGGACCGAGAGGAACTCCGGCTCGGTGCAGCCGGGAGGATTGGCGATCGCGAGCCCGGTCAGCGTCGTCGGCGGGCTGGCGATTCCCACGCGCACGCCCTCCAGTTCCACTGGCACGCCCAGCGCGGCACTGGCGCCGGACCGGATCGCTGCTGCGCAGAGGGCATCGATCGAGATGAAAACGACGACGGCCAGCGCGACCGCCAGCACAAGCCCTCGCACCAGCCACGATGTCACTCGATGCCGATTGGGGGATCTCGGCGTTCGCGGCGTGGTCATGGGGTCGAAGCGTACCGCCGTCACCTACACTGGGCGCCCCATGTCGCGGAAGCTCCTCTCGGCAGAACCAGACCCGCAGGACCCCGAGATCCGGGACGTCTTGCGCGCCGTGCGCACCATCCTCTCCTACATCGGCGAGGACCCGGACCGTGAGGGCCTCAAGGACACGCCACGGCGCGTGGTCAAGGCCATGGCCGAGCACTTCTCGGGGTACGCGGCCGACCCGGAGGAACCGATGCAGCGGACCTTCTCCGAGATCGCCGGGTACGACGAGATGGTGCTCCTCTCCGACATGGAGTTCCACAGCCACTGCGAGCACCACATGGTGCCGTTCGTCGGCAAGGCGCACATCGCGTACATCCCCGATGGCAAGGTGGTGGGACTCAGCAAGCTCGCGAGGGTGGTCGAGATCTTTTCCAAGCGGCTGCAGGTGCAGGAGAAGCTGACGGCGCAGGTCGCGGACGCCATTCAGCGAAACCTCAAGCCCAGAGGCGTCGCAGTCGTGGTGCAGGCGCGGCACTACTGCATGTGCTATCGAGGGGTGCAGCAGTCAATGGCCTGGACGACCACCAGCAAGCTGACCGGCGAATTCCTGGACAACCCCGCGACGCGTGACGAGTTCTACAAGCTCATCGCGATGAAGAAGACCTACTGACTCCGGTCCTACGCCAACCCGCCGTACACCGGCACCACCTGCCCCGTGGCGTGGCTGGCAGGACTTGCCAATTCCAGGATCTGTGAAGCCAGTTCCGAGGGCTGCACCCACTTCGAGAACTCTGCGCCGGGCATGGCCGCGCGATTGACCGGCGTGTCGATGACGCTTGGGACGACCGCGTTGACGCAGATTCCCTCCGGCGCCAACTCCACCGACAGAGTGCGCGTGAGGGCAATCACCGCAGATTTCGCCATCGCGTACGCACTGAATCCCGCGGCAGGTTCCACGGCGGGCCGCCCCGCGATGTTCACGATCCGCCCTCCGACCGTCCGGGGATCGACGGCACCCGTCTGCGTGCTTGCGCGCTCGCGCATGACCCGCACGGCCTGACGGCTGGCGTTGAACGCGGTGAGCGCATTCATGTCAAACATTCCCGTGACGCTCTCGTCCGTGGCCTGTTCGATCGCCCCGTAGACGAAACCGCCTGCGCAGTGGATGGAGGCCCACAGGGACGGGAGTGCCGAGTAGGCCTCGTGGCAGTGCCGCGCGTCGGTGAGGTCCACTCGGTGGAGCCGAACGCCGGGGAACTCCCCCGCGAAGGCGTCCATCTCGGCATCCACGACGCCGGTCGCGTGGACTTGCGCACCCTGCGCGAGGAGTGCCTCACAGACGGCCCGCCCCACCACGCCGGTCCCCCCAGTCACCATGACCTCTAATCCCTTGAACGACGATGCTCCCTTCGATGACATGGCCGCAGGCTAGTACGATTCCCCTCCCCATGTCCGACACCAACGCCCCAGCCACCCGCTCCATGGACGCGATTGTCTCCCTCTGCCGGCGACGCGGATTCATTTTCCAGTCCAGCGAGATCTACGGGGGGATCAACGGCTTCTGGGACTACGGCCCGTTGGGCACGGCCCTCAAGAGGAACCTCAAGAACGCCTGGTGGAACGACATCGTGGACCGCGAGCTTCTTGGCCCGGACGGGAAGCCCGTCGACATCGTCGGTGTTGATTGCACGATCATCATGAACCCCAAGACATGGGTCGCGTCGGGCCACGTCGGCGGATTCAACGACCCCATGGTCGACTGCAAGGAGAGCAAGGCGAGATATCGCGCCGACCACCTCGCCTGCATCTGCCTGAACGGCCAGACCGAGGGCGGGCAGATCTACGCGTACGTGTCGGGTGACGACGACAGCCTGGCGCGGGCGCGAAAGGCGCTGGACAAGTACTGCAAGCGCACGCTCCAGGACACCGACGTCGCCACCTGTCCATTCTCGGCGCTCTCCGCGGCGGAGCGCGGGATCACGGTCGGCCCCGATGCCAAGACGCCCGGCTCCCTCACCGAGCCGAGGATGTTCAACCTCATGTTCGAGACGCACTGCGGCGCGATTCGCGACGCGGACTCGCTGGCGTACCTGCGGCCGGAGACTGCGCAGGGCATTTTCGCCAACTTCTGGAACATCGTGGACACCTCGCGCGTCAAGGTGCCCTTCGGCATCGCGCAGGTCGGCAAGGCCTTCCGCAATGAAGTGACGCCCCGCAACTTCACCTTCCGCAGCCGCGAGTTCGAGCAGATGGAGATCGAGTTCTTCATCCGGCCCGACAGCGCCAACGAGTGGTACGCCTGGTGGCGGGACCAGCGGTTTGCCTGGTGGCAATCCATCGGCCTCGCGGGCGAAAACCTGCTCCTGCGAGCGCATGACAAGGACGAGCTGGCCCACTACGCCAAGACCGGCGCCGGCACCAGCGACATCGAGTACCGATTCCCCTTCACCTCTCCCGGCTTTGGAGAGTTGGAAGGTGTCGCCCACCGCGCCGACTTTGACCTCAAGGCGCATGCCACGCATTGCGGCAAGGGCGACAAGATGCGCTACTTCGACCAGGAGCGCAATGAGCGGTACTTCCCGCATGTGATCGAGCCATCGGCCGGCGCCGACCGTGGCACGCTGGCGCTCCTCTGCGAGGCGTACACGCCCGACCCCGCACGGCCCAGCGGCGTCTACATGAAGTTCAACCCGCGCATGGCCCCCATCAAGGCCGCGGTCTACCCGCTGGTCAACAAGGAAGGCATGCCGGAGATCGCCGAGTCGCTCTACCGCGAGCTGCGTCGCGAATGGAGCGTGGAGTTTGACGAGAAGCAGTCCATCGGCAAGCGCTACGCGCGCATGGACGAGGCCGGCACCCCCTACTGCTTCACCGTCGACGGCGACACCGCCACCGACCAGGCCGTCACGGTCCGACATCGCGACTCGCTGCAGCAGGAACGCATCGGCATCGGGCAGGTGAAGGAGTGGCTGAGGGAACGAATCGGCTGAGGCGAGGCGAGCGGGGTCTCCAAGCCGCCTCTCCACTCACCCCCCCGCGCCCGCGTCAATCGACAGGATCTCGAACGCCACATGCGCCGCGGCGAGGGCGGTGATGTCGGACACATCGCGCGAGGGGCACACTTCCACCACGTCGGCGCCGGCCAGGCGCATGCCCTCGAACTTGCGGAGGATCGAGAAGGCCTCGGCGGTCGTGAACCCACCGCAGCAGGGCGTCCCCGTTCCCGGCGCAAACGCCGGGTCGATCGCGTCGATGTCGAAGGTCACGTAGACCGGGTCTTGGTTGATCGATGCGCGCCACTCGTGGATGGCGCGATCCACGCTGGGGCGATCCTCCACCCATCGCGTCATCGGCACCACCTCGATGCCCTTGCCGGTGGCGTACTCCAGGTCGTCCATCGTGTTGAGCGGGCCGCGGAAACCGATCGAGAGCGTGCGCTCCGGGTCGATGCAGCCATCCTCGATGCCGCGCCGGAGGAACGAGGCGTGCCCGTACTTCTCGTCCCAGATCGTGTCGGCGGTGTCCAAGTGTGCATCGAAGTGAAGAAGGGGCAGCCCCGTCGCGGGCCTCCCTGCTCGCTCCCAGGCGACGCGGATGTTGGCCAGCGCGATCGAATGGTCACCGCCCAACGCGAGGAGCCGGGTGCGGGCTGGATCGCCCAACTTGGAGGCGAATTCGACTGCCGCCTCCAGCGTTCCTTCGCACGAATAGGGTGCCACGATCGCGTCGCCGGCGTCCGCGATGGACAGTTCGCGCGCCAGGTCCAGCTCGGCGTGGAAGTTGATCGGCTTGATGTATTGCGAGGCGTCGCGAATGGCGCGTGGGCCAAATCGTGCGCCGGGGTGGTAGGTCGTGCCGCCATCGAACGGGACGCCATACACCGCCCAGTCGGCCGGCTGGTTCTCGGGGCGCACCTGCGAGAGAAGGGGCGCGCGCATGAAAGTCGCGACGCCGGCAAAGCGCGGCTGGACGCGACCCGACGGGAGGTCGGTGGGCATGGTGCCATCGTACGACTGGGATCAACTGACAGGGGAACCCCCAGTAGCAAGCCCCGCGCGGGACATGCCGACAGCGTCGTGGGCCTCCTCCACTTCCACACTCGATCTGGTCGCCTCCGCAACCCGAATGGTAGGCCTGCTGCGCACGGAGGTCGAGGAATCCATCTCGGTTTCTGCCAAGGGCAGTTGGCGTCCGCCGCAGCCAATCGGACGTTTCGCGACATGCCCATTCATTCACACATTCGGTCCTTCAGAAGCCTCCGCGTGCTTGAACACGTCCTCGGTTCCTCGATGCGCACGACCCTTGCCGCCCTCATGGCCGCCTCGATGATGACAGCCATCGCGTGGTCCGATGTGTCAGTCGACTTCCGGACTGCCTCCACCTGGTGGGGCGGCTACTCAGGCCGGGTCGTGATCACCAATCACGGCCCGAGTGCGATCAATGGCTGGACGCTCACCTGGGAAGATGGCCCGGCCATCGATTCATCGTGGAATGTCGCGATCGCCCCGACCGGCGGGACCCATGAGGCGGCTGACGTGGGATGGAACGCCCACATCCCCGCCGGTGGACACGTGGAGTTTGGATTCACGGCCAGCGGCTCCCTTGAGGCCAACGTTCGTTCGTGCTCGCTCAACGGGATCGAAGCAGCGGTGACCTGCGACGGCGTGCCGATCTCCGGCGACTCCTCGTCCGAGCCAGGCGCTGGCGGCGACTCCTCGTCTCCCACCTCGGGACAACCTGACGACGACGAGGGCGAACCGAGCGGCGGCGAGGCCGGCACCGACAACGCGACTGGCAGCAACCTCTCATGGTCGATCCGCCCAGATGCTGTCTGGGATTCGGGTTTCACGGCCACCATCACGATTACCAACGACTCGACCTCGGTCGTGAGCGGCTGGGCGATCCAGTGGAGCGATGGCCCGTCGATCGCATCGCTCTGGAACGGCGTGATGACCGCGAGCGACGGACTCACGAGCGTGTCGGACGCTGGGTGGAATGGAGAGATCGCACCCGGGGCCTCCGTCACGATCGGGTTCTCCGGCCAGGGGAGCTTCGATGCTTCCTCATTCCACGACGTGTCGCTTGAGCCGGGTGTCATCGTCGTCCCGCCCTCTGGCGGAGGGACCGGCTCCGCGAGCGGTGGGGGCGGTGCTGGGCCGACTGAGCCCACTGAGCCCACTGAACCGTTTGAGCCGACTGATCCAATCGATCCACCACCCTCATCCGCATTCGTGACCACACCAGCGCCAGAATGGCCGGATCGTTTCTTCGCCCCGTACGTCGATGTCACGCTGTGGCCACCCCCGCACCTGCCAACGCTCATGAACTCGACAGGCGCGAGATTCTTCACGGCGGCCTTCGTCGTGGCGATGCAGGGACAGTCATGCGAGGGTTCGTGGGGCGGCTACTCCCCCTACACGCCCGACCAAGGGTTCCTGGTTGACCAGCTTGACGACCTTCGAGCACAGGGCGGCGACATCATGCTCTCATTCGGCGGTGCGGCTGGCACGGAGCTTGCGGCGGCTTGCGCGACAGCGGAAGACCTCGCGATGGCGTACCAGTCCATCATCGACGCCTATCAACTCACGCACATCGACTTCGACATTGAGGGAGCATGGGTCGCACACCCATCCAGCATCGAGCATCGTTCGCTCGCCATCCGCCTCCTCCAGGACTGGGCCCGCGACGCGGGTCGAACCCTCCATGTGTGGTACACGCTGCCCGTGCTGCCGCAGGGGCTCACCTGGGACGGCCTCAACGTGCTTGAATCGGCGCTTGAGTGGGGCGTCGAGCTCGACGGCGTGAACATCATGGCCATGGACTACGGGGACAATGCAGCCCCTCCCGCCGCCGCTTCGATGGGCGACTACGCCATTCTTGCGGCACAGGGTGTCCACTCGCAGCTTGGCGAACTCTACGCGTCGTTCGGGGAGCCTCGGAGTGTCCAGGACCTCTGGAACATGGTGGGCGTGACGCCCATGATCGGCCAGAATGATGTGTCCAGCGAGGTGTTCACCATCGACGACGCCGAACTGCTCCGTGCGTTCGCCTCCGAGCATGGAGTGGCCATGCTCTCCATGTGGAGCATCACGCGAGATCACGCCTGCCCAGGAGGACCCAGCCCCTGGGCTTCCGCGAGCTGTTCGGGAATCGACCAGGAGTCATTCGAGTTCGCGTGGAGACTGGGGGCCGATCGCCCGTGAACCTAACGCGGGCGCGCTGGGGGGAACACCAACGTCCGTTCCCGGTTATCGGTGGGAATGTGCCCTCCAAGGGCACATTCCCACCGATAACCGGGGGAGGACCCTGTGGCGATACCGGTGAGATCGCCCGATCGAACAATCCCGCTCCTGCGAACCCCGCGGGGCTGATCGGCCTCGGCGCGCTGGCGGCGGCCCTCATCCGCCCCGCCGGCCGTCGTACCAGAACTCCAGCCCCTCGCGGCGCCGCCACTGTCTGGTTCCGCCCGCGAGTATCCGCAGGTTGGTCCAGATCAGGCGCAGAGCGGAGTCCTGTCGAAGCTTCCGCGCGCTCGTCATCGCCGACTCCTTGAGCACCACGAATCGACCCTGTGCCTTCATGGCTTCGCTGAACCACGTCTCTTCCGTGGCGAAGTAACGCTCGTCAAAACCACCGACGCGGTGGAACACGTCGCGCCGGCAGAACACGAAGCACCCCGCCGCCATGTCAAGCCGCTCCCACACGAACATGAAGAGGGCCGTCGTGGCCCGCACAATCCACGAGCTCGGCATTCGGTCCAGCGTCACCCGTGCGCCTCCGCCCACTGCGCCGGCGTCGAGCGCCGCGTACGCCGCCGTCACCAACTCGGGCGAGAGTGTCGTATCGGCATCCACGAAGACAAGCCAAGGGGCGCTCGTCGCCGCGGCGCCGGCGTTGCGCACGGCAGCGATCTGGCGCCTCTGGACGCGAACCACTCGAGCCCCGGCGTCGCGAGCGGCGTCACCCGTGCCATCATCGGACGAATCATCGACAACGACCACTTCGTAGGTCCGCGCGGCAGCGTCTGCGGCGTTGCGTATCGACCGAACGCACTCGCCGATGACGAGCGCTTCGTTCCACGCCGGCACGACAAACGACACCTGCAGGGGGTGCGAGTGCGTCGACACGATCGTCGGGTTCACGATCCGCACTCTAGCGGCACTTCGAGGTGATCCGCACTAGTCTGGGCCGATGGGCGACGCCGACGATTTCGACCCCCGCGAGGCGCCACGCGCGCGGACCTGGTGGCTGACGTTCGCTGCGGGACCGGTCGCCGGAGCCGTGCTCTGGTGGTTGGCAAGACCCGGGGGAGCCAACGGCGCTGGCTTGGCTGAAGGCGCGGGGGGGGATGGGATGTTCTCGCCCGAAGGCGCCATCGTGCTGGGCTTGCTCGCGTGGATGGCGATCTGGTGGGCGACCCAAGCCGTGGAGCTGGCGGCCACGGCGCTCCTGCCGGTGGTCGTGCTGACACTTGTTGGAGCCGTGCCGCCGGACGAGGTGCTGGCTCCCTACGCCAACGACATCATCTTCCTTTTTGGTGGCGGCTGCGTGCTGGGCCTGGCCATCGAGCGGCACGGCCTGGCCCAGCGATTGCTCTCGCTCGTCCTTGCCGTGGTCGGTCGATCGCCGGGTCGCGTCGTGGCCGCGCTCCTCTTGGTGTCCGCGATGGTGAGTGCCTGGGTCTCCAACACTGCCACCACCGTGATGCTCCTCCCGATCGCGATGGCAGCGCTCGCGATGTACTCGCAGGGTGTTGACCGGGAAGGCCCGGCCGGCGCTTCGCTCGCCAATTTCGAGAAGGCGTCGGTCCTGGCGGTCGGCTACGGCGCCACGATCGGCGGTGTCATCACCATCTTGGGAAGCCCGCCCAACCCGATCGCCGTGGACTGGCTCCGGGACAACGGCACAGCCATGACGTTTGTCGGGTGGGCGCGGGTCGGGCTTCCGGCGGCCATCCTCATGATGATCGTGGCCCAGCTCATCTTTCGCTGGATGCTGCCGACGAAGGGCCTGCCGGCGCCGCTGCGGCAGCCCCAGCGGGTGCACGCGCCCCTCACGAGGGGCGCGTGGATCACGATCGTCGTGTTTCTCCTCGCGGCTTCCGCCTGGATCCTTGGCCCGCTGGTCAAGGAACTCGTCCCGGCACTCTCACTTTCCGACGGCATGATCGCCGTGGCGGCTGGGCTCGTCCTCTTGGTCGTGCCCGCCCACCGCGGATCCGGCACGCCGGTCGTGCCCTGGTCCATGGCTGCCCGAATGCCGTGGGGCGTCTTCATCCTGGTGGGCGGTGGGCTGAGCCTGGCCAATGCGATGCAATCAACCGGCGTCTCCAGTGCCGTGGCACACGCGATGGAAGGGATCGGTTCGATGCCGGCGCTCCTCGTGGTGCTTGGGGTTGTGGCCGCATTGGTGTTTGCCAGCGAACTGGCATCCAACGCGGCCTTGACGGCGACTGCGGTGCCGATCGTGGGTGCCATGGCGCCTGGCCTTGGGGTCCCTCCCGAAAAGTTGGTGGTGGCCTCGGCACTCGCGGCCAGCATGGCCTTCATGCTCCCCGTCGGCACGCCGCCCAACGCGATCATTTATGCGACCGGCAAGCTGCCGGTCCGGGACATGATGAGGCTCGGATTCTTGCTCAACCTGGCGTCGATCGGCATCGTGACGCTGGTGTGTTGGCTGCTGGCGTAGACGTCCAGACCCGGTTATCGGTGGGAAAGTGCCCCTGGGGGGCACTTTCCCACCGATAACCGGAAGCGGACCTTGGTCGTGCGACCGCACGGGAGATGCCCCTGCCTCCGCGTCGACGTCGAATGCACTGCCCCCCTACCGCCGCAGCGCCCCGTACGCCTTCCCGCCGCACTGGCCCGAGCCGCCACAGGTGCCGCCGCCCCGGCACGCATGCCGCGAGTCGGCCGGCCCGTGTTCGTGCTCCGTCGCCGCGCCACGCGCCGGCGTGTCTGCTTGCCCGTTCCCGCGAGGCGTGCTTCCACCCTCGATATGTTGCTCATAGATCGGGAGCTGTGCGGAGAGCATGGAACACCTCGATTCCGCGCCGGTATCAGTCGACACTTCCGCCAGGCTGCTGCGTCCCAGCTCGCGCCGGATCAACTGGTATGCGTCATCCAGCCGCCTGTGCATCGGGCAGAGTGACGAATGCTTGGGGTTGTCGAGCGGGCACTTCTCGATTCGAGGCAGCGGGTCCACCGACTCAATCACGGCAAGCATCGAAATCTGGTCCGCGGGCCGCGCCAGGACGAAGCCTCCTGTCGGGCCGCGGCGGCTGCGCACCAGTCCCGCAACAACCAGGCTTCGCATGACCTTGGACATATAGCGTTCCGGTACGCGCACATGGGCGGCGATGACTTGTGCGGAAGTGGGCGTTCCCTCACTCGAGGTCAGGAAGACCATCGCGCGAAGTGCGTATTCAACGGTTTGAGAAAACATGATGGTCTCCTGTGTTCGGTCGGGTGGTCGGATCGTCGGATCGTCGGATCGTCGGTGAGTCGGTGAGTCGGATCGTCGGTGAGTCGATTGGTCGATGGCGTGTCCCAGCCAGCCATCACGGCCGCATGGCCTCTGGGATTTCAAGTTGGTCGAAAGGCGTGACGGCGCCGCCGTCCGCGGCCACCGCGGCGGTCGCGCCCGTGGATTGCTCAAACGCCATGATCCCGGAGTCCATCGGCGTGCGGCGAGAGGATCCAGCCACGATGTTCGCCGCCGACAACGCGACCCACGCCTTGCCGTCCAGGGTCATCGTCCACTGGTCCAGCACGGCGTGCGAAGGATCCGTTGCCCACACGAGCAGGCACCCCAGGTCATCAAAGACCAGGTGTTCCCGGTGCCCGCCGCGCTCCACCAGGACGCCTGCGGCGAACTCCGTGTCCACGATGCTCATCCCGCACTCGGCACAGACATCCAGCCCCGGCCGCAGCACGGGTGGGCCAGACGCCTCAGGTTCGGTGCAGGCCACCGAGATCGCGCCAGCGAAGAGGGCGAAGGCCACGCCCCGGACAACGACAGGCCATGCTCGTGCAGGCCCACTCATGCTGCAGCCCTTCGTGAGAAGGCGATGGCGGCGATGACGCCAGGCCCGATGGCCCACGCCGCAAGCGAGCCTGCCGCGAGCCAGGCCAGCGAATGCGCATGATGGTCGACTGCGTATTGCCCGACCGGGCCAAGCACATCCAGCGGGATGCCAGCCGCGTCCAGCGCCCACAACTTGAAGGCCTGCAGCGGATTCACCAGGCACGCGGCGAAGATCGACTGGATCGTGAGCCGCCAGGTGAGCGTGCTGGCCATGAGGCCAAGGTCGGTCGCGAACGCGAAGAGCAACCATGTGAACACGGCCAGCCCGGTCGCCACGCTGGTCCTTCGCGAGACGACGCTGATGACCATGCCCACGCCGAGCAAGCCGATCGCCAATGCCACGCTCAACCCAGCCAGCAGCAGCAGTTGAGACGCCCCCTGTGAGGTCCCGCCCCTCCAGGCGACGGCCATCGCGCACACGCCAAAGCCAAGCAGGATCGCCGTCGAGAGCGCCAGCGAGAGCCCCAACCACTTGCCCGCGAGGACTTCCCACCGGCTCACCGGCTGGGAGAGCAAGTACGGCAGCATGCCACGCTCGCGTTCGGCGGCAATCGACCCAGCTCCCGCCGTGAGCGCCATCAACGGCACGATGAGCGTCACCAGGTTCACCAATCCTGCCGTGGTCCGCCCAAAGCCGGCCAACCCCTCGCCGGTCCCCGAGCCGGACACGAACGCCACCGCCAGCCCAAGCAGCACGAAGGCCAGCGTGTCCAGCGCGAACCATCGGCTGCGCAAGGCGTCGTGCAGCTCGCGCCGGGCCAGCACCCACACGGTGACGAGTGACGGTTCAGGCCGTGGCCAGTTGTTCGACATGGTCGATCTCCTTCGTCGCTTGTCCAGACACGACGGCACGCGAACCGGCGGCGGTGCCGCTCCTCGTGAGTCGTTCGACGATGCGTCCTCCCTCGATCCAGGCCACGCGGCCGGCGAGGATCTCCACTTCCTCAGGCCGGTGCGAGGCGAAGAGGACCGTGCGGCCTTCCCCTCGCAGGCCAACGAGGAGCCGGAGGAACGATTCACGGCCGTCGACATCCAGGCTGGCCGACAACTCGTCCAGCACCAGGACGGGTGGCTCTCCCAGGAGGGCGATCGCCAGAGCCAGCCGCTGCTTCATGCCGCCAGAGAGCACACGGCTGCGCGCCCTCGCGTGCCCATCCAGTTCCACTTGTCGCAGTACCGAGGGCACGTCCACGCGCCTCAACCCGCGGAGCGCCCCGTAGAACCGCACGACTTCGTCCACGCGCATCTCGTCACGGAACGCCAGTTCCTGGGGCACATAACCGATGAGCCGGCGGGCGGACTTCCCTTGGCGCGCGACATCAAAGCCGCCGACGGAGATCGAACCCCTGTATCGGTGCACGCCGGTCACGCACTGGATGAGCGTGCTCTTGCCCGCGCCGTTGCCGCCGCAGAGCGCCACCGCCTCGCCCGCGGCCACCTCAAGGGAGGCGCCGCGCAAGACATGCAGCGCACCGAAGGACATGTTGACTCTTTCGATGTGGATCATTGGATGCCTCCGCTTGAAGCCAGCGCCGCCGCCACCAAGAGCGCCGCGGCCGCCCACAATGCGCCCCGACCGCCCTCTTCTGACTCGCCAGCGCCAGCCTCGCGCCCGGCTCGCCACGCCAGCGCCACTTCGTCGCCTGGCCGCGTGCGAGGGTTCTCGTCGATGAACAGCGGGTCCGGACGCATGGCGGGAAGTGCTCGCGCGACAAACTCCACCACCTGCTCCGCTGGGCTGAAACGAAGGATCGCCAGCTTGGGTTCCTGCTCCACCAGCCGTCCAAAGAGCGGCATCGGCTCGTGGACCCACTCCCCGATCCCGTCGCCATCCTCGTCGTAGCCGGCGTAGTCGCTCCAGAAGTTGCCGGCGCCGTCACGGTCGAATGCATTGGCGTAGAGATCGCCGCGCCCCAGCGGGACGATGCCGGACAGGTTGTCGATGAACGCGTTGTCCACGATCGTGTTCCCCTTCACGTTGGGGAGCACATGCATGGCCGAGTCGTTGCACACCAGCGCATTGGCACGGATCTCGGCCTGCCCCTTGCGAAACGGCGCGGAGTCCATGTAGATGCCGACACAATTGTCGCGGATCAGGTTTCGCTCGATCCGGTAATCGCTCACTTCCTTGAGGCCGATCCCAAATCCGCTGGCGCCGCGGCAGGCGGCGATGACATTGTCCTTGAGGTCCACCGTGTCGCTGTACATGAGGTAGATGCCGACGGAGTTGCCCCGGAGCTCGTTGCGCTCGATCCGCACGCCGTGGCTGTACATCAGGTGGAACCCGTAACGGCAGTCCTTCACCAGGTTGCCGCGCACCTCCACCCCCTCGGAGTACCACAGCACGGCGTCCCGGCCATCGTGGATCGTGTTGCCCTCCACGCGTGCGCGGTCGCTCTTCCACAGCCGCAGGCCGTCGCCGCGGCGTGCGATGTCCAGCGGCTTGCCCCCGATCGAGTTGCCTCGGACCACGCTGTCGGGCGCACCGCGCAAGTCGATCCCGAAGAGAACATCCTCCAGCCGGTTGTCCTCGATCACCGCGCGTGGCGCCAGCACTCGAATCGCGCAGTTCTCCTGGTCCAGGTCGTCTCCCGTCCCCTCCAGGTCAAAGCCACGGACGGTCACGTCCGGCGCAGTGATCAGCAAGAGGTCGCCCTTGCCGAAGCCGTGGATCACGGGTCGACCCACACCCTCCAGCGTCAGCGGCTTGTCGATCGTGACGACGCCACGGTAATCGCCCGCTGGAACCCGGACCACGTCGCCTGGCTGTGCTTGGGCAACGAGCGCTGCGAGGTCCGACCACCCCGCTTGTACGCTCGGAGACGCCTCAAGTGCAGCCAGGACGACGAGTCCAAAGAGGATCATGCCGGCACCACCCCCACCGCCCGGCCACGACTGATCGCGGCATCGTGGAGCGGCTTGTAGGCGCGGCGGTGGAGCACCAGCCCAACCAGGGTGAGGACCGAAGCAGCGCACGCCATCCACCAGCCCGGCTCCAGGACGGCGATCGTGCGGAACTGCCCAATCTCGCCGATGCCCAGCGCCGGTGGCGTGAAGGGCTTGACCGCGGCCGACAGCGGCGCCGCCGGGTCCAGGTTCTGCCCGTGTGAATGGAGCCAATACTGCAAGTCGACGATGAAGCCCGCGGGGAACAGCAGTGCCGGGATCACCAGGAGCAGCGCCCAACGGCTGTGGACCGACGCCGCGCCCTCCATGAGGAGGAACATGGCGACGATCATCCAGATGGCGCTGGCTCGCTCAAACTTCGCGGCTTCTTCCAGCGGCTTCATGCCGATGTAGTGGTTGAGGCCATCCACCTCGACGACATCGCCGTCGAGGTGGTTGACATAGGCCGTCACGTACAACCCGTTGGGGTACTGCGGCGCATCCAGCTCCATGCTCCAGTAGGGGAAGAAGATGGACACGAGCAGCAGGACCCTGGCGAGTGCCAGGACGATGGTCGGGGCTGCGTACCTCGACCCGCGCGCCGCCAGCTCCTGCGGGCTGACGCGCGGGCCGAGGATCCCGAGCAGGGAGAATCCGCTCACTTGGACGCAGCCTCCGCAACCTTGGCGGCCGGGGCCACCTCGAGGTAGCCCATCATCTCCAGGTGCAGCGCCGAGCAGAACTCGGTGCAGTAGAAGGGGAACACGCCGCTGCGATCCGCCTTGAAGCGGAGCGTGGCCGACTCGCCGGGTTCCAGCGAGAGATTGATGTTGTAGCCACCGATGCAGAACCCGTGGGTGGCATCCATCGACTGCTCCTGGCTGGTGATGTGCCAGACGATCTCGTCGCCCTCGTTGCACGTCACCTTCTCCGGCGCAAAGTGGCTGCGGACCGCGGTCATGTAGACCTCGACCGTCTTGCCGCTGTGCACCACCCGCTCCTCGCCAGTCTTGACCGCATTGGGGTCAGGCGACTGCGTGTGCGGGTTCCAGCCGATCGCCGGGTAGACCGTCCACGGCTGGAGCTTGTCCGCCTTGATCATCTGCGCGTAGTGGGGCTCACCGACGCCGATGGGCATGTCGTAGAGCACCGGCATGGTGGTGCCGGTCGCGCCGATGTCAATCAGCTGGAAGTTCTGCGGGAGCAGCGGGCCGGTGGGGAAGAAGCGGTCGAGCGACCACTTGTTCATCGCGACCAGGTAGCCGCCGTCCGGCGACGCGGAGTCGCCTTCGGCGCAGACGAGGTGCCCGATGTTGTACTGCACCGGCGTCTTGGTGACCAGCTTCCATGCCTCTTCGGGGTGCTTGTCGGCGTACTCGCCGCCCAGCGTCCAGCGAGCCACCGCGCTGTCGAGGAAGAGCGAGGTGTAGGCGTAGCCCTTGTCATCGAACTGCGTGTGCAACGGCCCCAGGCCCAGCTCGACCTGCTTCTCCATCACCGCGTCAAAGTCCAGGACGGGGATGCCGTAGGCATCGGAACCGGAGAACTTCTTGTTGGCGATGGCGTCGCGGATCTTGGTGTTGCTGTAGACGGTGACATGCGGGTCCAGCTTGCCGGACACGACCATGTACTCGCCGTTGGGAGTCACATCAACGCCGTGCGGGCTCTTGGGCTCGGGAGCCAGGTGGAGGATGCCCTCCTTGATGCTGGTCTCGATCGGGATCACGCTGAAGCCATTGACCTGCTCGGCGCCACCCTTGGCAAAGACCTGCTCGGCCATCTTCCAGTCGATGATGTGGAGGTAATCCATGTCACGCTGGCTGCAGCCGGCCTCGAAGGGGATGGTGCCGCCACCGACGTCAAAACCTGGAGTGACGCTCTCGACGCAGAAGGAGTTGCCGAAGATGAGGCCCTCGGACACATTCTTGCCGGCATCGAAGAGGTCCTGGAAGTACGGCGGGAGCTCCAGCGCGAACGACTTGGACTGGTCAATCCGGCCCGTCTTGCGATCGAACTTCCAGAGGGTCACCATGCCGCGGTAGTCGGCCTGGTAGTCCTTGGAGTCCGCGTAGCTGGTGCCAAGCGGTGCCGCGTACTGACCGCCCTCGATCACGTACTCGGTGTTGGGCGTCACGAAGGCTCCGCCGTGGTCGCTGACGCTCAGCGGGTTCTTGACGATCTGCTTCGTCTCCATGTCGCGAAGGTCGATCACGGCGATGCGGGCGTTGGCCTTGTCGCCGATGAAGAGGAACTGGCCGTCGTACTGCCCGGCCGTCTCGCTGAGTGACGGGTGATGGGTGTCGCCCCAGAGGAGCTCCTTCCCCCCGAAGTTCCCTTCCCTGAGGATCTCCTCGCCGAACCCGTAGCCGTAGCCCTGCCAAGGCTCCGGCGTGAAGACGGCGATCGACCGGAGCAGGCGCATGCTCGGCACGCCGATCATGAAGACCTGTCCCGAGTGGCCGCCCGAAGAGAAGATGATGTAGTCGTCAAACTTGCCGCTGGGCAGGTAGGTCTTGAGGGCCGCGGCCAGGTCCTCCGCCTTCAGCCCGCGCGCGAGGGCAATCTGCTTGATCTCCTCGGTGAGGGCCGGCGTCATCTCCAGCGGCTTGGCCTCCTGGGTCGCGCGGCGCTTCTTCTTGCCGGAGTCCTGCGCGAACGCGGCAGGGCTCTCCACGAAGAGCGACGCGGTGAAGCCGCCAAAGATGGCAAGCGTCAGCGCGGTGGTGGCGAATGGGGAACGAGTCATGCTGAATCTCCTGTTGTGCGGAATCGATCGATCAGATCTTTCCCGGGTTCTTGTGAATCCAACGCAGGTACGCGACCACCTGGAACAGGCGGTCTTCATTCAAGGCCGGATTGCCGCCTCGGGGCGGCATGTCCACCTTGGTCGTGTTGAGCGGGTCGGACGTTGGCCGGCCCTTCATGAGGAAGGCGATGAGGGCGTCGTCGTCGAGCCCCATCACGAACTGGCTTTCTCGGAGGTCCTTGCCCAGCTTGGGCAGTCCCCTCCCGTCGGGGCCGTGGCAGGAGACGCAGCTCATCGCGTAGTAGCGCGCTCCCATCGCCACGTCCTCGGTCTCGTATTCGTCGTCTTCGTACTGGCTGGCACCGCCCGCGCTTGACGCGTCGCCAGCAGCGCCTCCCCCGCCGCTTCCCGCTGCCGGCATCGCCGGCATCATCGCCATCATGACTTCCATGAGGTGCTCGCTGGTTGCAGGCGGCAGCACGGGCATGCGGTCGCGGTTTTGGAGGCCGCGCACATAGGCCACGATGTCCTGCAGCTGCGAGTCGGTGATCGACGGATTGCCGCCGCTGGGGGGCATCGCCACCTTGGTGGTGTTGCGCGGGTCGTCCGCGGCGCGGCCGGCCCGGACGAACGCCGCCATGTCTGCATCGGTCAGGCCCCGGCAGAAGGCGCTTGCGACCAGGTCCTTCCCCAGTCCCGCCACGCCTCGACCCGTCGCCCCGTGGCAGGTGGAGCAGGTGGAGAAGAAGAGCGCGCGACCGCGGATCGCCTGCCCTTCTTCGATGACCGGTCCGTCGACCGAAGGAAGGCCATCCAGCGAACTGTCGCGCAGGTGGTACTGCATCGCTCCATCCATGAGCTGCCAAGCCCCGAAGACCAGCCCGCTCACGCCGATGACGGCGATGGCGAGGATCGAGATCGCGATGGAGTCAGAGACACCGCGACGAGCGAAGTGGCGGGTGTTTCTGGGTCGATTCAGGTTGGTGGCGAGTGATTCACGCATGAACAATCTCTCAGTAATCCATATCTATATCCGCTTCTATTGAGTTAGTCAAGCGGGATGAATCAAGATCTGTTTGTCCAATAACACTGTGCAAATCCTCTCCAGCGCATGCCGTCGGACGAACCACATCCGGTGCGAGACATGCCCTACAGCGCCTGGATGAAGGTTTTCACCAAAAGACATCCACCACTTGACCATTGCACCAGAAATGGATATACATATCGTGATACTAGCCTACTGGCTTTGGAGTCACCACCATGACCACCCTGACCGTTGCCATTGACGCCATCCATGACGCTCCGGATCGCCCCCGATCCGGCCCCCTCGAGCGCTTCTCCTACGACGACGCGATCTGCCGGCTCTTCCTGGCAGCAACCGTCCTCTGGGCGGTGGTCGGACTCCTCGTTGGCGTGCTGATCGCGGCGCAGTTGGCCGACCCCCGCTTCAACCTGGGTTTGGAATGGACCTCGTTCGGCCGCCTCCGGCCGCTCCACACCAACGCGGTGATCTTCGCCTTCGCAGGCAATGCGATCTTCCTGGGCGTCTACTACTCCACGCAGCGCCTGCTCAAGGCCCGGATGTTCAGCGACCTCCTGTCGCGAATCCACTTCTGGGGCTGGCAGCTCATCATCGTCTCGGCGGCGCTGACCCTTCCCTTGGGGGCGACGCAAGCGAAGGAGTACGCCGAACTGGAATGGCCCATTGACATCGCGGTGGTGTTCGTGTGGGTCGTCTTCGCGATCAACCTCCTCGGCACGATCGCGCAGCGCCGTGAGCGCCATCTGTATGTGGCGATCTGGTTCTACATCGCCACGATCTTGGCGATCGCCGTCCTGTACATCTTCAACAACCTCGTGGTCCCTGCGGGCTGGCTGAAGTCCTATTCGATCTACGCCGGCACCCAAGACGCCTTCATGCAGTGGTGGTACGGCCACAATGCCGTGGCCT
>SXGT01594769.1_pt1 | contig 29565 bp, 26 predicted proteins | sample 3176221 | NCBI WGS metagenome assembly SXGT01 (sample SAMN11356862, study PRJNA531348) | freshwater metagenome | isolation source: freshwater sample F1-120 | place: China: Fuxian Lake, Yuxi | collected 2017-12-25 | reverse complement strand
GATGTTGTCGTTGTCGGCGGCCTGAAGAACGGGCCTCCCCATCCCCAGCGAATATCCATCGGTGCGCCTATTGGGGTGCCAACCGTAGATTTGATCGCATCAAGGGCTCGACGCAACTGCATCCATCCATCCCATGCCGAAACACCAGTCGTCGGACATCCACCTTTCACTTGCGTGCATGCAGCAGTTTGCACCGTCAGGGCACCGATGCGCAGTGTTTTGCCCATCTCAATTGAACGTGCCGCCATCACCGCCCACTGCCGCGCCTGAGAGGCACTCTGCGTATGAATCTGAGGCATCGCAATAACATTTGAACCGGCGTGCGAAGACATCCACAACACATCATCAATTGTCCAACCGTTGTTGCAGGTGAGTTTCCCGACTACTTGAGGACATCCATCTGCAGACCCAAAGTTCCACAGTCGCGCCTTTGTCGTGGCCACATAACCATCTACCCAGGCCCGAGCTTGTCCGGGCGGACCCCACCCGGGCTCTAGGTCCATTGCGCCAGAAATCAGCACTCGCGAATCGGCCAACTCGCGAGTACGCCCAACAGCGACGGCCATTGCGACGCCACCCAGATATCCGTTGTAACGGGAAACACCACCTGCATTACTGGTGCCAATAGAGACCTCCCACCGACCAGTGCCACACGTTGCTAGACCAGCAGCCCATGCTGATGCGACCTTGGCAATGTTTTCGTAGGAGATACCCATTCCCCAACCAGAAGTGCCCGTGGCAGTTTGGATTCCAAATGAAAGCACAACAACACCGGTAGTAACTTTTTTTGCTTGTTCACATGCAGCCGCTTGAGCAGCAGGCAAGGTTTTTTCGAGAGGAAAAACATCTTTGCCCCGCACATAACTTCCGATCGCAACATTCCAACCCGCAGAGCTTTTCTCTGGGACTCCCGCCACATAAATCAGTGGGGTTTCAGGAGTCATTACCGGGCTCGGCAAAGTTGTCTGTGGAGAGGTCGTTGCCGCCACAATCCTGAAGCGCATCGAAAAACTCTTTGTTCCTTTTCCCTTCGCTTTTATGGCAACGGTCACCCGACAGAACCCAGACTTTTGTGTCGTAACTCGGAGCAAGATCTTGTTGCAGGCACCACCAACTCTCCACGTTTTTGTCCCAACCAAATTGGTGCGCAGCAGCGACGGCAAGGCAGTGGTGGTCTCTGGCAGCAAGGTTTGAACCTGCCATGTTGCTTCTGAAGTGGCTGCCACGCGGGCTTGCACGACATCGGGAGCAAGAGTCGCAACTAGGGCAACGCAAGCAGTAATCACTTTTAGATGACGACTAGACATTATGTTGCTCCTTTTGGAAACAAGCCACACGCGGATAATACCTGCTAATGAAATATTACCCCTCAATCAAGAAGATGCCACCTGATAACGAATTGGCAAGCGCTTTAAGCCTCCAACAAAAATAGTTTTCATAAAAGCTGGTTCTCCTGCAAGTTCAATACTCTTCAACCGAGGGACTAATTCAGCCAACATCGCTTTTATTTCCATCCGCGCCAGCATTGCACCAAGACAAAAATGAACTCCGAACCCAAATGCAAGTTGTTTATTCGGACTACGCCCGACATCAAATGTGAATGGGTTTTCAAAAACGGATTCGTCTCTATTTGCTGATGGATAAGACAACAGGACACTTTCACCTTTTTTTATCGTTTTGCCACTCAATTCATAGTCCTCATTTGCCGTCCGCATGAAATGTTTCACTGGCGTCGTCCAACGAATTATTTCGTCCGCTGCAGAGTTAATGAGCGCAGGATCATTACGCAATCTCTCGAGTTGATCAGGATTCTGGATCAACGCCAAAAGTCCTCCAGCAATTGCGGAGGACGTTGTATCGTGACCTGCAGTTGCAGTGATCACATAGTAAGAAATAGTCTGCGTCATCGTCAGAGCAGCGCCATCGATCACCGCGTTTGCTACGACCGACGCCAGGTCATTAGTCGGATGGGCGCGACGATCTTCAGTAAGTTTGGTGAAATAAGCAAAAAAGTCGGCAACAACCTCCATTACATTGATCGGATCCGATCCTCGCTGCAAGTCTTCATCTTGGGCACCAAAAAGTTGCTGTGTCAGGACCAGCATTTTTTCATAGTCCTGTTCTGGAAGTCCCAAAATATCCAGGATGACCGTGAGGGGCATGAACATGGCAATATCTCGCACAAAGTCACATTCCCCACCCATTTCTGCCATTTTGTCAACGTATCGTTTTGCTAATTCGGCGATTCTGCTCTCCAACTTGACAAGATTTTTGGGAAGGAACCACTCGGATGTCACGCCTCTTAACTTTCGATGTTCTGGATCATCAACATGAATCAGCGTGCGAAGTAAATCACCGTCGCGCTTACGTCGCTCATCATCGGCGGCGCCAGCAAGCACTGGCCTTGGTTCATTCAAAAATATCCCGTTATGCGCTTCAATTTCCAAAACATCGGCGTGGCGCGTGATGGCATAGAAAGGATTAAAGAGACTTTCAAATCCAACAGGGGCCTTGACCAAATGGATCGGGCTTTCTCGGCGCAAGACGGTGCATGCCCTGTGGAACCCATCATCGTCTGCGTAGGCCGCCGGGTTGACGAAAACAAATCCTGCTTCTTCGGCTGTGATTGACATCTTATTTTACTTCCTTGCGTCGGAAATCTTGCAGGTACTTTATCGCACCTCTACTGACCATGAAAAGCCACCAAGTACCATTGGTTCATGCATCGCGCTGAACAAGCCGCCGTCGAGTTACTTCCCTGCGATGGAAGTGCGATGCTGTTGCCAAATTTCCTTAGTGTCGATGCTGCTGACTCTTGTTTTTTACAACTCTTACAGCACAACCCGTGGGAACAATGTTCAATCACGATGTTCGGCAAGAAAATAGCTGAACCACGGCTTTCCACGTGGCACAGCGTCGACAATCAGCCCTATGTGTATTCGGGATTACGCCGCATACCTGCAGCATGGACACCATTGTTGTCTGAATTGCTCGAACTGTGCCAGGTTGAATCTGCGGCGAGATTCAATTCTGTCCTAATCAATCTATATCGCGATGGCAGAGACAGCATGGGTTGGCATGCAGACAATGAAAAAGAAAATGGTTTCGAACCGACGATTGCCTCAATCAGTTTGGGTTCAGATCGAAGATTCGATCTCCGCCATCGCGAGTCAAAAGAGACCATTCGCACGGTGTTGACCCATGGTTCGTTGTTGGTGATGTCGGGAAAATCCCAAGATCACTGGCTTCATCAGGTTCCAAAAACAAAAGTAGTCTTAGAACCCAGAATTAACCTCACTTTTCGCTGGGTTCACTCGAATCTCTAAAGCGCATTTAAAAAACGAAGTATTGCGGCATTCGTCTCGATTGGATGGGTCAGGTTCGCCGCATGCGGTGCACCATCAATTACAACTAGTTCTGCTTTGCCTGTTAATTGATCTCTCAAAATTTCTGCTTTGACGACAGGTATTGCTTGGTCAAGCGACCCGTGCAAGATCAATGCTGGTGCATTTATCTCCGCGAGTCGAGGCGTTATATCATCGCGATCCATCAAGCAATGAAATGCACGGCTGAACTGTGGACGGTCTAAGGCTGCCCACTTATTGGTCCACTCGGGCCAATCCCCTGGCCCCAGAATAAGTCCCGCGACTATTTCTTGCACGGGTGCTGGCCCATGCTCCATCCACGCATCATGCAATCCGTTATAGCCTTCAACTTTTGATGGATCTTCTGTGCCAGATTGAGTATCAATTAAAATCAGTGCACGAACACGTTCTGGTGCCAGCAGAGCTAATCGCAGACTGATGAATCCACCCTGCGACATTCCCCCAATCACTGCTTTGTCGATTCCTAGATGATCAAGCAATCCGATTGCATCTCTAGCCGAATCCCAATATGTAAAATCTGTCAGTGCCTGTGTTGCTCCAAAGCCTCGTTCATCCCACGTTATTACTCGAAAATTTTCTTTGAGGGCGGATACTTGGAGATCAAACATGGAGTGATCCATCAAGAAACCGTGACTTAGCAATACAACTGGGCCATCGCCACCAGAATCTTGAAAACCAACAGATATTCCGTTTACTAATGCCTGTTTCATGCCCTGAGCATAATGCCATTGTTCCTAAGTGCCGTCATCACCTAAAACACCCTAGATATCATCGACACCAAAGCGACTCAGGGTCCCTTTGGGATTGGTGTCGCTACACATCACAGTGCGGCGGTTTTAATCGATTACATCACTACTGAGGTCGGTGGACGTCAAAATCTCATAGACAAATTGGAGCGGATGACGAGATTCGAACTCGCGACCCTCACCTTGGCAAGGTGATGCTCTACCACTGAGCCACATCCGCGTGGAGCCTTTAGGCTAGCAAAGAAAAGTCAACGCGAGACTTTTTAGTTGAGTTTTACCCATTGTGCTCATTGGGTTTTCCCTGACATTGTCACAAGACAAGCAATAAACAGAGCCTAATAACTGTGCCTGCAGTTCAGTTCTGGAGATGATTTATTACGAAAGCAGCGGATCAACTGATGGCGTGATGACGTCATGTCCAGAGTCGACAGAACCCCGATAGCTGTGCAATAAAGCACCTAGTGCTCCAAGAACGATGCCCGCTCCTAGGATCTGCATTGGACGCAATATTTGATCGAAGATCATCCAAGCACCAATTGTTGATATCACGGGACTTGCCAGTCCAAGTAGCGAAGCAAGGGTCACGTCAATGTGTTTCTGCGCCCATGTCATCAATCCATGTCCGAGAATTCCAGGAATTAGGGCCATCAATGAAACCAACAGCCAATCTTTTGAATTCATCGCCCCCAAGTCGCTGCGTGACAAGAAAGTCCACGGCACAACCACCACTGATGACCAAGAAAAAACACACGCCAAGAATGTCCAGGAATGAATACCTGAGTTGCGCAAATGCTTAGCCATCAAAAAATAAATTGTCCAAATAACGACATTGGCACCTGCCAAGAGGTCACCTTTGGCGCTGGCTCCACTCGTCGAGGCTGCAGCCAAGACCACGATTAATACTCCCCCGAACGCAACCGTGGCATGAAATAATCTGACAGCACGCCACTGCTCGCCAAATAATCGCGGAGCAACGAGTAACACTAATGCTGGCTGAAGGGTCGTAATGAGGGTTGCATTGGCGATGCTTGTCAATTTGATCGAGGCGAAACCGGTCAGCATTGACAAGCCAAATAAAACACCTGGAATTGCTGTTTTCTTGATTAAGTCAAGAGAAAATTTTCCACCTGTCCAGAACGCAATCAGGATCATCAGCGGCACACCGAGGGCAAGCCGATAAAAAACTAACGTCGACGTCGGCACAGACATCCCGCGAGTCATCAAAGGACCAATTCCCCATGCGAGAACCGCGACTATGGCTCCAAGAACAGGAAGGTCATTTCGTGTCGACCCAGCGGCGCGGGCACGCACGAACATTGAGGTCATGTGTTTGGTGGACGCATGTCAATTCGCAAGACAAGCACACCATCTTCAATCGTCGCAACCGAATCGCCGATTATTGCAAAGTCCCTGAAATCAGTCTCGGCTTGAGCGATGAAGTGTTGTCGTTCGTCGCCCGCTACCGGCGGTAAAGGTCTTTTACGCACTGCTGCTGCCCGATCTTTGTATCGAGCAATCATTTCTTCAGGATTAAATGTGGACATTTTAATCCGCCCCTTTTCTGTGTTGTCGTTGAATTAGTGGGTCAATTAAGTCTGGGACTGATTGAGCAACATTTACAATTTCAAAAGCATCATCATCGTGGGAGAAAGAATCGACAACTTCTTTTTCGGGCTCCGACGCGGGCTCACGACTCAGGATTAGTGGAGCCACAATGTTGTCAATTATCTCAGCACTCGGAGGGCGAAATTTATTGAGTAATGCAATTCTCGTTTGTGAGTCAGCCCGACTGAACTTTCGATCTTGCATAATTTCAAGAGGGGCGAGCGCCTCTGGATCAACGAGAGATGCTCGCCAAAACGACAAGGTGGCAAAAATCAGGACCACCCCAAACAAAATGAGTCCAAAGCCCAGAATGTTGACAACAAACTGAGATCCCAGCAGAACAAAAGACATGCCCTATTCTCTCACGGCAATGCTTTAAATCATGGACACGGCGTGAGAGACTTACCGCCTGTGGAAAACTTCCTGACGGCTACCGCATTCTTGGGCGCACTCAGCATGCTGGCTTGGTATCTGCAAACACACGAGGCCCACTGGAGTTCGCGAGACGGAACTCGTTTTACTTGTCGCGTTCATGCCGTTGACGAACGCGGAACGACACTCGGTAGATGGAGAGATGCACGAGCCAACATAACATCCGAGGGCGAGGTCAACCTCCGATTGCGAGGTCTCAGGAAACGCGAGATTCAGGGTGTCTGGACCCTCACTGGTGCAGTTCCAGACCCTCCGAAGGGAAAAAACTTGTATCTCCTGCGTCAGTCAAATCTCTTGGTACTGCGGGTGCCAAGCACAAGCAGGTGTATCGCACCACTTAATGCTTTATTGGCGCAATCTAATTGAATGCCTCCTGCAGATCAAGCAAAAATCTTGAGATCTCGACGCTGATTTTCGTTGTTTCAATCAAGAATCCATCGTGACCCTCAGGACTTGATATTTGAGTGTATTTTGTCAGTGAATGACGCCCTCTCACGCTTTCATGCAGTAACTCCTGTTGGTACGCAGGATACAAAATGTCACTGTCAATACCAAGTGTCAGCGTTGGTACTGTAATGCGACTCATTGCCCTACCAACGCCCCCACGTCCCCTTCCAACATCGTGAAGGTCCATTGCTTTGCCAATATACAAATAGCTATTCGCATCAAAGCGGCGGATTAGTTTGTCGCCGTGGTACTCAAGATAATTTTCAACTTCAAAGCGATCAAAGAGGTCAACTCCATCACTGTGGAAGTTTGTGTCGCATTGTTCACGACCAAATTTTTCGTTGAAACGGTTGTCGGTTCGAAAAGTCACTTGTGCAATCATTCGTGCGATTGCCAGACCATGCCAGGGCCCCTGATCCGGTGCAGCCCCGTAATAATCACCATTGTTCCAAAGTGGATCCATCAACAGCGCACGACGCCCAATGGCACCCCACGCAATTTGTTGGGCACTTGACTCAATGCATGTAGCAATCGGCACGATTGACTTCACTCTTTGCGGATATGTGATTGCCCATTCCAGCACTTGCATCCCGCCCATTGATCCACCAATGACACTGTGCCAAGCCTTGATCCCCAGTGAGTCAGTCAACCATGCTTGAGCGCGGACCATATCGCGGACTGTGACCGCGGGAAAACGCAATGCATACGGAGCACCGTCGTCGGGATGGGGTGATGCGGGGCCAGTCGAGCCTTGACAGCCACCCAAAACATTGCTGCACACCACAAAATATTTATTTGTATCAACGGCTTGCCCTGGCCCGACGACGCCCTCCCACCAACCAGGAGTGGGATGCCCATGCTCTGCTTCTCCTGCTACGTGGCTATCGCCAGTCCATGCATGACAAATAAGAATTGCATTCGACTGATCTGCATTCAGCGTTCCCCATGTTTCATAAGCGAGTGTCACATCACGAAGTGATGCGCCACTGTCCAAAGTAAAAGGCCTTTGAGTTGCGAATGTAAAAAAAGATCGATGCCCGACAGCGTCACCTTGCAGCCACGCTCCCGTCGCTGCATAAGGGGTGCCCGTGTGCTGATTGGTATTGCGCATGAAAACTCCCTAGGACTGTTACTAATTCTCTCATCAGGAAAGTTTTACAGCCCGTTGTTCCGCCGAGGCGGAACCACATCCCCATCGTGAAATGGGCTGGCACCGTACGGCTCGCACCCCGGTTGCCGGACCTGTCGGTCTCTCTTAATGCGACAGAACTACCTTAGCGGTAGTCGGCTTCGTTGGAGAGATGTTTATCAAGACCAACAACCGCCGTGAACTCGTCAAAGGGCAATAATCGGTCAAGATGGCCTCGCAAAGTACCCTCCGTGGCAAGAATTTGAAGGCTTTGCGAGATTGCCCGTGCCATTGAGAAGAGACTCGTCAAGGGAGACACGATGAGATTAAATCCGAGAGCCGATAGTTCTGCGGGGGTAAGCAATGGGGTTTTACCAGTCTCGACCATGTTGGCAACCAAAGAGATATCGGTTAGCGCTGCCGCAATCGCCTCTAGTTCTGCAACCGATTGAGGTGCCTCAATGAAGAGTGCATCTACCCCCGTGTCGCGTGCCATCTTTGCCCGCTCAATCGCTTCGTCAAGACCCTCAACGCCGCGCGCGTCAGTGCGCGCCGTGATGTGTAATGACTCACCATGATCCACCGCCGCACGTAACTTAGCGAGCCACTCTTGACGGGGCACAACTTGCTTGCCGTCCATATGACCACATTTTTTTGGCCACATCTGATCTTCAAGGAATATTCCAGCCGCACCTGCAAGTTGGCAAAGTTCAACGGTTCGAATGACATTGCTGGGGTTGCCGTAGCCAGTGTCCGCGTCAACAACTACATTCACGTCTGGCACTGCAGCACAAACTCTTCGTGCAACGTCGGCCATCTCTATTTGAGTCACTAGTCCGATATCTGGCTCTCCGAGCAATGTTGCCGAGACACAGAACCCAGACATGAAAACCGTGTTGAAGCCGGCATCACGACTGAGTAATGCCGACAATGGATCCCAGACGCCAGGCATCAACACTGATTCGCCGTTGCCCAAACGGTGACGCAAGTTATTTGCGTGATTAGAACTCATGGTGCACCAATCGATGATTCTGCCAGTTCCCTCAGACGCTTGTAATCAACCTTGCCATTTGCTGCACGACCAATCGTGCTAACCACCACCATGTTTCGTGGCGCTTTGTAGGCGGCAAGTGATTTCTTGACATGAGCATTTAGCTCGTCAAAAGAAACCGACTGTTGGGTCTCGAATTCAACAACTCCACAAATAGTTTCACCAAAGCGCTTATCAGCCAGACCAACGGCGACTGCATCGCGGACTGCAGGGTGAGTCTTCATTGCTTCTTCAACTTCTTCGGGGAAAACCTTTTCACCGCCTGTGTTGATACAAACAGAACCACGACCGAGTAGGTGCACCGATCCATCAGCGTTGACCTCGGCCCAATCCCCCGGGACACTCCAGCGACGCCCCTCAAAAATTCTGAAAGTCTGCGTGGTCTTTACTTCGTCTTTGTAATACCCCAGCGGGATTGCGCCGCCAACTGCAACGACACCACTTTTTCCACTGCCCGGCTGCACGCGATCGCCATCTTCAGTAAACACTGCACAATTAGGGCCAAGCACAAACTGGGCGGTCTTTTGGGCTGCGCCCTTTACACTCATTGATCCGCCGAGACCAACAGCTTCGGACGAACCGAGGCTGTCGAACAAGATTGTTGTTGGCATGTGCACAAGTAAGCCTTGTTTATTTTCGTGTTGCCACATCACCCCAGACGAAGCAATCATGACAACACTGCTGAGATCATATTTTTCCGGGTGAGCGTCAAGTTCTTCTAGCATCGGGCCAGCAAAAGCCTGTCCGACGATAACGACGATGTTTGCGGCGCTATCTTGAACTGTCTGCCACAAGGCAGGCACATCAAAACTGCGATTTGAAAGCGTCACAAGACATCCACCACCAGCAAGAGTGTTTAGTGCCATAAATTGCCCCGTCCCATGCATAAGTGGGCATGCGACCAACGTTCGCAATCCAGCAATTTGGGGGTCGAGTCTCTCCAGAAGTTCTTCAATATTGTCGACGGGAGCAATACCGGCTGGGGCATTGCCGCCAGACCCCAAAACGTTATATAAATCGTTTTGACGCCACATCACACCCTTTGGCATTCCTGTGGTGCCCCCGGTGTAGAGCAACAAGAGATCGTCCCCTGAAAGCGGAACTTCGGGCTCTAAATCAGGGACGACTCGCGACGCAACATCTTCATATTTAATTGCCCATGCTGGAACAGTCGTCACCGAGTCACTCACCATGTACCAGCGCTTAACTTTTGGCAACCGAGCACGAATACCATCAATCAACTCGGCGAAAACACCATGAAACACGACCGCTTCAGCATCTGCATTGTCAAATAGATATACAATTTCTTCAGCGCCGTATCTATAGTTGGTATTGATAGGTGCACACCCAGCCAAAAAGGTTGCGAACATTGTCTCAAGATATTCAGGTGAGTTGTACAAATAACAAGAAACCTTGGATTGGTGACCAAGTCCAGACTCCAGCAAGTCTGTGGCAAGAGCGTTGGCACGTTGATGCAAAGTACCCCATGTTTGGGTGACTCCAGAATGAATCTGTGCCGGCCGATTAGGTGCTTTTTTGGCGTTAGCCCTAAAGATAAGCCCGAAGTTCCAGTCCGTCATGATGTCCCCTTTTTTAATCTTGCCACCTCCAACCGTAGCAAGGGGCACCACTATTTCTTCCTTGGTTCATCGGTGGGATGGCGTATTTGCGCTGATACCGTATTGCATCTCTCAGCGGGCGGAGTTGAGGTTGGCGCGTTTTGCGTGCTCAAATGTGGCTTTCCCATCGCCCGATAGATTATTGCGATGCGTGACTTACCCGCTCCAAGTCAACGCCCTCGACAACTCAATAAAAATGATGTCGAGACGCTTCTTCGTAATTACGATACAAATCCTGTTTTGGCACTCACCACCGCATTGCAAATTGTGCTGGGTCTGCCTTTTGGTTCGTGGTCTGACCTAATACTTGCAATGCCTATCGCCAATAGTCGCCAGCACCACCTCATCGCTCATGATCCTCATCATCTTGACCAACTAGTCAAAGAACTCAACGAACTTCGCGGATTGAATTTCATATTGCAATAATGTCACTCTGGTATCGGGTCTCCGCGAAAACGCCGCCTGTTTTCTGCCACCCAACGGTAGGCGCGTTGCAGGATCGGGCGTATTCCGGGCAAGAACATAAGTCTCCCAACAATGTTCCACGGCAAACCCGCGACAATCAAAACACGCGCAGCCGCATCTGACCCTGATGCAATCGCACCCGTGGGCCCAACCCACTGTACGGCGGCCATACATTGTTCCGCAGTCAGACCTAATGCTGCCAGGTCTGTTTGCTGCCAAGCGACTGATTCAGGATGACGTTTGAAATGATTCATATATCGAATCCACCTTCGACAAAAGCCACATTGTCCATCAAATACGATCAGGCCTCTTGAATCAGGATTCATTGTGTAAAGCGTAGAGTCCGAATCTCAAACGGACGCATTGTGAGTACAATTGATTCATCGCGGATGGGTATTGCGGACAAAATGTCTTCCAAAATATTTGATTCGTGTGCGGATGACAGATTCGTGTTGCCACCCGAAGTTCCGAGCACCTGTATCTTGCCTGTAATTCGGTCACCAGTCGTTTCCCAAAGTCTGACGACGATATCGCCAGAATCATCATGGGCATATTTGACGGCCTCTACGACAACTCCGACTAAGTCGTGCTTGATATACGCATCAATGCGAGATTCACCCTGTATTGCGTAAACAGGATCGGTGACTAGGTGTGCCTGCGCCTCAAGTCCGGCGGCAAAGGCTTCTCCTGCATTGATCCAGTAGGTCCATTGCAGAGTCTGTTCACCCCGATCCGCCACAGGGTCAGGAAAACGAGGCGACCTCAATAACGACATGCAAAGCGAGTCGCCTCGAACATCAAAGCCGTGTGCACCTGCGCTTATGAGTGCGACGCCAAAATGTGGTTCACCAACATGAACGTACCGATGGGCACATACTTCGAATTTTGCGGTGTCCCATGATGTATTGGCGTGTCGTGGACGCTCGATGTGGCCAAACTGGGTGCCACATGTTGCAACTAGTGCATGTATGTCGAGCGGTGTTTGCACCTGCAATCGAGTCTCATCGTGGTTCCAGAGAACATGCAGTTCGTTGCTCACCGTTGCCCGATCGGCATAAAACATGATGTCGTGGGAAAAGTGTGATGGACCGACCTCGCAGAATCGGCGCAACACTGCCATCAATGGACCTGACTCAATGAGTTCAACAGACCAACCCTCGATCGCAGTACCGTCACCCCGCGTATCTGGCTCGTCAATGTCCCACGCGTCATATTCGGCTGGTTGATCAGTTCGTAATACCAAGCAATTGATAGCAGCGTTAGCGGGCACGATGTCTCGGCGCGACGTCATCTCCACCAAAGAATCGATTTCTCCAGTCGGAGAGAGATGCATTGTGACAAGGCCATTTGACATCGTCGTACCCGCCGCATCATGCACCACATCCACGGCGTGTTCAGGCGCCACAGCAACACCAATGGAAACACGAATAGGGACCGCGCTCAGCGCAGGCACACTGCAGATAAAAGCGATTTGGCCAGAAGACAAACGCTGAACCATTGATGTTTGGTCGTCTTGATGAACGATGAGACTCTCTGATCTGCTGAGTCCGATCAGTCCAGTGGGCAGATCTGAAATGACGACCCCACAGTGGTCGAATGACGATGCATTAATTACTGTCAGACAATATTGTTCGTCAGTGGCATTGATGGCCCCTACCGAAATCGCGCGGGCTTCCAAAATTACATCACTCAATATTCGCTCTGCATCCTGATGCACCCATGTAATCGACGATCCCGGCAGGATGTCGTGGAACTGTTGAGTTAAGAGGTTTTGCCACTGCTGCGTCAAATTTGGATTACTCGTGTTGGTTGAGACACTCCAGAGTTCTGCCTCACGAAGTGCTCTTTCGGCACCTTGACAGGCTTGCTTTGTCTTGACTTGTGAAGTCAAAGTCCCCCGATGCTTTTCAAGATACATTTCGCCGACCCAAACCGGCGCTACTTCTCCCGATGCAGCGTTTACTTCTGCAAAGAAATCAGAGGGGGAACCAGTGCGAACCCTTGGGACTCCGCTCACATCTGCGAGCAAGCGTGTTCGCTCTACCATCTCATCAGTTGGACCGCCGCCCCCATCCCCATGTCCAAAACAAGACAATGATGTCTCAGAAATTGCGTGATCAAGATAGTTCCTGGCAGCGAATCGCAACTGTGATGGGGTATTTATCGCGTTATAGGTTTCAACTGGGCTGAAATGAGTCAGTACGCGTGAGCCATCAAGACCTTGCCACCAAAATAAATGATGCGGAAAAACATTTGTTTCGTTCCAGGAAAGCTTTTGAGTGAAGAAATATGAACATCCTGACTGTGACACGATTTGTGGCAACGCTGCTGGGTACCCAAAGTCATCGGGCAAAAAAGCAACATCGGTTCTAAAACCAAACCACTTTTCAAAAAAACTCTGTCCGTATAAAAACTGACGACACAAGCTCTCCCCACCGCTTAAGTTGAGATCTGCTTCTACCCACATTCCTCCCACTGGTGACCATTGAGCGTCAGCGACAAGACGTTGTATCTGGACAAACAACTCAGGATGATCTAATCGAACCCATTCATAGTGCTGCGCTTGAGAGGCGCTAAAAACATGCTGAGGATGCCGACGCGCCATTCCAGTCGCATTGACAAATGTTCGGGCTGCTTTGCGGCGAGTTTCTCGCAACGGCCACAACCACGCAGTATCAAGATGCGCATGTCCAGTAGCCACGATTTGATGACTCACATCACCATTTTGCAGTGCCAGCACATCGGCAAGAATCTCTGTTGCTCGTTGCGCACCCAGCGACATGTGAGCGATGTCCATGCTTGCGATTGAATCCTCAAGCGCACGAATTGTTGCCCCCCACATTGGATCGTTGCTAGACAAATCAGTTGCAAGATCAAGAACGGTGTCAAATATCAGGGCAAATTGCTCCATTGAGATGAGACGACGTTCTAGTTGTGCAATGCCGAGGCGGTACAAAGGCGTCAGCGGAGATGTCGCAGGATCGGCGTATGGTGTAATCACGGGACCGTTCAACTCTTTGCCAACGCCAAGATTTGACACCATTGGTGTTGTGGCGACTTCAAGATAAAACTCAAGATCTTCTCCAGGCGTTGCGACCTCAAGCACGAATCGACGGCGGTCAGGTTGAATTGCCTGCACTGGCTGACCATGCTGATAGAGCATCGCCTCAACTTGAAACCCGTCATAATTGCCGATGAAGCCGAGATCTAGGTGCACGGCAACCTTGGCTATCGCCGTGTTGATGTCCCAATTTTTTGGAATATGGCCACGCAGAATAAACCACCGTGTGTGCCACGCTGGAGCAATTGAGGAGCCAAGCAAAAAGGGTTGATAGACAAAATTTTTGGCTTCTTCAAAGCTCACGGGCTCGAAATTTGCAGCCGCAGCCCAGACTTCAAGATCAGCGATATTGGACGTCACTTGGGGGCGAATCCGTTCGTTGAGGATTCTTCGACACCTAGTCAGGGTTGGACTGAGTTTGGGACTCATCAGATCAGTGACAATGTTTCGCTATCTAGGGCGTGCTGAATATGACGCGTGGCCATCGCCGTGAACATCTGATCACCGCGCTCAGTGCGCTGCACGATTTGAGATGCCACCACGCTCATCAAAACTCCGGCCGCTGCTTCTCGGCGATAAAGCCGATGAACCCAGGCTGGATCAACATCGACTCCCCGGGACTGAAGCCCAGAAATATAACGATCTACGAGTTGTCGCTCATATGCGCGGCGATCCTGCAGCACAAGACCCGCCCCGATGAAGTAAGCCAGATCGGCAATTCCGTTCCCGTGCCCCGGGGTCTGCCAATCAACGACGACACAGCGTGCACCACCGCGAGCAGAAGCGAACAGCATATTGTCCAAACGAAAGTCCCCATGGATAAGCGTGAAAGGTTCTTCTCGCTCGCAGACATAAGGAGTCAATATTTTTTCGAGCTGATCCACAAAATCTATTCCAGCATCACCACAGGTGGCCGAAATCGCATCACCAAAGGTGGCCAAAAATGCAGTCTTTACCCCGCTGTACATCATTTGCAACGTCATCGCGTCCTCTGCCGTTGCGCGGCGCTGCAGAAAATCAACATCCCATAGCGTTGGATCATTCCACCGAGGACCATGCAATGCCACCAATTCATCAATGGCAGCCTCTGCGTGATTGAGTCCACATCCAATGATCTGATTTCCTTGTTCTGCGGGGGACATATCCTCAAGAACGATTACAAAATCACCGGCGGTCTCGTGCCAATCAGCAAAAAAACAGCGTGGTGCTTTGATATCAACTGTTGCTGCAAGATGATTATAAAATTTAACCTCACGCTCGTAATTGCGCAAGGTGATTCCTGTGAATCTACTTGTGGGATCATTTGATGCCAACTTCACAACAACTGATGAGGGCACTCCTGGGGAATCTGAAAATAGCGGTACACGCAGATTCATTCCCACAAGGCCGTCACCAATGGCAGATGAAATTCCAGCAGTCACGGATTGGCCAAAGATGCTCGACCACCACTCGTCCGTCAAATTCTCTCGGGTATATTCCAAAGTTGTCACACTATGACGGTAGTCCGATGCTTTCTCCGCACTACCTTTGGATTGACCATGTATCGCTTTCTTCTTCGCCCGCGCTGGATTCTGTTGCACCTCTTGGCGGGCATCATGGTTGTTTTACTGGTGAATCTAGGTTTTTGGCAACTTCATCGACTTGACCAGCGGCAAACCTTTAATTCCCTTGTGCGCTCAAATAGTTCGGCATCAGTCACCCCCCTTGAATCGATCTTGACGGCCAAAACAACCCCAGAGGCAGTTGAATGGCGACCTGTCACGGTTACCGGTTCATATCTCGTTGATGATGCCTTTACCGTTGTAAATAAATCACAAAATGGCGCAGCAGGTGTCAACTCTGTCGTGCCGTTGCGAACAACAACGGGGCTCACCGTCCTAATCAACAGAGGTTTCATTCCGCTGGCGCAATCCGTGCCTCCTCCTCCTGGGTCGATTGTCAGTGTCACTGGATTTCTCCGAAGGTCTCAGACCCGATCCTTTGGCGGTGCGATTGACGCTTCCATCGGTGTTGTTTTGGAATGGCAGCGCATTGATATCCCGCGTATTGATGCACAGTTTGATGGTGACCTTGCGCCAATGTACATCCAGCGACTTGATTCAAACCCGCGCGAGGGAGAATGGCCAGCGCGAGTAATCAATCCAACCCTGGATAACGGAACACATCTCTCGTACGCAGTTCAATGGTTCTTTTTTTCAGCCTGCATTGTTGGCGGCTGGGCGTTTGTCGTTCACCGAAGAATTAAGAGCGACAAAAGTCCAAAATAAAACCGGCAATTCGCGAGGCGAGCATTGTGACGGGCAGATTTGTATTTGCTCTCGGAATCTTTGGAAATACCGAAGCATCCGCTACCCACAAACCAGACGTACCATGGACTTGCCCGCGATGGGATACCACTGCAAGAGCATCTTCGAACTCCCCCATGCGACACGTTCCAACAGGATGAGACTGATGCCCCAAATTTGACATCAGCCATGAGTCAAGTTCATTATCTTGCATTTCAAGCAACACGCCACAAGGTGTCGCCTTGTCATCGCAGGTCCAGTCCAACCCAAGTTTACTCAAACCACCCGTAGCCACCAGTTTGGCTGCCTGGCGGACGAGTGACCGAAAAGCCTGCCTGTCGCGCTGATCACTCAGCATGTTGAATTGTATCTTCACGTCAGACCCGTCGGTACTGATTTTGCCTCGGGACCATACATGAGTCAACGCCACGCCGAGTCCGCCCAACGTGCGTGATGTATCGCCGACATAGTTATAGGCCATGATTTGTCCAGCATCAGCAACACCATCAATTTCAATAAATGCGTGCGCTGTCACGACAAAACCGTCTGCAGCAGGTGCGTTGAGCACTGTACCAAGCATCACTGCGGGATGATCCTGGAGACCAGAACCAATTGCTGGTCTTGCAATGTCACTCGCCCATAAAATCTGAGGTGTCACTAATGCACCTCCACAAAGCACCACGAGATCAGCAGGTATTATGTTTCCCTCGCTGAGTTCTACTCCGACTGCTTTCCCATCTTTTATGACAACTCGCGAGACCGTTGCGTTGAGGCGGACTTCTAAAGCACCCTTCCGTGAATCTTGGTCTAAAAACATTGCCGCAGATTGACGTCCGTTGTGCCACGCAAGTGGAGACCGTTGCGCTTGCGGAATGCACTCGAGCAACGCGGCACCCATTATTCCCAGTTCATCATCGTTTGGCCGATGTAATGCCAAGGGCAAGCCGTCGAACGCTTGCGCAACACTCGCCCACGCCCACTCTGTGCACCCAAATTCTCGTGCCCATTCGTTGTAGCCGTCTGCATGACCCGGGAGCGACACCATGGCATTGATCGCACTACCACCACCCAACCCTTTTGCCTGAAGATAATTTGCTGTTGAGGAGGTCTCTGTCAGTGATACCTGCAGATGACTTATTGAGTCGTCTTTATTTTTTAACACCTGAAAAAAATCTCGATCTTGAACATTGCCCAAATCAGCGCCTGCTTCCAGCAAAACCACGGAGATGTTTTCATCCATTGCCAATGAACCTGCCACCGTGCAACCAGCAGTGCCTCCACCCACCACAACGACCGTGCGCAGGGAAGACATGTTTGTTATTTCCCGGAGGACTCGCTATGAATCAATGTTGACGCTGGTAGTCCAGCGAGATGCGAGGAGTCGTTATAACGATGCAACTGCCATTTATTCGGACCCACATGAACGATTTCCGTTATGGCTGTGTTGAGCGTATAAATGTCGAACCCCCCGACCGGGGGCACATTCAAGGCGCGTCGCAAACTTGCGTCTATGACTCCGCCGTGACAAAACACGACCACTGTTTTGCCTTCGTATTGGCTTGTTGCCTTGAAAACAGCTCCGCGCACGCGATGGCTAAATTCAGCGACTGTTTCTCCGCCACGAAAAGTGACTCCATCGGGATCACCGCTCCAGTCCACATGTCCAAATCGAGCCACGAAATCGGCATACTTCATTCCGTCACATTCGGGACCAGGATCGTGCTCTCCCCATGCGGCATCAACCTGCACTGGTAAACTTCCAAGCCCTGGCGCCACGATGTTGGCCGTTTCAAGTGCTCGCGGATACCTACTAGAAATAATGACGTCTGGTTGAATTTCGCCGCTTGACAAAAACCTGTCTCTCAATCTCTCAGCCTGCTGGCGACCAAGTGGCGATAGTCCAGTACAGGATCGGGGACCTCCGAGTATTCGTTTGACGGTCACTTGTGACTCACCGTGACGAATTAGGACTAGACGTGTGTTACTCATGCCAGTTTCTCCACAAAAGATTCAAGTTGTCGCATATTTCGACACTCATAAACACCATCGGTAAAGGTTCCGTATTCACCAACTATTGAGTCACCAGTATTCCAGTAGGACTTGGGTTCAGGGTTTAGCCAGTAGACATGTCGGGCTTTCTGACGCATTTCTTTTACTACCCACGAACCAGAGGCATGATAATTATTGCGCGCATCACCCAACAAAAGAACGGTCGTCTTGGGTCCTATTTCCTTGCCGAACTTGTTCCAAAAAACCTCAAAAGCATGACCGTAATCGCTGTGTCCGTCGACCCAGATGACATCTGCCTCCGTGTTGACTCGCTGAATCGCCACGCTGATGTCTTCCGTGTTCCGAAAATACTCAGTCACCTCATCAAGGCCATCAATAAAAACAAATGAACGCACTTTTGAGAATTGTCCCTGAATCGCATACACCAACATCAGGGTAAATCGGGCAAACGCCGCAACACTGCCGGAAATATCAGCCACCACCATCAACTCTGGCTTTGCTGGCCGCGGATACTTGAATTGTGGATCTGCAGGCACTCCGCCGTAGCTCAAACTGTGTCGCACCGTGCTGCGAAAGTCCAATGGTCCTTTGCGTCCGTGGCGACGTTTGCGAGCAAGCCGTGCCGCTAATTTTCGGGTGAGGGGTTGCAGAGCCTTTTTTAAATTCTGCATCTCGTCTCGACTGGCATGCATGAACTCGACATCTTCTGGCAGGGGCTTGCGCAACGTTTTGGCCATTGCCTCGACTCCTCGATCGGCAACTAAACGGCGGCGAATTTCAGATTCAATTTCTTGCTTGAATTTTTCAATCTGATCTTCGTGTTCATCTCTCTCGAGGCGTTCTTCAAGCGCAGTCAATTCCCCGCCCACTTCTTGACGACTTATTTCCATCAACTTCTCAAGCATCGCCTCCAAATCCAAATTGCGCAATGTTCTGTAGAGGTAATAGGTCCCACCAACAGGCCGTCCAGGCTCCATGCCAGCGAACCGCTGCACCGCTTGCCGAGCAAGGGCACGCATCATTGCTTGATCTCCCGCCATCAGGGCTTTCATCAAAATACTCATCAATTCTTCTGCGGAAAGTCCCTCCATGCCGCCAGAACTACCGTTGGCCTCTCCTTGACGCTGTTGTTCTTGCATCTCACGCCAGAATTCGTCGGCATCCTTGTCCCCGTCAATTGCGTATTCTGCCCCACGCAAACTGAAATAGACCTCAAACACCGTCTCAAAAGAACGCCAATGAGAATTATTTTTGACCAGTGTTGCTCCGAGTGCATACTTAAATGCATCTCGATCTTCCATCGGAATGTGCTTGATTGCCTCCATGGCATCAAGATTTTCGGTGAGGCTCACTGGCAGACCTGCATTGCGCAATTCTGTGATGAAGCCCGATAAAAGATCGAGCATTGGTCTCCTTGTTTACTTGTCGATCGAAAGTTCTTTGGCAGCCTTGGCGATATCGGATTGATATTTCAACAAAATATGAAGAGTCTCTTTTGCCTGTTCTGCTTCAATGTATTCGATTCCAAGCAATACAAGAGTCCGAGCCCAGTCGATTGTCTCGCTTACTGAAGGAGCTTTTTTAAGATCTAACTGGCGGATACTGCGCACGATGCGCGCGATTTGATCTGCAAGGTTCTCAGAAATACCTTCAACACGCGTGAGCACAATCTCTTTTTCGCGTTCCATGTCCGGGTAGTCCACGTGCAAGAAAAGACAACGTCGCTTCAAAGCCTCTGACAATTCACGAGTGTTGTTTGAAGTCAAAAACACCAACGGGATTTGCTTCGCCTGGATCGTGCCTAATTCAGGAATCGATACTTGATACTCGGATAAAATTTCAAGCAGCAAAGCCTCAGTCTCAACCTCGACACGATCAACTTCGTCAATCAACAAAACAACAGGATCATTGCTAGTGATGGCTTCAAGAAGTGGTCTTGTCAGCAAAAAGTCTTCGCCAAAAATGTCATCGTGTACATCTTCCCACGAGTCGGATTTTCGATCAGCCTGAATTCGCAACAACTGCTTTTTGTAGTTCCACTCATAAAGCGCTTTAGATTCATCAAGACCTTCATAACATTGCAGGCGGATGAGTCTGGCACCCGTGAAGTCAGCAACGCTTTTGGCGAGTTGAGTCTTGCCCGTGCCTGCTGGACCCTCCACAAGGACTGGTTTCCCCAGCCGCTCGGCTAAAAAAACCACACCAGCAATACCATCATCGGCCAAATAATTAACGTCCTTGAGGCCTTGGCGGACGGTCTGTACTGATTCAAGGCGGTGGTTCATAAGAACTCAACCGTACTAGGAGCAACAGAACTGGTATCAGTCAGGCGAACCTATTGTGCCTCTACGCTCGTACTATGTTTCGAGACACGGTGGTCGTTGCCATCGGCACGGCCATCTCGCGCCTCACAGGACTTTTGCGCATCATCGTATTCGGAGTGATAATCGGTCAAACTGCTCTGGCTGACGCATTTGACGGAGCCAATAATTCACCAAACTCAATCTATGAGTTACTCGTGGGTGGTGTACTGGCTGCGGGGCTGGTCCCACTTTTTACACAACTCGCCTCTCAACAAAAAGATGCAGACGACGACGAGGGAACCCAGGCAGTAGTAACTGTTTCACTCATTGCCCTTATCGCGGCCACCGTAGTGGCAATCGCGGCAGCACCTCTTATTTTCAGAATGTTTTCCCTGAATCCAAGTAGCTCTGTAAGTGCGTCTCAGTTTCGAAATGTCGGAACCGTGATGACAAGAATCTTTTTGATTCAAATATTTTTCTATGGATTGACCGCAATCGCAACTGCCTTGCTCAATGCTCGACGGCGCTTCGTGGCGGCTGCTTGGGCACCAGTGCTGTCCAACCTTGTTATTATTTCATCATTGCTTGTTATTCCGTTCACTCGGGACGGAACACCAACTCTTGATGACGCCCTCAACGATAAAACATTTTTTTTACTCCTGACACTCGGATCTACCGCAGGCATCGCCGCCATGGCGATAGTGCTTATACCTGCCTTGAGAGTTGCGGGATTTAAATGGCGTTTCACGCCACAGTTCAAACACCCAGCAGTTCGTTCACTCGCACGCCTGTCGGCATGGACATTTGGCTACGTCATAACAAACCAGATTGCGTTAATCGCGATTAAAAACCTCGCAAGGCCTGGAAGCGGTGACCAAGATGCCTATAGCAAAGCATTTACTTTCTTCATGCTCCCTCATGGCCTGCTGGCTATTTCGATTGCCACGACTTTTGTACCTGAACTAGCTCGACGCGTCCAAGAATCTGACAGGGATGGATTTGCAACATGGATGACAAGTGGATTGCGCTGGATCGGCCTATTGACTCTGCCAGCGTCGGCAGGAATGCTGATTTTATCGCACCCCATCGTGAGTGCTCTGCTGGAACACGGTCACTTTGACTCTGCTGCAGCCACCAATACTGCTCGCGCCCTTTCTGGTTTTGCCATCGGACTTGTTGGATTTTCAATTTACATTTTCACTCTGCGTGGTTTTTACTCTCATCAAGACACCCGTACGCCATTTTTTATAAATCTGTTCGAAAATACAATCAATATTATTCTTGCCATTCTGCTCGTTGACCGTCACGGGGTATTCGGGCTTGGACTTGCTTTTGGTATTGCATATTCGATCTCTGCTGTGTTGGCAATCGCAATTTTACATACTCGTTATGCGGCAATAAAGTGGGCTTCCCTGGGTCTGCTTTTCTGGCGAGCAGTAGTTGCAACGTGCGCCATGGCTGCTGTACTGCAACTCATGCAAGTCAGACTTGAGTCGATCTCATCGCTTGCCCGCTTTGGTGAGGTCTTTTTATGTATCACTGCAGGATTGATTATTTATATCGGCGGTCTATACGCGTTGCGAATTCCAGAAATACGCAAACTTAAGGCTCATTTGGTGGCAAGTGCAACGACGGCGCAATCACCCTATGTTGCTGATGATCAAAATCTATAGAATTACAAAATAACCAAATCATCTCGATGCACGACTTCTATCGTGCCGGAATTGTCGATATCGGAACTGCGCTTGCCCTGACTTTGTTCTACTTGTGTCATTGACATCGCCGTCATTCCGCGGGCGAAGGCAACGCCTTCTTGGTCGCAGATCTCAATCGTAGCTCCAGCAGCAAAATCGCCCGACACACCGACCACGCCAGCTGGCAACAACGACGTGCCGCGCTCAATCATTGCCGCTCGGGCACCCGCGTCGACAACAACCTTTCCTTCTACTTCAGAGGCAAAGGCAATCCATAACTTGCGTGCCGACAACTGACGGTCGTGAGGTAGGAATCGGGTACCGATCTCATCGTCGCCGGCGATAACACGCGCAATCACGTCAGGTGCTTCTGCAGAGGCAATGACCGCAACTACGCCCGACCACGACGCAATTCGTGCCGCAGCAATTTTTGAGGCCATTCCACCGCTTCCGCGATCTGTACCGGATTCTTGGGCATCAACCTGCAAAAGACGGTCATCAGCACTGACAACCCGAATTATTTCAGCCGTTGGATCAGTGTGGGGGTTGGCGGTGTATAAACCATTGGTATCGGTGAGCAGGAGCAAAACATCTGCCGAAACCAGATGAGAAACTAATGCTGACAAATGATCATTGTCGCCGTATCTGATTTCGTTGTTGGCAATCGCATCATTTTCATTGGTAATTGGTATGCAGCCAAGTTCAAGAAGTTTCAGCATGGTACTACGTGCGTGTAGATATTGGGTGCGGTCGACGAAATCATGGGGCACCAGCAACACTTGGGCGACCTGATGGCCATATTGACCAAATTCGGCCGCATACGCCGCCATCAATTGTGGTTGTCCAACTGCAGACAGAGCCTGCAACGAGAGGACGTCAGTTGGTCGGCGACTAAGACTCAAGCCAGCGATGCCGAGCGCAACAGCACCAGATGTCACGAGAATTACTTCGTGCCCCGCAGTCTTGACTTGGGAAATCTGTCTTGCGATTACTTCAACTACATCGTGTCGCAACACGCCAGCATCATTGGTCAGCGAGGAAGTTCCAATTTTGACAACAATTTTCATCTCTACAGACTCACATATCCGGGATGTATTCGAAACTGAATTCTGCAATCCACACCACATCGCCTGCTTTGGCACCTGCACGGGCCAGAAGTTTGGGTACGCCGAGTTTGGTGAGGCGGTCGTCAATATAATTGAGAGACTCAGGACTAGATACGTCATTGAGGGCAACGGCACGCAAAGCTGTTCGGCCAAAAACGCGGAACTCGTCGTCGCTGAGTCTTTCAACCCAACTGCCATCAGGCTCTGGACGCATGATGACAGTAGCTTCAAAAACCGGTTCTTGACCCCTGGCTTGTTGCACGAGGTTTGCGAGTTTGCCCACAATCGTTTGGACGTTGGCACGAGTGATGGCTGACATGTGTTCATGGGTCCACTCGGCAATAACTTGATCACTCGCGCTGTCATCTTTGGTGCCGACCACCAAAGATGGCCTATCAAGTAGTTCTGGGCGATATTGCCCGATCTCGTGGCGCAAGGTATCGAGTTGTTCTTGCGGAGAAATTGCCTCCATCGGATCCAGGTCGATTAGATAGCACAGCACGCGAGCACGCTCCACATGGCGTAAAAATTGGTGTCCTAATCCACGACCTTCGCTTGCTCCCTCGATTAGTCCAGGGATATCTGCCATCACGAATTCAGTTGCACTATCTAGACGCACGACACCAAGATGAGGTTCAAGAGTTGTGAACGGATAATTTGCAATCTTTGGTTTCGCAGCAGATACGACACTTATGAAAGTGCTCTTGCCGGCGTTTGGAAAACCGACCAATGCCACATCAGCCATCAACTTGAGTTCAAGCCGCATCCACCGCTCGGCGCCATGTTCACCTTGTTCGGCAAAACTTGGAGCACGTCGGCGGTTGGTCATAAATCGTGCATTGCCTCGTCCGCCTCTTCCACCCGCTGCTGCAAGCCATTTATCTCCGTGGTTAACTAGGTCAGCAAGAATTTCACCGCTGTAGAGGTCACGGGCGATGGTTCCTTCAGGAACGGCGACGATTAAATCTGCTCCACGTTTGCCGTGCAAATCTTTGCCCTTACCGTGCACACCATTGGCACCACTGCGGTGCGGATGATCTCGAAAGGCCAACAGCGATGCTGCATTTCGATCTGCGACAAGCCACACGTCTCCGCCTTTGCCACCATCTCCACCATTTGGCCCCCCAAAAGCCTCGGGGCCCTCACGTCGAAAACTTACGCAGCCAGCACCACCATCTCCGCCCTTGGCATTTAATTGCGCCTCGTCAACGAATGCACTCACACCTGTCAGGCTATCGGTGACGCAGTCTCCACATCCCTGGTCCAAGCGTGACCTATCGTGTTTGCATGGCAAATCAAGAGATTGTTCCAACCGAGCAGACCAAGCGATCTCGTGATTGGGCTGCCACGATGACTGGCCATACGACTCCGGACATTCGCTTGGCACATGCTGATTCGTGGGCGGGCCCAGGCAGTACGGACATCGCCGATCGATTTGCCCGCGAACAAGCCGAAACCGCGACGCTTGCCCCGCATGCAACTGCGGCCACTTCCTCGGGAACTCGGGCGATTGCAGAAGAGCCCGATCAATACCGAACTTGTTTTGAGCGCGATCGTGATCGCATTTTGCATGCCTCTGCGTTTCGCCGCCTCTCGGGCAAAACTCAGGTTTTTGTTTTCCCTCACGACCATCAACGCACGCGCCTCACACATGCCCTTGAGGTGGCCCAAGTAGCAGTATCGGTGGCCAAAGCATTGCGGTTAAATGTTGCCCTCACGGAAGCGATTGCCCTTGGCCATGACTGCGGACATGGCCCTGGGGGTCATGCCAGTGAAGACGCGCTTTCGCCTTATATCGAGGGTGGTTACGACCACGCCGTCTGGGGATCAGACGTTGTTTTGCTCCCACTCAATCTTTGTTCTCAGACACTTGACGGTATTCGCAATCACAGTTGGTCGCGTCCTGCACCGAGCACACCCGAGGGAGAGGTCGTCAGTTGGGCCGACCGAATTGCTTATGTGTGCCACGACTTCGAAGACTCTGTCGCTGCCGGACTCGTCACCCCCGCACAACTTCCCGACATCGTTCGCACCCGCTGCGGTGAAAGACGTGGTCGACAACTGCACACTTTCATCAACTCCATGATTCAGGCAACTGCGACCACGGGCCTCATCGGTATGGTCCCAGACACAGCAGACGCACTCGCTGCCTTTCGACAATTCAACTACGACCAAGTTTATTTGCGTCCTGACTCCCAAGTTCAAGCGCAGGCAGTTATCGACCTACTGCGCTCTCTCGTAGACCATTTTGCATCCAACCCGCGCGACCTACCAGAGGCTGCCGATTTTTTACCCGCCGACCCCAACAGCATGATGGCTGTGCGCAATGCGGTTACTTATGTTGGCGGAATGACGGATCGTTTTGCGTGTCGACAAGCAGTGACATTGCTCGATTACAACGTTTCCAAATTGCCACAAGGCATCGACACCATCATGTGAGCCCCGCGGTGCGAGTTAAATAAATGGCAGTACGTCGACTACTTTGCGGCCGCGGCGCTCGCCCCATTTGACATTGCCGGCGACAAGTGCAAACAGGGTGTCGTCTTTGCCTTTGCCCACATTTTTACCGGGATGAACAGTGGTGCCACGCTGACGCACGAGAATGGTCCCGGCATTGATGCTGGTTCCATCAAAAACTTTTACCCCCAAACGCTGAGCGTTTGAGTCACGACCATTTCGCGTCGAGCCGCCGCCTTTTGTCTTGGACATTTGGTGTCAGCCTTTCAAGATTGAAGTAATTTCAACAACAGAATATTGCTGACGATGCCCATAACGACGATGGTGATTCGTGCGTCGCTTGTATGTGAAGCCGTCAATTTTGGGTCCCTTGGCGGTTCCAACAACTCGACCTGTAACGGAAGCACCTTTGAGTTGTTCTGGTGTTGCCAGAATGGCGTCACCGTCAACGAGCATGATTGGACGAAGCGACACTTCCGTGCCGTCCTCGACATGCAAGAGTTCAACCTGAACCTGTTGACCCTGGGCTACTTTTTCTTGCTTGCCACCTGATGCGATTACTGCGTACATAACGATTGAAAACTCTATCTCTGTAATTGATGAAATGACAATGTCCCGTTCACCAGATTCTGCTTATTTTGGAAAATACCCGTGATTTTGGCTTCAGTTCAGAAGCTCATAATCCACTTTGACACCACGCCCTTCACAGTCGGGGCACGGTTCGGTAAAAGAGTTCAGCAAACCCTCACCGATTCGCTTGCGGGTCATCTCGACGAGGCCAAGGTCTGAGATATCAAACACCTGAGTGCGGGTCTTATCCCTGCTGAGGGCGATCTTGAATGATTCCAGCACCTTCTTGCGATTGTCCTTGATCTCCATATCAATGAAGTCAATGACAATGATCCCACCAATATCTCGAAGACGCAACTGATGCGCGACCTCTTCGGCTGCTTCTAAGTTGTTGCGAAATACGGTTTCTTCAAGACTGGTAGAACCGACATTTTTGCCGGTGTTTACATCGATCACCGTCAAAGCTTCTGTGTGCTCGATAATCAATGAGCCGCCCGATGGTAACCACACTTTCTTATCAAGGGCCTTGTGAAGTTGCTCATGCACATGGTGCGTCTCGAATAAAGACAAAGTTTGGGCGGCGACGTCGTAGTACTCAATTCGGTCGACTAGTTCTGGATTAAATGCTCCGACATAGTCTCTGACATCTTCATACAGACGAAGATCATCAATGATTACCCCGCGATGTTCCCCGGTGAACTCCTCACGTATCACCCTCACTGCAAGTTCGGGCTCACGATATAGAAGTGTCGGGACTTTGGCGTTTTTGGCTTTTTCTTCAATAATCTTCCACTGCTCAACGAGACGCGTCATGTCCGCAGTCAACTCTTGCTCTGTTGCGTGTTCAGCCGCAGTGCGCAAAATAACACCATGTTCTTCGGGCTTGACACGATCAAGAATTGACCGCAATCTACGGCGCTCGGAGTCTGACAGCCTCTTGGAAATGCCATAGGCCTTGCTGTTGGGAATCAAGACAACGAACCGACCCGGCAGAGACACTTCTTGAGTCAGTCGAGCACCTTTTGCCGCAATTGGATTTTTTGTGACCTGACACAAAATCATTTGGCTTGATCGCAGAATTTGTTCAATTCGCGCTTCTGGGGCTCCTTCGACATCTTCTTGATCAAATTGCACATCCCCGCGATACAACACCGCATTTTTAGGAGTAGCAATGTCAACAAACGCCGCTTCCATTCCTGGCAAAACATTTTGCACTCGCCCTAGATAAATATTTCCGTGAATTTGGGCTACGTCGTCGGCTGGTCTGCTGACATAATGCTCAATCAGGCTTCGTCCTTCAAGAACTGCGACTTGAGTAATGCCGCCGCGCACTTGGACACACATGAAGTATCGGCCCACAGGACGACCATTTCGCTCACGACCACGACGTCGCTCGATGATGCTGGCATCAGTCTCGATAGGTGTTTTCTTGGACCCCGAGCCAGATCCCGCCCGATTGCGATTGCGATTGCGTCCGCCCCGGCGATTGCGCTTTCGTGAGGTGCTTGTAGGCGATTCCTCAGCGACTGACGGCTGGTTACTTTGGGCGTTGCTTGGAGAACTGGATCCGCGAGGCTGCTCAACCGGCGGGCGAGGCGCTGGTCGAGTGTCGCCTATTTGAGGTCGCCGCACAAGCGACTGTTGGGCAACTTCTGGGTCTTGGACGCGACCTTCATGAGGAGGGTCGGGCAGTTCACTTGGATCAATCGTGGCGCGCACCGACTCGTCTTGGAATTCTCCAGACTCATCTGAATCCAAAGCAGAGCCATCAATTGCTGGTCGCTTGGAACGATTTTTGCCACCACGAGAACCGCGACGACGCTTTTGTGCAGGTGTAGCACCGCTTGGGGTGTCCATTTAAAATCCCTTCCCACGTCGCACCAAAAGGCGCGCCATGCTGGGCCGATGGCTGCCAAAATGGCGCCATTTACCCAAACGATCGTTAGGACCTTGTTGTCCTCTGCCCTTCAGGTTACCTGAGGCGACTAGCGAAAACGGCGCATATGGACGTTCTGGACAATCCCGACCATGATCGCAAAAGCCACCGTATGGGAACCCCCGTAACTGACAAAAGGTAATGGAACCCCCGTAACTGGCATTAATCCCATCGTCATTCCAATATTTTGGAATGCCTGCCACAAAATCATCGTAAATACGCCGGCGCAGAGAAAGCGACCAAAACGGTCCTTGGCCATTTGGGCGATGCGCATGATTCGCCACAAAATAACCCCCAAAATCGACAGGACAACAAGGCACCCGATCAGCCCGAATTGCTCTCCGACAGCCGAAAAAACGAAATCTGTTGACTGCACTGGAATAAAGGCGCCGTTGGTCAAAGGACCTTTGAGATATCCCTTGCCAAAAACTCCTCCGTTGGCAACTGCGCGTTTGGCAAAGCGAACTTGATAGACGATCGTTTGCAAACGTCCCTCGTCTGAGTTCTGATTAAAGAAAGCCGTTATTCGACGGAGTTGATAGTTGCTCACCACTCCAGCCGCGACAGCTCCTGTTATTGACACAATCGCCAGACTCGAAACAAAAATAATATTTCGCATTCGCGCTCCGGCCACCAACATCACGCCCATTGCACACGCAACTAGCACTGACGCTGAACCCAAGTCGGGCTCGACCGTGATCAGTGCGGCAGGAATTCCAACCAACATTAAACCTTGGATAAAACGCTCATATGAAACAGTGTCTGAATCATCATCTGCCAAAAAACTTGCCAACATCACCAGCATCGCCACTTTGGCAAATTCTGATGGCTGCAGTGAAACTGGACCCAAATTGAATGAAAGTCGTGCACCGCCCGTGGCGGCCCCAGCAACAAGAACGAGCACGAGCAAAATATTTGTTCCAACATAGAACAATGTTGCATTCCCTCGGATTTGACCCCCGTAATCAAGCGCCATGACAAAAGCCAACATCACCGCCGCAAAGATGACGAAAATGACTTGACGCTGAAGAAAGTAAAATGGATCTAAGCCCCTGTTCAAAAGCCGAGGGCGAGTGGCTGAATAGACGATGACGGCGCCAATGCTCGTTTGAGCAATGACCGCCGCCATCAGGATCCAGTCAATATTTCGACTTGGTTCGCCATAACTTCGGCGCACGTTGCCAAGACCTGAGTCTGCGGCGCGTTCAAAAAGTGCAAAAGCCATTAATCACGCACCGTTGATCCGCTACCAACAAGGCAAAG